>Ga0316209_1000576_pt1 | contig 59541 bp, 91 predicted proteins | sample 6monopyrite_MG_FD_204945 | JGI IMG/M metagenome (GOLD analysis project Ga0316209, IMG submission 204945) | Microbial mat bacterial communities from mineral coupon in-situ incubated in ocean water Damariscotta River, Maine, United States -... | ecosystem: Environmental > Aquatic > Marine >... | reverse complement strand
TCATGCAATCACGAATCTCGAACCCTGCATCTTCGAGACTGCAAGTAAGCCTGTGATACGTTCGCGTCCCGCCAAAGACAAGTGCCATTCCTCCAGGTTTCAAAACGCGCAGCGCTTCTCTCCAGATATCCGCAGAAGGAAGAACCTTATCCCAACCTTGCCCCATAAATTCGAGAGCGTACGGAGGATCTGTAACAACCGCTGTAACGCTGTTGTCTTCCATCGTTCGAAGCACGTTCAAGCAATCGCCTGTGTGTAGTTCGGTCTTACTCATGCCGTCTTCACCGAATGCTTCCCAATTCCGAACTTCGCTTCGGCGTAGTAACCAAAACCGTCGCTCCAGTGAGTGCGGCCCTTGTCTCTCTTGTCGAGTTCTCCCGAACCCGGCAATCTACTTACGCCTTCGAAGTCGTGAATAAGCTCTTCGCAGTCTTCAGAGATGATCGCATGATGCAAACCGTCTGCTGTACGAAGCCTCGCATTTACCGCGTTGACTCTCGATCTCTCTGCGGGATTCGAAGACTTAAACCGCATCTTCAAACGAGAACCGAAGTGCTCGCGAAGAACTCCGGATTGTCGGCTACCGATCAAGTCAATGTCTGTTCCAGTAGTTGCGGAAGATCTACGCGCACCTCCGGTAGCGTCCCCGTATGCGAGAACGTTTCCGTTGTGGGCTCCCCACTTGTTGATTAGTTCGCGGCAGACCATCTCAGTATTCGAGTCTCTCTTGATCGCCACTTCTCCGATTACAGATGTGACCATCGTCGAGAAGTGCCCCGGATTCGGTCCCGCGTACGGAAGTTCTTGGACAACCTCGCAAGGTCCCGCATCGACGTTGAAATCGAAACAGAGAATCAGATCCCGATTCGGATCGTATTTCGGCTTGTGATTCGAGTGTACGTTTCGGTCGTAGTTGTAATACGCTCTCCCGCCCGTCGAAAGAAAGTCTGCGAGGAACTCTTCTTTGTAATCCCGTTCGTCCATCGTCGCTTTTGCAAGCGCGATCTCTGAAGGGTCTAGCACTTCCTCTGAAGTCCAATGAAAGAATTCCCAATCCGGATTCGTCGGCTTTAGCGCTCGGTTGCGAAGGTCGAAGAAGTGATTTCGTCCCTTCGGTCTTCCGATGAACGTGCATCGTCCCGGTCTTCCGGACGTTAGGAACATCGGAAAGATCGTTGACCAAAACGCTTCCGGTCGCATCGTCGCAACTTCGTCTACTAGCGCTCCGTCGATAGGCAAGCCCTCGATTCGATGCGGCTTGTCCATTCCAACGACTGCCAGAGTTGCGCCGTTTATCCCGTAGATTTCTAGTTCCGACTCGCTTGGTTTCTTCGCGAGGAACCAGTCCGGAACAAGTTCTTTGAACGAAGGGGAAGCGTAGTCGCTCCAAAAGATTCGCTTCGCTTGGTTGTACGTTGGAGCCATTGCAACGTACAAGCCGCCCGCGCAAGAATCGTGAGACATAAACCGCTCTACGAGTTCGCGCTTCGCAAACATCGTTTTGCCCGAGCGTCTTCCCGCCGCGCAAACCTTGAAGCGTGCTTGGGATTGGTAGAACCGCTGTTGTCCTTCGTAGAATCGTGCGGCTTCCCAAGCTGGAGTTAGAATCGACGGCTGCATAGCTCACTTGACGTTCTCTCCCTCTTTCTTGAAAGGTTTGAACGCTTGCATCCGTACGGGCGGCATCGAGTTTCCCATTACGGTTAACCAGATTCGCCCCGTTCGTTGTATTTCGTTGATCTCTTCTTGTGTCGGTCGCCAACAAGAAACAACTACGTTGTAATCTCCTTCATCCACTCCGACGAAACACGCGAGCGAATGTACTTGTTCCTCTGTCGCGCCTTCGGGCGGTCCAAGAACATGGTTCGATTCGTGAAATCCGGAGGCTTCCATTACGCAAGCTCTCCGTACGGGATTGCTATAGAGTTCGCACTCTCGCTGCCCCATTCTGTACCTTCGAAAGAACGTTTCCATTCCTGAACGGTTTCAAAGCTCTCGCCTTCTCCGAAACCTTTGTCCTCGGACCAATAGAACGCGATAACTCTCTGCTTCGGCTCCTCTTCAACACTTGGAACAATCGACTTCGCAAGAAGCGGAGCGCCTGTTATTCCGAGTGCGATAGAAGCAGCGAGATTCTTTAGGAATGATCGTCGGTTTAGCATTAGCCGAGCCTCCGAACAGTTGCTTTCTTCCCGCGCCGAGCCCTAATCATATAATGCGCGTACCCCGCAGCGTCGGCGGATTCATCCGGTCGAACTCCTAGAGTGCTTTCTTCTGCGCGACTTAGTTCTGTGTAATTGCAATCACGATCTTCGAACTTGTGTGCGCATTGATCCGAGTACACGAGTTCGGAGTCCCACTCAATTTTGTTCAGCAAGTCATTATCGCAGATTCTCGCCTCTTCGATTCGCGAAAGAGTCCTCACGGACCAAACATCTTGCTTGAACGCTCGGTATGCCCATTCGATGCGATAGCCTTTCTTTAGGCGAATCCCGTTCATCGACGTAAACGCTTCGCGTACCGTTCCTCTTCGCTCTGTAGAACCTGTAGCCACGAGCCCCGTTGTATTGCTGCTCCGAAGTCTCTCGCTCGGAGCAAGTTCTTCAATCGCTGCTTTGCCGATTGCCAACCCTGCGATTGCTGTTCCAGCTTTCTTGAATAGTTGGCGGCGGTTCATAGCGAATCCGTCCCTTCTTCACGAACAGGAGCCATTACGCAGCCGAATTGGAACATTCCACTCTCGTTTTGAAATACGCGAGTTCTTCCGCCCAACATGCCTAGCGCATCTCCGCTATGATCCATCGGCATAGATTTTACTACGTGCTTCGTTCTTTCGTCGGTAATGGAATCGTCCGCATAGAAATCAAATCCCGCAAACTTGCTCGTAGGTTCTGTGTTCCCGCACCATGATACGTACGGCTGTTGGTAGTAGAACGGGCGAATTTGCGGAACAGTTTCTATGCGGACTGTTTGCAGTTGTTTCTCTTGTCGCTCAAGTTCGTGGAGCCTTCCGCGCATAAATGCGTTTTCTTCGCGAACCTTTGCGAGTTCTGTTCGGAGGTTGTCTAGTTCCTCGGTTGTAATTTCAATCTTCATTAGGAGTTTGCCTTCTGAAATGCGGTCAAAGAAGCGAGAACTTCCTTTACTGTTTTCTCAAAGAACCCGAACGACTTCGGATAGATTTTTACTGAATTGTCCACAAGCATAAGCGAATCAGAAACGCTGCGCGTAGTCTCTCTCAACTCGACGCCGTTTGTTTCTACGTTCGCGCTAAGATGTGCGATTTCGTCTTTGAATTCTTTCTTCTTCATCCTTCTTCATTTCCTTTCTTAGAAACCCAACTCGGAAGCAAACGCGAAACCGCGCCGCTCTTTATTGCAAAAATCAATCCGACGAGTACTAACGTTCCAAGAAGCGTAAAGGCTGCTCCGGAAAACGTAATGTTTCCCCATGAGCCGCTAACCGTTACATTGTCTTCTTGTTGTAGTGCGGAACTCTCTTCTTTATCTTCCGTTTCTTCCTCACCCGCTGCGGAAAGGCGCTCCCTAGAGTCCTCCGCGCCGTTGGTAGGGCGCTCTTCAGGTCCATACACAGGGAAGAAAGGCGGCCCGTCTACGGAACCTGAAGAGCTAGAAGAAAGGAGAGAGTCCCGCGCCACAACTTCGAGAAGGCTTCGAAGCTGCGGGTTCGTGTTCCATCCGAAAGAGAATCCGGTAGAGAACGTGTTCGCGTTTGAATCAAGAACTGAAAAGGGATCGCTGAAATATTCTGTGTCTGTGTTTCCGTAACCAACATGCCACTCGACGTAATGCGGGAACGCGCGGCTACTCGAACCCAAAAGAAGAACCGGAGGAAGACAACTTTTCATGCTTGCCAATCCTCCGATTCCTCTTCTTCAGGAGGAGATTGCAGACAGTTGTTCATTACGAACAACTGCTTGCACACTTCGAGTGTTCCAACAGCCGCGTAGATATTTAGATCTGCGTCTCCGAGCAACTTTAAGATATCGTCTACAACTGCGCTACACGGTTGCGACTCCTCTAGCTGCTCTATTCCTTCCGGAACACTCTCGTTTTCAAACGGGTTCTTCACTTGTACAGCCCGTTTCCGTTCATTCGCCCGTTGCCGTTTGTCTTCGCGTTCAGTTCCTCTTCCGGAATTACGGTTTCGTTCTCGATCAACTTCGGGGCAGTAGCCGCTCTTGTTGCGCTCAAGAATTCGCGGATCTTTGCTGCTTCCTGTTGTCCCGTCTCCTGTGGAGTAGAAGTAGGGACGTAGATTAAATCGACCTCCTCTAAAAGCGCAGATACAGTTTCTTCATCCGTAAGAGGTAGTACACGTTGTTCGATGATTCGGGAAATCTGCCGCACAAAGTAATCGAGATCAGTTGCCGCAATCGTGTCTGTCTTGATCTGTCGAATGCGAGCGTTCTTTACTGCAATCTCTGCGACGAATCCGATTGCGTCTCGCAGATTGAATTGCGCTTGTAGTTTCAGCGCTGGAGAAACTTCTTTCTTCCCGTAGTGCGTCGCTTGAAACAGCTTCACACCTTCTGAAGCCATAAGCCGCGCAATATCCAATTCTGGATCTAGATTGTTGCGCGTGTCGGACGGATTTAGCGCAAGCTCCTCTAGCTTGGCTTGCATCGTCCCGCTGATACAGTTGGAGTAGAACATTGGCCTGTGGTCGCATTATACGAGATAGCGCAATGCTGCATCCAGGTTCTTGACCGACATTCGTTCTAAGTAGGCTCCACGCAAGGCACTTAGGAGTGTTCCATTTTTGGCACAAAACAATTGACACGCTCACGGGAGCAGTCCAGCCCTCTTAAGCAGCCTCTCGAACCCTGCCGTAAGCCCTCGGACGGTAGGAGTCCGTATCGGATACGTCTCCAGACGCTCTAAGACGGCTTGGCGAGCCCGAGTCCAATGGCAACACTCGGAGAAGGTTGGACGGCTCACACAGAGCAGCACACGGAGCCTGTGGACCTTGCAGCCGTCGAGCCGTCGCTCCTCCATCTCATCTTGGATCTTCCTCCAGAGTTCGAGCACTTCGGCAACGTTCTCCGGAAGAATGCCTTCCGCGCTGAATTCATAGCAACTGCGGCACAGATCATCTTTCAACGACCATCGGCGGGTTGACAGCTTCTTAACTCCACAGCGCTTGCAAACTAACTCTCTCGGGACAAGCCTTCGTCTGTTTGTTCGACGAACTTCGTTGTGTCGTTCTGCTCGTACAAACTCTTTCTCTTGATCGCTTTTCATAGTTCTTAGAGGTTAGTTCTTCTTTGCAATTTCGTAAGGCATTTTTCGGCGTTTTGGAGAGCACTCCTCAAAACAGGTTCAAAATAGGCCATAAGTATACTAGTTGAGGTAGTCGGAGACAGTTCGCGAAAATCGCTATCTCCCTGCCCTTCGCATGTCGCAAGCAGCAAGCTTTTCTCAGAAAAGTACAGGAATAGAAAACCAATCCTACCGACACTCGAAACTCTTCGCGCCTTGCCCGCGAAATCTCCGTTCCTACCTACACTAGCAAGTGTAGTCATACAGAGAAGAAGAAAGACAGACAATGCAGCCGGATAGATAGATATAGAGAACCTTTTGCACGAAAGGGATTTCTGAGGAGAGAATTTTTTAGACCCGAGTGTTTTATTTCCAGACGCCCCTTTAGTGCCGCAAGCACCACAAAACCCTCTCTAAAAGCCCAATAAACCCGGTTTCTAGCTACATGCACCCGAACCCCTCGCAAGAATCAAAATCGAAAGTCCGTCTCCAACTACCACAACTAGTATACTTATGGCCTTTCTCGGAGGGTTTCGGCTTTCTGTGCGCAAGTCAACAATCGTCGGAACAAGCCACAACTTCCGCCGAACCTCCATCTCCACCAAATGAAACTTCAACCCACTCAAGATATCCGCGCCCTAATTCGCTACGCAACATCCACTCTTTGAATTCTCCTCTACGCTCGTCCCCCAACACCTGCATTTCGCTTTCCTCCGATCCACCATTCGGAGGAATCAGAAAAGAGCAGTACCCTCCTTCCGCGCCCACAACAACATTCGTCGGCCTCAACTCCAACAACCGCGCCTTATCCCGCGCAGTTTCCGTACGTTGAAAATCAAAACAAGTAACCACAATCGCAACATGCCTTCTAAAACCCATAGTTATTCGTCTTCTTGTTCAAGTTCTTCAAACCCAAGATGCTCTGCACAAGCTTTCTGCGCGGAGCGTTCATCCTTCATACCACAGCCAAAGCAAACACATTCTCCTTTAGGTCCGTACGGACGCAATTCCGCGATCTTTCCGCAGAGGTCGCATTTCTGCGGCTTTTCCTCATAGATAACACCTTTCTCGCTCATACCTCCTCACCATGCCGAGCAAACGAGAGATAATACCTCGCGATATTGTTAATACCTGGAGGAGCTTTCTTACCTGTGTCCCTCCAGAACCACTCGCAAGAAAGCTCGAACACCTCCCGTCTTCGCTTGCCGAACATCGTCGAATAGTCGATGATAACCGAACTCCCGGAAAACCGTCCTGTATCGTTCCTTACAACAGCAGATAAAATCTTCAAAACGTCCCTTCCTCCTTCTTCAAATCACGAATTCGTTTTGTAGCTTGCACCTGCGAACGCCGATAGAGTTTTTGACGGCTGGCAGAAGCTAAGACAATCGACTCCAAACAACCTAAAAAAGTCGCTTCACTTAAAGCATGAATCGTCGGAACGCCCCAAGACTCTTCTTTTAGCTCGCAGCGCTCCCCGCACCAAGAGAGAAACGTTAGCGGAGTCTCTCCTTGGATATACTCCTTCCAAACGTGTACACGCTCATTCATCGTTCAACCCTTCTTCTACAAGTGTGAGACCTTCGGCAATGCGGTTGAATTCCAGCGCCGTAGAGAGAACGTAGCTCCTCGCCTTTATCAAACACTCCCGACAGGTTACTCCTTCTGGTTTCGCTAAGGTCGGGATTCTCAGAATAGAAGCTGCGTGAGCTTTCCCGCACCAGAATTCTAAGTGTCCTTCTATGTTCGCCTCTTGGCGAAATAGATGTGTTTTTTCTCTACTGCGCATTGTCTAATTCCTTTTCTCCAGTACAGTATATCGCTCCTCTAACTGTTATCGAGAACTCAACCCCGCAAACTAAACACCGTTCATCTAAAGAGGTTGTTTCAATAGGAACTATGAAACCTTCTACTCCGCTTCCCGTTTATCGTGATAGACCTCGGTAGCCAATAACGTTGATTCCAACGTCGATCCCCTCTTCTGTAGAATTATATAAATCTTCATTCTGGAACCTCTACCTTCGTCAACGTGTACAGGTCTGTGTCCGAGAAGTCGAGATCCATTCGAGGAAGACTCCCGGCGTCTAATCGGTCGTGCCAACCTTTCCCGTCAAAGTACTTAACGTACTGGAAAATCTTAGAGCCTGTTTCCTCCTTGATTAAGTACCATCCCTTTTCGAGAACGCTCCGCGCTTTGTCAAGACGGCAGAGAATTTCCGATAGCTTCGGATTGGAAAAATGCGCTCTAACGTGTGTTTCAAGGTCAATCCACGCATCCAATTCTTCGAACGTTGGAACAGAGATCGACTCTCCTACATTGCAACGCGGAATTTTCTCTCCGCAAGGATCGAGATGGTAAATTCCTCCGCGATCCTCATCGTAAAAAACTACGCCTACGTTCTTTGTTACTAGTAAATGCTTGTGCTGAATGTCTTTCATATTCTTTCTTTCTTCAATGCCGCCGCAACGGACGATATGCTTTCTAACCCTGTTCGAAGTCTCTCGGAAGCTTCCGCAGCAGTCATACCGAACTTCTGAAGAGCGCGGGCGCATGTTGCAATTCTTCGGGGAAAAGCTTTTCGACGTTTCTCCAGAACCCTCGCTCTACGTTGCGCCTTCCAGCGTTTCGTTCTACGCTTCCTCTGGGTCTTTCTCATTGTCTTGTACCCTTTCGTACTGGCCTTCGAAAGTTCGTCTGTAAGACCAAGACAGGCTATTCAGGTTGTCGCGGCTGAAGTAGGAGCCCAACTCGACGGTTGAGGGGAACATCTCTCCATCATCGTAAATGTGTTCGAGCACCAAGTAATCACACTCTTCGAATTTCCGGACAACGGACGGAAGACAGAACTCTCGAACTTCGTCGAAGTTGTCTCCCTTCCATTGAATAGCCTGGAACTGATTTTCTATCGGAGCTTTCTTCTTGTAGGTAGGCATTACCAATTTTCTTCTATGTAGTCCGCGATCTCTTCGAAAGACGCGCCGCTGTCATTCATTCGTGCTAACTTCGATTTTAGATCCCAATTTAAAGTTAGAGATCTGCTTAAACCCTCCGGAGGAAAAACTGAGGCTCTAGTAGGGACCTCCTCTTTGAGTAGGAAACTCGAAATGTAAGAACCAAGAGAAGTTTCCCACTCTCCGAATCCGTCTTTAACTAAGTCGCACAGAACACCTAAGCAGCAATACCTAGGCACGTGCTCTCCCGCCGGGACTTTCCGCATGTAGTGTTGACCTTGTTCGTAATCTCCGCTACGAAGAGCGGCGATCCATGCGGGTTTGACTTCTTCTTTAGTCTTCATCTTTTAGGTACTCCTTCTCTAAAACGTACGCGATATCTTCGAAGGAAGATCCTCCATCGTTCATGCGTATTAAAGTACGCATTGCATCCTCCGAAATTCCTAACCACTCCCGGAGTTTTTCGGGCAAGAATGCGGTTTGCGCCTCCTTATTATCTACGAATGTGAACCTAACTACATTTGGCACGTAACTAAGGGTCGTCGGTAGAGAGGAAAACCTCCCGAACTTTACGGGAGCAATCGCACACGCAACACCCAAGCAGCAGTACCGCGAGAACTCTTCTCCTTTTGTATCATTGCGTAGCGACAGACGGCCTTGTTTGAAATCTCCGCTTCGGAGAGCTTCGATCCACTTTCGAATAGCGTTTTCGTTAGTCTGCATTCTTGAACCTTTCTTTTGTTTTCGTGTACAGAGTATCCAGGAGCGCTAACACATCGGCGTAACGCAAAGGAGCAGCGTTTGTGAATTCCCGCAATCTTTTCTGCTTGGCATTCTCAAGGGCCTTGCGAGCAGAATCAATGCCGCGCAACTCGGCCTTTTCTGCATCATGTCGATATTGCGCGTCTATACGGAGTTTTGCTTTCTCGTACTCCTTCCTATATTCTTCGTCTTTCAGCAGTTCAGAAAGAAACGAACCTTCGTTAGCTTTCCATCCATCTAGGTATGCCTGTTCGCTTTTGTCTTTGAGCCTCTTTTTAGCGTAAGCAAGGCCTCTGCGAAAACCGCTTCTTTCTTCTTCATCGAGTGCCAGAGAAAGCAAACGTCTCCTTTCTTCCCGGGTATTCGATTCCGCGTCTGTCTTCGAGACTTTTCTTTTGACGGATGCTCGCGGTTGTTCTTCTGAAACAATCTCGCGAACGCATTGGCGAATATATTTTTCCACAATTCCGTTATTCTTTTCCATCTTCAAACCTTTCTTTCGCGTACTTCCCTACTCCCGCGTCTAAGAGTAACTGCGTCAATTCTAAATCACTATCTGGAACGGAGAGTCCTTTCTCTTTGAGCTTCTCCCGAATCTTAGAATACGCTTTGTCCCGCAAATCTAAGGCTTCGGAAGGAAGCGTCTCGAAACCGGAGTCTCGCATTTTACGGGCAAGCATCTGTCCAATTTCTTTTGAACGGGGTAGATCGCTTTTCATTGTTTGTTCTCCAGCAATAGTACGAGTCCAATCAGCAGAGTATAGGCAAGCATGATAATGCTAATCGCTCGGAAGCATTCGCGGTATGTTGTGCGGCTCTCGATTGCTAGCCGCTTGTTCGTTTTGAATTCGCTCATCCCTCGTCCCCCAGCGCGGCACAAACAGACTCGACCTCGCACAGAAGATCAAGCAAGACTTCTCCTCCTAGTCGGTCGGGCATGGACGCTTCCAATCCAGCAGGGTTGAACTCGGAATCAATCTGCCGCAACAAATAGGTCTCGCTGGAAAACGGATCTTCGACGGTTACGGTTTCGAGAAATCGGTTAATCATTTTGTTCTGAAACCTCAATCGCTTGTTCGAGTTCCTCGAACTTAGCGGAAACAATTCCCGTAGAAATGAGCAGGAAGAGAGATAGCATAATCCACAGAAGAAAACTACCCCACTCCACCGGATCTTTCCGGTCTTCGTACAAAAGTTTGTGCAAGTCGGCGCGATCTTTCGTCATTTCCGCTAACTCTTGGGAATCTCGAAGGTCGTCCAGCGTATCGGCGTGCTCGATAGCGAGAGTTCGCAGCGAGTCTAGTTCCTTGTTCACATCTTCGCAGAGAAAAACATGCGCTTCTTCGTATGCGTCTCCGTGTAGAGATGTTACGATTCCGTCTTTGGATGTGTGCGTAAGAGTCGCTAGGTATTTCTTGGGCATCTTACGCACCTTGAATTTCCAAGCACAGATTGCACAAGATAGTATCTGCGTTGTACTGTTCTTCGCTGATCTCTACAGAGTCTCCGCAGTTATCGCAAGAGGTAGCAAAGCGTATACTTTGCTTGCGGATATCTTCTTCCGGAAACAAGTTATCCTTCGGCCAATCGTCCGAAATAGGTTCTAGCGAATTGTGCTCGCAGAACTTCTTTACGAGTTCCGCAACAGGTGCGGAATCTTGACTAGATCCGACGCAAATAACCTCTGTTCTAGTTGTTAGCCAAGCTGCGAAACCGTAGACGGCTTCGGAAGTGTTTAGGTGGGCCATTATTCGTTTCCTTCCAAAAGGTGTACTTCGATTCGTTGTATTCCGTCCACAGTTTCGACAGGAACTTTCGTATACGAGTCCGTTCCAAAGACCATTCCGGTTAGCGCGGTCAAGATCGCAACCGCAAGAAGATACGCGAGAACGAACTTCATCGTTCGACAAACAGCAGGAGATACTTTCATGTGATAGGCCAGACGTAGGGTAAGTTGTGCGGCTCGGTCCACCCGTATTTTCCGTAGAAGATAGGGTCTTTCCGCAGAAGGTTTGATCGGTGCGAAACATGGAAGTCTTCTTGTCCGAACCACGGAGGCATAACAACTACCTCTGTACACATCGGAGCTTCGAGCATTGTGTTTTCGTAACCACGAAGAACCCATTCTTTCAGAGCGAAATTGTAGTAGACGCGAAGCGCACCTTCGTAGCCTTTCCACATCTTTGCAGCAGGATGGTTCTTCCAACCGTGGCTTGTAGCAACTTTGCCCGTCTTGGCTTGCCGAACGCCTACTGCCCAAGAATCTCCAAGAGCGCAGAGAAGTTGGAAGGCTTCTAGACGTTGCTTGCCTAGTCTTTGGTAATCGAGAGCCTCCAGAGATGCGATAGTGTCCGGGAGAGGTAGAAATGTCTGCATTAGAAACCCTCTTTCGCGTAAACATGCCAAACGTAGGGAGGATCTTGGAACGTACCTACGTACTCGTAACCTTTAACCTTCTGGAGATTGTGTCCCGTACCTACAATACGTATTGTGAATTCCCAAGGTTGCGCGTCCGTGTCCAATTGAACCCAAACACACGCTGTCCCGCTCTGTATCTGAATACATAGTATCTTCGCTCCCTCCGTTAGTCGGAGTGTTTGGCGCCCGGGAACGTTAACCAGCTCGTACTTGTAGATTGTCTGCATTCTAATTTGTCCTTTCTTTGACCTTCGGAGTATACCTAACCGTCTGCGTTTGTCAAGAGATTTCTAGCCTCTTTCCCGAACTCTTCATCATCTTTCGTGCTCGCCTCAAGAGCCTGAAGCTTACGTAGGTCCCGCCTGTTAGCGTCCACGATCTTTTGTAGAGCGCGAATCGCCGCAGACCCTTCGTTCATCGCTGCGATAAGAGCTACGTTCTTTAAAAGCGGAACGAAGGAATCTAGCTCTTGCGCTGCGTTGGAATAGTTGCTCATCGTACTTGGTGCGGGTTCTCTGTGATTGAACGAGCGTCTTCTCTTTCGAGAATCTCGACACGTTCGAAGAGGGCGCGTTGTCTTACTTCGAGTTTCTGTATCAAGTCTATTTTACTTTCTATCTGCTCCGCGTACTCTTCCTTTGCGTCTTTGTAGTACGTGATTGCTTGCACAAACAGCATAACAAGAGCGAGCAGCACAAGAACTTGTGCAATATCTTTTAGGACTCGCCCCCAAAATATTTTTCTAACCATTGTTTAGAGTGTCCCTTCGTAATTCGTAAATTCCTTCTAGCTGCGAAACCTTCCGCAGCCACATAAGCAAAGTTGACCCCGCAACCTTCGAGTTCTTGCCGGGTTTCTGTACCGCGTCGATAACTCGGTACTCTTTGGTGCTGATCGGTGCTTCCATTTGCAGAATATCTGTCTTGTTGAAGTACCGAAGTCCGAACGCTGGAGTTCCTTTGTTTCGTAGCGAAGAGATTCGGCCTACTTGTTTCTCTGTGTACTTTCGCGCATCGACCTTCAACTCCAAAACTCCGGTCCAGACTCGATGCCAAACGAAAACATCGGGCCACCCGGAACCCTCCATAGAATTTCCCCACTTGTTTAGAGCATCTGCTCCCGAACGCTGGAAGTGTCCGACAAGTTCTTTTTGGAGTTCTCCTTCTTTCATAGAACGGAATCCACGTTCATCGAATCCCAAACGAGCGGAGAAAAATTAAAGGAATGCGTATCTCCAATAGCGAGGAGATACAGAGCCGTGTCTTCCGCTTCGAGCACTCGAAGCGTTTTGCGCCCGTCTCTACCTCTGAAATGAACCTGTACGATTCCTTTAACAGTACGGATAACAGGTTTTATCTCAACGCGGGTTGTGTATTTGCTCCTCTCTACGTTTGAAATAAGAACTTCGTGCTCCACTTCGTCTACGTCAACTAAATAAACCCTAATCATCATCGCCTTCTTCAATGTCGCTGTAATCGTGAACGTACGTAGTCAAGAACTTAATGCTCTTGCGCTCTTGCCTGTCTGCGACAACGACAAAGCAGTACGTGGAAGAAACACCGTCCATAACATTAATTCTACGTCCGACCGAGTAATCGAAAGTTCGAAGCGCTTGCAGAGCGGATAGTGCGATTGTCGGCGGGACAGTAAAACGTTTCATTAGCATAGCATAACATCTTTCAAACGAGATCGAAGAGCGGGAGTCGGCTTTCCTACTTTGTCTCCCCATAGTTCCCAACAATCTCTAATAACTTGATCGGAACCATCCGGCCCGAAGCTCTTGTCAAAAGAAACAAGAGCGTTGCAAAAGTCCAGACGTAGAGCGGGAGTGACTTTCTTTCGGAAGAATGTCGAACTTACTCCGTGTCTCTTTAGGTTTGACTTCAGGTACTTTTTAATGTGTGCTCGGTTTGTCACTCGCTGTTCCCTCTGCGTCTTCTTTTTTAATTTCCTGCGCACCTTCAGGTTCCGATGCTAGTTGTAGTCGTATTGCGTGTGTTGTAGGAGCCACGTACTTAATCCCGTTTATTTCCTTTGTCCAGCCCCAGAAAGATCCGAGTGTTGAAGAAGTGTGTTCCCAACCTCTTTGCCTAAGATAGTCTCCGCGAATATCTTGCAGACAAAACTCCGCGTGTAAAACGTCTGCGTGCGAGACCTTCATCCCAACAACTCCTTCTTAGCTTCAATCACAAGACCTTGAGCAATAAGCGTATGCTTCTCGCCTTTCAACTCGGCCTTTGCTTTGAGGATTTCGAAGACTTGCATTGCTCCGAAGTGTCTTGCGGCTTTTGTGAGCTCCCGCAAATTTTTGAGGGTAGAGCAGTATTTCGGTGCTCCTCCTGCAACTTCTTTCACGAAACTTTCTTCTGCTCCAAGAGGAAAGAACGTTGCGAGAAGTTCCGTATCCGCGTCGAGGAACTCTTTCCCAAGCGCTTCGTTTACACCCTCGAAATCAAACTCCAACTGCGTATGTTTTTCGGTCATTGTTATTCTTCCCACCACTTAAGGGCGATCTCGTACTTTCTGATTAGGCGATAGAAATTCGACTTAGACAAAGCGAGTTTCTCCGCAGACTTTCTTGCGTTTCCGTCCGTCTTCCGCAGAGCGTGCAGAATGTTCCATATCGTGAGAACCTCTACGCTAGAGGATAAGGGGACCTCCTCCGTTATGCGCAGTCTAACAACCCCGTCTTGGGTTGTTAAGAGAATTTCGGGCAAATCCAGTAAGTGTTTCGGAAGTTTCATTTAGCTTCGTACCAGTTCGTATCGCTGATTTGGCCGTCCCACAGGATAGGGACTCGATAGGCAACGTCTGGAGCTTCGAGAACACTCCTTAGCAGCGCAGTAGTTTCCGGGTCTCGCATAACCTCCGTAGCACCTTGAAAGAGAAGCTCATCGTGAACGTTAGCTAACATCTTGATTCCCAACTCCCGAACAGTTTTGTTGTAGCGCGGAGCAACCGCAACCATCCTTTCTTTAATCAAATCCATAGCTTCCCCTTGAATCATTGAGTTGAAAGCGTTGTGAGAAAACTTCGGGATAAGATGCCGCCTCCGCTTGTGCTTGTTGCGAATCCACCCGCGAGTTTTGCATAAGATCGCGGCTTCGGATTTCATTCTCGCGATTCCAGGGAGACGTTCATCATACGTGTTATAGATCCGCTCTGCTCGCTGGAAACAAAGCTGCTGAATTCGTTGCGCTCTGTTCCCTGGACGTATCCAACCCGACGCTAGTTCTTCTTCGACGCGCTTAATAACCGCGTCGATAACGATGCTCTGTCCGGAAAGCATCCCCGCGATGCGTTTCTTACCCGCTCCGTATGCCTTCGCGAAGTTGATATTTTTCGCGGGAGTTCGCGGGATCTCGCAAAGGTCTGCAACCCATTGGTGGAAGTCCGTCTTCGCGTCCCGTTGGTACGCTGCGATTGCGTCCGTGTCATTGATATAATGAACAATGATACGGAACTCCAATTGCGAAGCGTCGAGACAGATAAAAGAGCAACCGTCGTCCGGGATAATGAGCTTCTTTGCTCTCGGGCTCATTTGTTGCGAGTTCGGATTCTTGCAGCTCATCCTCCCCGTTCTAACCGTTTGATTGTAGCTAGAGTGAAGCTTACCGCTCGCGTCAATCTTTCGGAGAAAACCATCCGAGAACAAACTCCGGAAATGCTGTTCTGAGCGGTACTCTTTTATCAAGTCCAGAACACGCTTCTTCTCTGGAGCGCTAACTACGAGAGGGTGAGTCTCATATAGCGCAAGAGCCTCTTTATCGAAGCTCGGTCCTGTTCTCAAACCGTCTTTGTTAGTGTTGTACTTCAGAACAGGAAGCTCTAGCTGCGTGCATAGGATCTCATGTATCGTCGATGGACTGTCAACGTAAACGGTTCCGGTTTGGTCGCTCAATTCTTCTGAAGCACGAATCATTGCCGTTATTGCGTTGTATGATTCAAGCTTGCATTGTGTTTGGTTTACGCGCAAACCTTCGCGCTCCATATCGAAGAGAACAGGAGTAAGAGCAATCTCTGTATCCCAAAGAGTCTCCATTTCAGGTTCTCTTCGAGCTAGCAAATACTTCCAGAGCATACGGTTAGTCTCTACGTCTCCGCAAGCGTACCAACCCATTCTATCGGGAGCAACGCGCCCGTAGTCGTGACTTCCTAGAGACTGAAGAGTACGTTTGATCTCGTATTCTTCGGGCATTTCTAGGTTCAACCAATCTCGGCACAAGTCTTTGTGCCCGTGACTAAACCTGTCGCTATCAATCGTCTTCGCGAGTGTAGTTGTACAGACGGTTTTGCAGTTTCCGAAATCAATTCCATCGGCTGCGGCGAAGTGCATATCGAACTTTACGTTCGCGTTGATCCAGTACTCCGCAGACTGCAAAACATCTTGCAGCCATTCCGACACTCTTCCAGGATCTAGATTCCTCTTCTCTGCCCCGGGCGAGGAGTGTCGGATAGGGACGTACCACGAATCAGAGAGGGTGTCTGCTGTGATTGCCCAACCGCAAGCCCTATCTCCTAGGTGCGGCTCGACGGCTCGTTTACGGAGCTTCATAGTGCCGTCTGCGGCCTTCTCGCGAGTACGTCCCAACATGGTAGTTTCCGCGTCGAGAAACAATTCCTTGCAGCCGTGAAGCTTCGGAAGTTCCGCGAGCGTCTCTACCATGTACCTTCCAGGACTAAGTTCGATCATTGGTTATTGCAAAGCTGTTGGACTAATGAATAGGCTGCGTAGGGAATTGATACATACGAAACCACAAGGAAGACAAAACTCGGACGAGAAGATACAGTTTCACTTCTTGCGGAATCCCAAAGGTCGTACATTTGGTTCAAACCCGCTTCTTTCCCTCTTTGAAATGCGATCCTTTCGCGCATTTCTTGAAGGTAGTTGTCAGGAGCATATGGAGAATCATCTATCTCTACACTAGACATTTTTATTTCCTTCTATGGTTCTTAGTTTTGAATCGCGAACAATGAAAGCAGACCTAAACTCGATGTGCATGTTTTTAAACGTTCTCCCCAATCTCCTTCCAGCTTCGAAGATAGCGCTTTCTAAAGCGTGCTTCTCGTTAACACCTCTGCGATTAATCAAGATTGTTTCTTGATTCATTGCTCCTGTTCGACTGTAGTTGACAGACACAACAAAGTTCTTCATACCTTGCCTTTGTTGCGGAAGCACCACGAACGAAACGAGATAACCGTAATCACACTCTCGGGACCTCCGATCTTCGACACGTAGCGAACCCTGTCGGGCATCCTGTCCGTTTTCGGCAAGAACTCAACAATAGCTCTCCCGCAATGAATCGTACCTTTAGCGTAGATCTTCGACCAATCGTGAGTTTTCATACGAGTCTTTTGTCTAGCCAAAACGGAGTTGGGTATCCTGCGTCTTGGAGTAAAAGAGCTAGGCATTCGTTCAACAACGAACCCATTGGTAAAGCAATATTCGCAGCCGAACTTTCCCGTATCAAGCTCTCAACGTCTATCGCAGATTGTACTTCTGAGAAAGACGCTTTCGACAGGTTCGCTAAAGAGTGCTTGTTTACGCGATCTTCTCTCGCGGGTTGTCCGTAAGTCTTAGAAAGCTTGCCACGATACTTTTCTTCGTGATCCTCTGGAATAGTCAAGATAGAAGCTGTAAACATCGCCCAACCTCTTTCTAGTCCCAAGACCCCAGCAAGGATCTTCTGTAGAGAAGTGAAGATCCACAGGTCATAGGGTAAGCGCGAAACGCTGCACAAAGAAACGTGCGATAGAAGGCAGAGCGTATCCCAGTCCAGCACGAAATGAAGCGACGAAAGCGGGGCGGGAGAAACGTTGTCGATGCGTAGGCGGATCAGATCTCTAAGACCGTGAGAGGATAGAATACATTGTCGGCTATCCGTGTCATTCGCAAGTATCGAAGCCGCAGCGTAGAGGTTCTCCACTCCTCCCCAAGCCTCCCCGTGTGAGAACGCTTCTATCCTTCGTTGGAACCTAACTTCAGGATCGCAACCTCCAAGGTGCCAAATTAATTCTTCGGCTGCGTGAGTTGCGTTCAAACCAAGGGTTTTATTCCAAACCCAATTGTGCGAAATATCCGCGAGAGTTGCGCTGTAGTTGTACTTAGTTCCGGGTCCAACCTCAAGACTTGCGCTTGCGAGTTCGTACCAAAGTTCGTCCGCAGTTTGATAAACAGCTTGGCCTCTCATATCGTCTTGTACTCCTCAAGAATCCTGCGAATGTCGGGCTTACTATAACTCGGTCCTTTGAACGCTCTTGTTTTCCCGTACTCCTTTGTCATATTCGAACGATGAACTTCCGCAACAAGAGCCGCTATCGGATAGCCAAAAGCAACCGCAACAGAGTCTATTGAATACCGAACATTCGCGCAAGCGTCTGCTGTTTCTTCCTCGTTCCGGCATAAAAGAGCCTCTGCAAGTTCTCCTACCTCTTCGATAAGAACGTACATCCTATAAACTAGGGTGTCGTCTGCAACGCTGCTTCTCCGTAGTTCCGTAGACAAGGTGCCTAGCTGTAACGCAGAGTGTTGCAGCAAGTCCTGCACATTCTTTTCAATTACGCATTCGGAAAGTTTAAGTCCTATCGGATACCCGAACTTCCTATGAAACACTTTTACGAGTTCGCTTGAGTCAACCATAGTTACATATCCTCTGTGGCTTGGTACTTGTCTACAATCCCTTCAGCGTCGAGCTTACGAAGCATCGAAATAAACTGCGGGGTTTTCTCGTAGCCTGATTTGTGCCCTCTTCGCAAAGCTCTGTGCCGAACAAGGAAAGACAGGATCGAACCTGCTCCGTCTCGATCCGTTTCGCACAGGTCTTGTATGTCTGTTACTCGGATGTGCTCGCAATGAAGCATACCGCTAACGAAGTCCGGAGCGTGTCTACGTTCGCGGATATACCTTTCGACGGCTGCGGGTTTGCCGATTGTTCCTAGCGCTCTTCTTGCGCGTGTGAACGAATGGTATCCGAAGCTCTCGCTGGAGTAATGCGCAGCAAGAAAGTTGTACACGTACTCAACATGCCTAGGCTCGACAAGTAGCAGCTTTCCGTCTTTGGTGGAGTATGTCCGCGCAGCAACAGCGCAAGCTAACCGCGCAACCTTGTGTTTCGAGGTTCCCTTGTCGAGAAGAGGAATCTCATCGGTGAACATCTCGCATAAGTTTGCACTAGCCTTCTCGATTGCAAGTTCTGTTTCAGCAGAAAAAATGATCTGTTCCTCCGTACGTGTCCAAGCCCAAAGAATCAAACGTCTGCACAACTCGGAAGTGTACTTGTGTTTCACAACAGGACGAGAACTCATTGTCTTATGGGAAACGTCTCCCGCAGCAACAATCAAAGCCGCGTCAAAGCGTCGAACATCTTCGAGCGCTCCGACAAGGTTTAGGACTGCTTCGATTCCGAAGGCGAAGCCGCTCATAGGTCGGGAGCCTCTCGGATTCGAAAGAGCTACGATCCGCGTTCTTGCGTGTGCTCGCCTACGCTCGATCTTCGGAATCTCTGCGATACCTGAAGACCGCATGTCCGTTAGCTTGCTGATAATTTCCGTAGCAGCGCCCTTCATCTCTTCGAGAATTACGATTCGCTTATCGTGCGTTGGAATAACTCCCCAAGAAACAAACCAACGATTCCCAAGCTGCTGCAATCCTCCGAGCAAACCCGCAACCGTCGCGTTCTTCAAGTCTACTCGTTCGCCCAAACTGTAGTGATCTATTAGACATTGGGTAGTCTCTGATTTGCCTTGCGCACTATCGCCCATTACAAGGATGTTCACCCAACCATTAACGCGCTTGTTTCTAAACCGAAAGAACAACGGCGAATGATAAGCCATATCTAACAGCGCGTGCATCTCTTGCCGCCCGTGAATGCCTGTAACATTCGCAGCGAAGTCTTCGTAGACCTCGGTTAGCTTTGCAGAAAGACCATCGAGAGAATCTTCCTCCGGACGGAAGATCGCGAGCGCTTCCATTTCTGCCGTAGTCGGAGTGAACGAAGAGAGGCTATCCGAAGTTTCCTTGGTTCCGTCAAGAACGAGCGTTGCTTGTTGCGTTCTTGGATGCGGATAGATTTTTCCTCCGAACAGATACGGTACGTTGAGTTCCGGCCTACCGTCCACAACTAGCGCGGGTTGTTGCACATTGCCCGCACCTTCTCCGTTGATAGTTAGTTGCGGAGTGAGACGAACATCCGAAACAGAAAAGTGCGTCTTTACCTCAAATTCAACCGCTTTGCACTTAGGTATTCGCAACGCTTCGCGGATCGCGTGTACCTGCTGATCCTTGCCCGCGTTCACCATTCCTAGAATAGCTTCGCTCGAAGAGCCTAGACGCATCCCTACGAAACCGTGTTCGTCGGGTTCCGCAAAGCTTACGGGGCACCTGGAGCAGCCTCCCTGATCCCGTGTGCAAGAGACTGCGATCTCTTTGGGAACCAAGTACGGGGTTGTGTCCGACGCGCTTATAACGCCCTCTACGGACAGTCTCCAGCCAACGTTGTCTGGATCTGTAACAGTCGGAAGGAGAACCTCTTTGTGTCCTTTTTCAACCTCCGCAAGAAGTTGCGCGGGTTTGAAGAGAGGGGAGTCATGCAGAAGACGGAGGGTTTCATCCCGTCCCGCCCCTTCGACTCCAACCCAATCGTTATAGTCCCCTTTCGGATGTTTCAGTCTGTCTAGAGGAAGAGTAACTATGAAGACGTTTCTCGCTGCGGGTGCGATCATTCCCGCAACTCTTCGCGCTGCGGCTTTGCCCGCAGCGTCTATGTCCATCATAACCCAAACGTCTTTATCCACGAATTCCTTTACCCAAGCACGGGCAAAGTTTCCTTCTCCAGAAGTCGAGCTAATGCAAGCGAACGAATCGCCTACCATATCGTCAGCAACGATGGTTTTAATTTCTCCTCCGAGAATCAAAACCCGTTCGACGCCTTTCTTTCTGAGCGATTCGATGTTGAACAGACGCTCTTTTCCGAATCCGCGAGCGTTTATTACCTTCTTGTCTCTTGGTGCTCCCGGCAGATAGCGACGGAGATTGACGTACCTTCCGCGTTCGTCTCTAACAGGGATTGTGATTCGTCCACGGAAGTACCCAAGTCTAAACTTCCGTATTGCTTTGTCTGAAACTCCGCGCTTAACGAGTTCGTTTAGTAGCGGACCCGCAGAATCAATTGCCGCGTGATACTTCTCTATCGTATCCGGGCTCATCTCCTTTATCTCCTCGATATCGTATCGAGTAGATAAGTCCACCATCACCGCGCCTCTCTCCGATTCGAGAGCGAACGCTATGAATGTGATTATGTCGCCTTTGGCTTTGCACGCCTTGCAGTTCCAAAGGTTGCTTACAACGTTGAGGGTTGCGCTAGGTACTTTTTCTTTGTGCGCAGGACAAAGAAGTTTTATCTCATCTCCTCCAAGCGGTTCGTAAGACCACTCTAAACGCTCCAGCTCTGCGAGTGCTGAAATGTTCTCTATCGCATGTCTCTTCTTGACCAAGCCTTACACCGTCCGTCTATCCGAAGAAGCCAAAGAAAGAAAGGTAGAGGCAGAGATTCGCGGAAAGGGGAGCACCTAATTCTGAACCCAAAAGCGCGAACCTCTGCCATTAGTTACTAGCTCTCTTACATCGCTTCGTCATTTGCGACGGATGCCGTTGCTGCTGCGATATCTTCTTCTGTATCGGTGCGGTCCACAACGAGCAAACGTTCCGCGTGAAGACGCGCGAGCTCTTCGTGCATTGAATGGAACGTTTCGTACTCGCCCTCTTCAATGTACATCTTCTCCGGGTTGTCGAAGTCCCAACCGAACCACTTGAACGTATCGCGAGTACGTAGGACAGAGCGGAAGTTCCAGACGCAAGCCCACATAGGAGCGTTGTCCATTCCGATCTTTCGCATATCCCAAGCGGAGCAGAGGTTCTGCCCTTGGAAGTGTTCGCCCCTTTCGAAGCTAATAACACACGGAGTCATATTGTTAGGACCTCCGTAGAGCACTCCGGGAAACACGAAATGTTCTACGTATCGGTATCGCATCGGAGTTCCGTCTTTGCGCTTCCGTCCGTCTGCGTAGTCTTCCGTTCTGCGCTCTTTATCTTGCGCAAGAATCGCAATATTACTCGCCGTATCGAAAGAACGTTCGAGAATGAAATCCGCTTCCGAGTCTTCGAGATCGCTGTCCTTTGTGTACTCCAAGAAGAAGAACAGAGGAACGAAAGCGAAATCTTCGTCTCGATCCGCAATCTTAACTCCGGTCGGATGCAAGATAACGGAACCTTCTCCATGCTTCGCTTTCAAAGAATCATCAGTCATTCCTTGAATTCTCTTGAGGCGAGAAAGCACACGCTTTGCTTTCATCGCCCGAGTCATTTCTTCGTTCTGCTTTGTCGCGTACTTCGCGAGCCCCGCAGGAGCGCCTTCGAATTTCGTTACGTCTGTCGAGTGGTCTTTAGTAGGCATTCTAATTTCTCTTTCTGGATTTCTTTCTATAAACAACTTTTGGAGAGAGCTTCGAACCGATTAGATGATCGAGAGAAGAGTCTCCCTTTCTAGCCAACTCGGTAACAAACTCTTGCAGGTTCTTCCAATGCGGACGCAAAATGTCTTGCTGCGTTACTTCTTCAGAAGCTCCGAGCATCGAAAGTAATTCTCTGTACTCTGCGGTTCCCTTCGGAGGAAGCGTAGGAGTCTTTTGTACGTCGGGAGAAGCGGTAGCATACTTTCCCGACACGTTTATCTCTAATGAAGGGTCTGCCATGCAGCGCTTCGTTATCGCGAGGCAGAGGGCTCTGCCTACCTCTTGGTGTATTCGAGCACATTCCTTTCTAAGCGTGTCTAGCGACTTCTCCGACGTTCGGAAGAAGAAGCCTAGGTCTGTCCACTCTCCAAGAGAGAACTCTGTAGGTCTGTCCCTTAGTGTGTTGACGACTGTGTATGCAAGATCGATCGTGTAGGTCTCCAACCTCTTGCAAAGAGCGAGCATTCCTTCCGCTTCGAGATATACCTCCGGAGTAGGTTTTTCGGGTTGGGGCGGCAACGTAACGAAACCACCCCAAAAACTGTTTACTTCATCGTGTGTTAGGTTCCTTCTTCGCATCCGCGTGCAACTCATCTGTATGCAACTCCCTTTCGAAGTAGCGTTTCCTAGCGGAGTCGAACAGAAGCACCTTCGCTGTTCCGTACTCCGCGATAATAACGGCTATCATTAGAGGAACAACGTTCGCGCCACCCGTCAAGAGAACGAAGTCTCTTGACGGGTCAAACGAAATCTCTAACAACCGTGTGCGAAATTCCTCGATGCACCATTTAGTTTGAAACGGGCTTGGAGAGTTCGGGTTTCGCAAGACGCGAATCTCCCCGAACTCTTCTGCCGACGCAACGCCGAATCGAGGGTTGTTCTCTACGAGCACGACTTGAGAAGGAGTACTCATTAGATCGCGACTCCTAGCGTCGAGCCGAGAACGTTCCGTAGAACGTCCCCGATTTCCAGGACCAATCCGGCATTGTCGATCTTGCTTTGTACGCGCTCTCGGATTTCTTGGTCGATGGTATCTAGCACTACAAGATCTGTAATACGTACAGGCATTCTTGTTCCGCGCCTATGCGCTCTGTCTTCTGCTTGGACTCGAAGTAGAGAACTCCAATTCTGCGAATAGAAAATTACGTGATTCGCGTAAGTGTGCGAATTGTCCGGATCCAACTTATCGTATCCGAGAAGGTCCAAGCCAGAACCCGCAGCTTGCGGGTTGCCGAGGAACACGCGGCATTCAGTGTCCTTATTGAACTTCGCAATGTTCGCATCCCTTTGATTCTGTTTCGTATCCCCGTAGTACGTAACGTGCCCGATTCCTTTCGCGGTAAGTCTCTCAGATATGTATCGCATATCTTCGCGGAAGCATCCCCAAACGATAGTTTTTCCGAGAGGGTCTCTCTCCGGATCGCAAAGGATTTCGATAAGTGCGTCTGCTTTCGGGTTATGAGAAGAGATCTGTTCGACGCGCTTCTCTTTGTAGACGAGTCCAGTATCCGGGTCCGCGATTGCGTCCCAAGTTACGAACCCACTTGTAACTTGTGCGAGGCGAAGCAGCGAAGTAAGTACGTGCTCGATTGTCATTTTGTCCGAGCGCTTACTTAGCTTGTCTTCGATTTCGATGATGAGTTCTTCTTTGATCCGCTCGTACATCTTCGCTTGGCTCTTGGTCATTTCGACTTGCCAAACATCGTAAACTTTGTCTGGAAGATTCAATCCAGCTTCCTCTTTGCTGATCGTGAATGCCATTCGAGTCAAGCGTTCTTGAATCATTGCGATATTTTGAACAGCTACGAGCTTCTCGATTCCTCGCGCAGATCCAGAGACCTCTTCAAAGACTCCGTGATACTTTCGAAAGGCTGCGTAATCATGGAAGCCGGATCCGCCTTCTTCGACGAACTCTAGTTGCGTCCACAGGTCGAGCAAGCTGTTTCCGATAGGGGAACCTGTGAGCGGAACACGAACCTTAGAAGCGTCCCGAAGAGCTTCCATAAGTTCAAAGCGCTTCGACCTAGGATCTTTGAAGTAATGGGACTCGTCCGCAAAGCAGTAGTCCCAAGGAATCAGCGAGAGTTCGTCAACGTCTCTCTTCGCGGAATCGTAGCTCGCAATTACAACTGTGAAGGTGCAGTCTTTTTCGAGCTTCACGCCTTCAATAAGTGCCTTAACTCGTTTGTGTTTGCTCCCGCGCATTATTACAACTTTTCCCGCAGTAGCGGCGAAACGCTGAATCTCCAAGAACCAATTGTAGCAAACTTGCGGAGGGCAGATAACAAGAACGCGCTTCGTTCCGTTGCCGTTCTGCTCGACATTGGAAAGAACGTTTACCGCTTGTTGCGCAATGAACGTTTTTCCCGTTCCGGGATCTGCGAAAATTGCGCCTGAAGTCTTCGAAACAAAACACGCAGCCGCAGTTTGATACGGAGCAGGTTTGTGCTCGTAGTGCTCAAGCCAATTCTTCGGAAGCTTCGGAAGCTCTCCGTTGATTTTGAAAGCGGCAACGTCTGCGGCCCTTCGCGACTGCGCGATAAACCGAACCTTCAGAGCGTCGAAGACGAGACGCGAATCGGATTCTTCGGTTCCTTGCGCGTCTGCGCGGAAATGGATTCGTTCCGAAGGCCAACATTGATCTATGAGCAAGACCGTAAAATCCGTACACGCTGCAAGCCATTCGAATCGTGGACCTCCAGCGCGAGCACCTAACCAAGTCGCTTCTGGAATGCGCAAGAAGAAATCTTCGGCTCGGTAGGACGGATACTTGTAAAGCATCTCTTGCCAGCCGCTCCCTTTACAAGTCGGGCAGTCTTCGCGAATCGCGTTGACAGTAACCGTTCCTATTCCGGTCTCTCGAAAAGGGAAGATACATTTCTTGCAAGGCTCCAGCGCTTTCAAACGCAAGTGAAAGCGTTTGCCTTCAGCGTCGAGCGAAATGAAGATGTGATCCCACTCGCGAAGTTTCGGGGGAGTCATTGCGGTAGCTGTTGCTTTGCTCAAAGGCTCAAGCACAAACTCCGTTCCATTTAGTTTTACCATCTCGTACTATCCGTTCTATCTGGGGTTTCGGGCGAGAGTTCATCATAGCGATTGACAAACCGAAGTCAAGAACTATTTGGAAATTCTTTTCCTTTCTCTCGCTCAATTATTCTACGGAGTCCGGCCACAGTTGCAAGAGCAAACCTGTATTTATCCTCGGCTTTTTCAGCAAGACCTTTCATTTTCGAGCGTTTGAGCCGCGCAGCGTCCTCTTCGAAGTTCGGAAGAATCTCGGAGAGGTACTTGACAGAATCTCGCAAGTATGCTAGCTCCTCTTGGCGAATCGAAGGAGCAACAAGTTCGTGTAGGACGAACTTTCGAGATTCGTCGGTTAGAAATTCAGACGAGAATTCGCGCAACTCCGCGAGCGCAAGTTCTCGCATCTCTTCGCGCTTCAAGTCTGCCGACCTTCGAGAAGCTCCGCGTATGTTGTCGCGTCTTGCATTTCCTTATCGTCTCTCCATCGAACGAAGGAACTAAATTTCATCTTGCCTTTCGACTGCAAACCTTCATACGAAACTTCGCAGACTCTTCCGAGTACGTCTTCGTTTCGAGCATCTCTCCAATCTTCATCACACCCTTTACCTACGGATGCGACTTGGACAAAGTAATTGTTATCAAAAAGTCCAAGACACAACTTGTCGGGAGCAATCGCAGCGCAAATTAGCGCACCCAACTTCCCTTCGTGCTTCCCTTTACCCGGTTTGGTGCCTACAACAACAAGGTCTGCCGTATCGACGGGTTTTATCTTCCACCATCCGCCGTAGTGCATCTCTTTCAAAACGTAGCCTTCGATTCCGCGTTCGAAAGCGTCTACCGAAAGCTCTTCTTTAGTTGTCTCTCCGAGTTCGAATCTTTGCGGAGGGTTGGCGAAGCCTAATCCGAACAGAGAAGAATCCAATCCGTACCATGTGAGTCTGTATCTCTGATCTTCTCCCGCATAAAACGGAACCGCGAAAGGTTGGAATGAAAGCTTTCCGGGATCCCTTGCTAAGTAGTGCGTTACTCTGCTTGCAGGTTCTCCGTTAGGCGCGAGAAGCTCTCCGTCTACCCAAGTTTCCGGAGGCATGTCCTCACCCAATTTTTGTGAAAGCTGTTGAGATCCTTTAGGAGTACAGGAGGAAAGCAAGTCCAGCCCTCTTCGATCTAAGAGCTTCTTTCTCCCGAACTCGTTCGCGTAAATCGTCGCTCGCCAACCGTCGTGTTTGACTTCGACAATTGTTTTCGGGGAGAGCTTGCGCCCGTCCCAAGTTCTAGGTTTCGGTCTAAGGTCCGGATGGAAACTCATTCTGTGCCTTTCGCTGTTTGAATCAAAATCTCTAGCTCCGCTACTTGCATTTTCAGGTCTTCCCGAGCTTCGCCTCTCTTCGCCAAAGGAACTTCGTTCCAGGCTTCTAGCATTGCTTCGTAGTACACTTCTTGATCCTCTGCGGGAACGTTTACCGCCTCAAGTTTTACGAGCTTGCGGAGCAACGCTAGGTCTTCTGTTTCTTGTAAGCTCATTGTGCGTTAAACCTGCTTGTCTTCGTGCTCTTCCAAAGCTGCAAGAGTTCCTTAGACCTTCGCGCCGAACTTGCAAGAGATTCAGCCGAAGCAACCGAAAGCGCATCGTAGTAGCAGAGCTTGCAAATCTGCTGCTTGTGCTCCAAGTGTTTGCACGTAACCGGATCAACCGTCGAAGTGCAATTCGTGTCGCCTAGGTTGCTCATGCCTCCTCCCCTTCTAAAGCTTCCCGACACTCGATGCAGAACAGATCAGGATTCTTCATAATCCAGCGCGCATCTTTCTTGCTCGTTGCGTTGCAGAGCGTTGCGTGCGCGTCACACACAACAACGTACTTTCCGCCTTCCGCGTCCAATCCCTGCTCTTCGGCAACGTAGATAACTACGGGAGCTTCTTCTCCAAGGAACGGGTTCCGGATCTCTTCGACGAATCCCGCGTTCATTTCGTTCGAGTTCATAGCTCTATCCTCTATCTTGGGTTTGTGGTTACAGATTTCGAGCGTACTTCTTTGCTGCGGTCAAAGCTTGCCGAGCACCTTTGTACTCGGCAGCGAAGAACTCTTCATCCTTGGTTTCATCCGTAAAGGAAGTTACCACGTAGGCGAAGATTCGCCAATCCGAAGAGCGGGAGGATAGGTTCCCTCCTACATCTTGGTACTCGGCTTCGATGTTGGCACAGATTCTTCCGTCTGCGTCTTCGACATCCCATTCACAGTAGGGCTGTGTGTTGGAGATTCCTCGATCCGCCTTGAGAATCGTGTTCGGACGTTCTTTTATTGCTTGGTGGCTCATCGTTCTATCTTTCGTGTCTTGGGTTTGTGTTGCGTTCTCTGTCTCGTACGAGCGCAATTATACCTCTGGTATCGACCGAACCTAGACCTTTCTTGAGAAAAGAACAGAGGAAGCCGGAATTTCTCCTAACTTCCTCTGTGGCAAGGGTTTATCTCCGGAAGAGCCCGCGAAAGGACTCCTTGAGTTCCCACCAAAAGATTAGGCATTGCACGCGCAGATCCTCTACCGCGTTCGCAAGCGTCTTCGGTCTAGGCGGCATTTTTCTCCAACCGCTCAAAGGTCAAACTCTTCTACGAGAAGTTCAGGAAGAGTTCTCCGCAAGTCTTCAGGAATCCTTTCTTCGATCTGATTCTCTACGTAGATCCCGAGAAACTCTTGCATTGCTTCTCCATCGTCTACTTCGAGCCGCTCGACTTGAGTACGAATTGCCTTCAAAATCTCTTCGTTGTGCTCGGACATTCCAAACCTTTCTTCTAGTGTTTCAGGGAATTCAAAACCTCTGCTACTGCGGGCGGAAGTTCTCCGTTTTCATCCCGCAGTTCTTCCAACTGTTTCTGGAGAGCTACCATCTTCGAAGTAAGTTTGTCTTGCTTTTCTAACCTCTTCGTGAGTTCGGATTTTCCGTACGCTCTTCCGTTTCCTCTTGCGTCTCGAAGCTCTTTTGCTTTCTTGAGTCTCGCAAGTTGTTCTTGTGCTTGCTCCAACATCTTCGGAGCTTCGCTGATTGCTTTGCGGAGGAACTCTCTCTTCTCTCGCATCGCGGCTTCTTGTTCGTAGAGTTCCTCTATTCGACGCTCGCCGTTTTCGAGCAAGTCTCTCGCGCCGATTACTCGGGCTGTCTGGTACTTGACTTGTTCCGCGTACGTCTCTACCAAGTTCGTCGAAGCCATTGCGCCCGTCTTTCTATCTCTGCGGTTGGGTTGTTCTGGGAGTAGAGCCGCCTCGCCAACCGTTCGAGGTTAGCGAGGCTGCGTAGGTCTCCTCTTAGCTCGGGATTTCGACTCCCTGGCTTTCGAGTTCTGCGAGCAGTTCGGCTTGCGCGGCTGCAAGCTTCTGAAGTCGCATAACCTTCTTGCGGGTTTCCGGGTCTCCGAATTGCTCGATGGTCGCGGCTTGATCGCGGTAGCGAGCAGCAGCAGCCACGTACTCTTCGGCCTTCAGTTCGACAAGATCGGCCTTGAAGCGAAGGAAGTCGTGCTCGTTCGCGAAGTCTCTCCGAGACGGCATCTTGTGGAGCTTGCGGTCGAACCCGTCTTCTCCGATGGAGGGGATGCCCATAAGCTTGCCGTCAGCGTTCTTCATCTCGGTCGGAACGACTTCGATAAAGGGAGTCTTGACGATCTTCTCTTTCGGATCCTTGGTGGAGTCGGTCTCGGGCGGGTTGCCAGCGGTCGTTGCAGCAGTAGTACTCATAGTGTTCAGTCTCTTTCTTATAGTGTTGTTGGTTGTACAGGGTGCGAGGCTTGTCTCGCTTGCATGCCCCTATTGTACAGACTGCATCGACATCTGCAAGACTCTTCTTGAGGAATTCGAAAAGTTTCTCCGTGGATATTTTCTTCGGCAAACTCTTGCGAATCTCGGATAGGTTTGCTATGCGCTCTGCGCTCGTTCTGAGCGAGCGCAGAAGAAATCAGGTCTTCCGAGCAGCGAACGGAATCGGACGGGAGCAGCCGAAATCCTGGAGCCGTACGGACCCGTTCGAGCAGCACCCGCGCAAATCTCCAGAGGAACCCGCAGGAGAGCCCCGCGCAGTCTAGGAAACCGCAAAGCGACTCCCGAGCGGAGCCGCTACCCCGCTTCTAGACCCCTAGAACGGGGCTGAAGCGCTGTAAGCCTCTCTAAGCGCTCGGAGAGGGTACAGGTCTTATATGTCCTGCACAATGCCAAAAGTCCAGCACAGGGCAGTACAGGAGTGCCATTTTTGGGACAAATCCGGTTTTCGGCACCCTGGAGAAATTTTCGTGCTTTTTCGGTCTTTCCGCAGCGTTTTTCATACTCCGCGCAGAAAGTTTGAAAATTTCTGGGAAAGGTGTACAGGTTTTCGCGGTTTGTGCCGTAGAATACCTGTGTACGAGAGAAAGAAACGAACGAACAACCGAACGAAACGAAAGATAGAACTATGAACTCCGAACTAGAAACCTACAAAGTAACTGTTTACTTCACCCTGGAAAAAGAAGAAGAATTTTTCGATACGGAAGAACTTCCGGAACACGAATTCACAACCTTCGTTACCCTTCACGAAGCAGCGCCGTTATACACAGTTCTGGATATTGCGGAAGAGCGCTTCGAGGAATACTCCACAGAATTCGGAACAGAAGTTCTGGACATTCGCGAAGAAGTTGCATAAATCGCACAGGCAACGAAGACAAACCCTTCTCAACAACCCAAACCAGATAGAACTATGGAAATCACAGTTGCACACTTGTTGAACCGCGCACACGAAATCCTCAGAGAGTGTCGGGAACTCGTTCGCGAAGACGAACAAGATTCGCTCTCTACAGTACACTTCGAGATCTCCAAACGGCTTACTAGCTGCGCCGGAAAAGCTCGATACAGAACCGGAAAAGTAACGCTCTCGTTTCCCTTCTTCTCTGATCCGGAGAACTTCGAGGAGCACTTCCGCAACACAGTCACACACGAAATCGCGCACATCATTGCTCCGTCTTATCACGAATGGGGAGTACGAAGAAAACCTCACGGTCCAGAATGGGCATCCGCTCACCGAAGATTGGGCGGAACCGGGAAACGTTGCCACTCTATGAAACTCGCGGAAGCTTATCAGTCGAGAAAAGAGAACCGGGTTACTCGACGGGTTTCCGCTCGGGTTGGAGTCGCGTGCCCGAAGTGTGGCGAAAGAATGGCTCTCGGTCCTACGCAGTACAAGCGTTGGCAACGCGGAGAGCGGTATTCGCACAAACGTTGTCCGAACAATAACTTACGAGCGCTGTAGAATTCCTCGGAATTCCTCAAGAAAGGTCTTGGTTCGGTCGATCTTGCCTGTACAATGTGCGGGTAAGATCGAAACGAAACACCGAACAAGAGATAGAACAATGTTTAGCCAAGACCTCAACGAGCAACTTTCCTCCCCTCTCCAAGAGAGCGCTCTCCTTACTTTCCGCAACAGAGGCTATGTCTATAGCGTCTCTGCCGGAATCTCGGTTCAGTTCGCGATTGTGAGCTACAACGAAGAAACGAATCTCGGAGTTTGCAAATCAGAACGCACAGGTCTCTCTAGAGCTTTCCGAGTCAACGGAACCTCGAAGCCCGTTGCATGCCGCAACTACCGCGAAGAGAAAATTATCGACCTCTTCGAAATCGAAACTCTCGCTGTAGACGGAGCAATCGCGGCTGGCATCGGAGAAGAAATCGTCGGGAAATGGATTCTTCCGATTTCCTAAAGAAAGCTCTTGTACCTGCCGATTGACTCTGTATAATCGCGCAGGTACGAGAGAACGAAACCCAAGACCGAACAAGAGATAGAAAAATGAACTCCAAGAAATACTTCCTCCTAGTTGCCAATCACACGAACCTTTTCGGAGGAACCGAGGTTCTCGCGCAAGATCAAGACCTTTCTAAAGTTTGCGCGTCTGCTCGCAAGAACTGCCAAGATTGGAACGCTAAAGGGTACGCGAATTTCGCTCTTGTGATCCGCGCAGCGAAAACTAGTCGAGACAGCTTTGCGACGGTTGACGATATCGCAAACGCAAACCTTTCAGATACGGATTCAAAACTCGCAAACAATATTCTGAACTCCTAATGCAATCTCTAATCAAAGCAGAACCGATCTTCCGAAGTCGCGAGAAAACAGAGGAATCCGTAAAGTTCCTCTCCCGCGAAGATCCGGAATGGACTTACGAACTCCAAGAAACAGAAAATAAACTCGGTCTCGTAACACTCGCTGTTTTTGATGAAGAAAAGATTTTTCTCGGTTTCCTGTAGACTTCGGGCAGAGACCCTGTATAATCGCGCAGGTACAAGAGAACGAAACCCAAGAAGAAAGATAGAACTATGTATCTCAACGTCGAAAGAAACGACCCGTCCCGCAAAGGCCAAAAGGCCAGCGCGGAAATCCTGTTCGGGACTCGCGAGCGCTTTGCTCTCTACGCAGTCCACACGCGAGCGTTACAAGTGCAGTTCTTCGTGAAGGATCGGGAGACCTTCGACGATTACACAGGAGAGCTTGGGCTGATCGTCGCTCAAGATGATGATTGGAAATACGCAGCTCTACCTTGGGACGCGAAAAACGAACTCGGAAACCTGCGAATCCGCCCGTTTAACGGTCGCTGGGACGCATAAACCCGGATTTTTCCGGGAGTTAGGAGAATTTCTCAGAACTCCCGGAAAAATTCTTGCACCCGCAAAGAAGGTTGATACAATCGGGCGCATGAAGAACAAAGCGATAAACAAAGCCTTCCAGCTTTACACTCTGCTTTCTACGCAGACGATTGTTTTTATCCTGAACCAAGTTCTCTAGAAGAAAGATAGAACGATGTACACCAACAACCAACTTCGCCAAGACGCAATCTCTTCTCTTACCCGCCAAGTCAAATCCCTCGGAACCGAGAGAGGAGATATTTCGCGAATCATCTCCCCAGATTCGAGGATGGACGCTCTTCAGATCCCGCAAAGCGAAGCCTCTTCCTACTGGAAAGCTTCGGCGGAGGTTTCGGACCTCTACTTCACGCTTTACACGAGCTTGTTCGCGAACTCGAATCCAAGATCCACTAAATGAAGAAGATCTCCGCAACCCTCTCCGAAATCCTTACCGGAATCCTCCTACTCTGCATCCTGCTCGCCCTTATGCTCTCATAAAGAAATCCAGGAAACACCTAAAGAACTAGGCTCTGTTTGTCGATACCTTGAGTATGAACAAACAGAGCCTAGATTTTTGGAAAGGGTATATCGCGGGTTGCGAATATATCCTAGATCGTTGGGAAGCTCCGCAATCAAGTTCCGATAGTGGAGACCTTACTAATCCATGTGGTGGAGCTAGTAGCGATGAAATGCCTCTCGGACCCTGCGGGCAAAGTTACTGCCGCGTCTGTAGCGTTCCCGTCGATAGCCTCCCCGCTCGTAGGGAAGATTTGTAACGTGTTCGCTCCGTTGTTCCAAACATAGCACTCTCGACCGTTCGCGCCGTTCGGAAGCGTAACAGTATCGTTCGTGTTGGCAACTGTGGTTACGTCATTGACTCCAGAGAGAAGCGCTCCTTGTCCCTGCGTCTGTGTTGTAGATGCGGTGATAGAACCTGTAATGCTGTGTTGCATGAACGCATTAGCGTCCATTACAAGATGTCCTTTGTATTCCGCAGTCCAGATCGTGCCGTCGAACATGTACTCTCTGTTCTCATCGAGCACGTACGCCCGTAGGCTTCCCTCTGTTGGAGTTACGAAGTACCAACCGCTCAGATAGACGGCAACATCGTGTTCGGATCGTGCGCCCCAAGCAGCGCCTGTAGGAGAGGAGGTAAGTATCCAAGCTTGACCGTCCGTAGGAGAAACGGGTTCCGCAGAGATCCGGTCTGTAATAACGAGACGCGAAGAAAATACGTCGAGAAGGGACAGAGCCCCATTTACCGTAATTTCTGCGCCCGTTTGGTACTGCTCAAGAAGCGTGATATTTAGATGTGTTGTAGTAGCCATTTCTAAGTTGCCGTGTAGGTTGTGGGGTTGCCTCTGCCGACGAAGGCGCTCACTTGATAGATAACCACGTAAACCGGATCTCCCGGAGTAAGCCCGTCGGTTGTTTGTTGCGTTGCGGAGTAAATGAGAGTTTGAGTGTCTGCTGGAGAGGGAAGTTCTGCGGTATCTACATCGCTGTTAAAGGTGTTTACTACGCTTCCTCCGGGTCCGTCCAAGATATCGACTTCCCAAACTAACGTAGGTTCAAGAAGAGGGATCGCCATATCGGAGAAGATGCGTACAGGTTCGCGGGTTCTTCGTTGCCACGTAACGAACACATCATCTGCCCCGCTTCGAACATGTCGAAGTAGTCCGGGAGAGAATGGCTTCAGATTCTTTCCCGTGATCGTTCCGGCCAACGGGAGGTAATCATTTACGTTCTGTCCACTTGGAACCACTTTAAATACTCTCGTATCTCCTATCGAGGTTACCGGATACGTGAAGAAAGATAACCCAGGTCCACCCAACCCGATCAAAGTCTCGTCTGCAACGTGAGTACTTACAAAATCTTTCGTATCGTTCAAACCGCGAAGAAGCGTAGATAATTGGTAGATCGTACGTCCGAGACCATCGACCCCGGTGATTGTTGCATTCGCGTATCCAATTATTTCTCCTCCTATGTACGCTCTGTTCAATCCGTTAAGAACTTCTAAGAGAGTCCGGGATTCCAGTTCGCCTTGGACAATGGCAACATCTACAGTAGACACTAGGTCCGGAATCGAAACGTTTGTAACAGGGTCTAAGATTGTCAAAGCGTCCCCGATAAAATCCGCCCCTCGAATTGAGTCTACGAAAGAGAAGTTTACACCTCCGTCGAAAGATTCGTACAGAGCGGATGTTTCTGTAATCCCACTCTCTGTATCTTGCGAGAAGGTTATTAGCAATCCGGGTTGCGAAGTCGCTTGCTCGAAATCAAGGGGCGCTGTCGAAAGAATGTACGGGATTGTTTGCGGCTTGCTAACGAAATCTGTAGGGGACGCCGTAGGGGTATCTACTGCGCAATCTACCGCATCGTAAGTCTCAGTAGTGTTGACCTCTACAGAACCAGAGACAGAAATTAAACCGTTGTCTCCAATATCTACAACCTCCGCGAGAATCTTGAGCGTCGAACCGTCGTCCGTGGTCAACTGTACAATATCATTTTCTTGTGTACGCTTATAGGACGGAGGAAGTTCTGTTTTCGCCCGTTGCCGTGCAGCATGAATAGACCACAATAGACGTTTGTTTATACACCTGGCTTCTGCCCCTGTAAAAACCAAGGGGAGATCTACAAACGAAACGTGAGAGGTTCCCGCATTTATTCGCGTTTCTCGCAAAGAGGATGTTTGGTATTTTCTTTCCGCATCCAGAAAGCTAACTATAAGTTCTTTCGGCGCGGTATTTATGTCCGCATCTTCTATTTCGACGAGTACGGGTTCCTTGTTTCCGCCTACTTCGTACGCTCCTCTATCCTCGTCTGCCACTTCCACAATATCCAAATCTTCTCTGAAACGAAAAACTAACTTGCTATCTCGCTCTTGCGTAAGAATGTTATATGCTAACAGCAAACTTCCTAACGCTCTACCTGCGGGTTGCGCGCCTCGAACCGTCAACCCACGAAAAGAACCTGTGATTCCGGAAACGTCGATATCTCCCGCTCCTAGCCCGGCTCTAGCGCAAAGCTTTGTAATCGCTCCCGCTATAGTCGTAGTGCCCTCCTTGAGTATGAATTCGAGATTTGGAATTCTGTTGCCAAAGGGGTTGAGTTGCAAACCCTGGAATACCGCGTAAGACATATTTCGGAAAGCGGTAGTATTTGCCGCACCGAGTAGAGAAACTAGAAGCGGATCTTCTGTTTGTGTAGAGGTTCCTGTGTAGATCGTAACGTCTTCTACATCGGATGTGGAGAACGGAGGGACGACTTGCGTAATTGTAATTATATCTAGGGAGCCCACATAATTTACGAAGGCGTTGTTTTCAACTGTAAATCTAAACTCCAACACAGAGGGCTGAATTCCGGCTATCCCTTCTATTTTATTCGTTAAGATAATTGTTGTGTTGTTGAGCGGATCCGGATACCCCGATGTAGTAAGCTCTTGTCCGACGATAAACTCCGAGAAATCTACGTCAGGGTCGGTGGAGTAGATCGCGGCAAACCCTAGAAAAGAGGCTCCCGGTTCAAATATCTTCTTAACTTCCATATGCCGATACTTAACGCTAGAAATCCCGTATGTGAATATAGTCGTGCTGGCGAGTTCGGAAAGAACAATATCCTCCACGATCTTATAAATCGTCTGCCCGTCCGCTAGAATCTCTTCTACAGAATCTATTTCGTTTCCGCATATGCCTATCGCAACATGCGCGGAGTATGTCAATACTCCTGCGAATTGAACCGCAATAAGGTCTGTTGCAAAGAGAGCTTGCCCACCCGTAATAGCTTCATCTCCAAGACAGAACGAAACGGGGCCTCCTTCGTCCGAGCTATTAAGTCTAAGGTCCCCAAGTCTCGGGCCTTCCGGGTCCGGGGTAGGAAACAAAGCCGGGTACGTAAGCGTTTGATCTATATACGCGCCCGCAAGTGCAGCAACCGCTTGCACGAAGAGATTTGAACTCGCCGCCGCTAACCCTAGAACTACTGTTGCCATATCGGATGCCTATACACAGAATGAATTCTCAACTTCCAGTTCTCACTAAGTACGGTCTCTACTACTTTCCCTCTTCGCCCTAAGAATTGATTAGCGTGCAGGATGGTAATTTGCTCCCCGGATATTTCGGTAACAACCGCGACATGCTGCGGAATTCTGCGAACAGAGATCCAAAGTAAATCTCCTTCTTCCAAGTGTTCCTTGCTCTTCTCAACAAGCTGCTTCCTTAGCTCCGCTGTATGCGCATCTGGTCTCGGCTGTTTGCTGTAGTTCGGGTTATCGTCGAGCGGATACCCGAGCTTCGCACACGCAACAACGAAGGGGCCTAAGCAGTCGAGACCTACTCCCGGCACCCTTCCTTGGTGCATGAACGGAGTTCCAACGTAGGAACGCAGTTCGGTAACGAAATCTTCGATGCTCATCACGGACCAGCAACAGACGTAGGACTTTTGAGCATTGCTCGGGTTCCGGGAATATCAAAGAAACCACCAAAGTTTATATAGTTGTCGAAGTCGTCCACACACGCTGTTTTTGTTCTCGGGCATCCCGGAAGAATATCGCAAGTATCTCCGGCTTCGATAGCATTCGCAGTAGGAAGAGTCAACTCTAACTCTGTCGCATCACGTTTCTTGATCTCTGAAATCTGACCTACGTTGTTTCCAGTAAGCCAAACAACTTGCCCGAAAACGTAATCATAAGCTTGAGATGTAATATCTGAGGATTGAAAAATAGATCTATCGTCCGTAACTCCGGAAACCGTAGCTCCGGATTCCGTGATCGCAGAAAGATCTACTCCACATCTCGAATCCCCAAGTTCATATCTACAATGCCTTGTGTATGTCTCTCCGACTTCTTGCTGGAGAACAGAAAACTTGCTCTCTAACTCCCAAGCCCAAACCACACCCGTAAATTGTGTTTTAACTACTACGTATTCCTTTGTCTCGTACGGACCCGCCCAAGGGTATTTCCAGTCAATTTGATATTCCGTTATTTCAGCCTTACGGAATAAACCCGCCCGCAAGTCGTTGTTTGTAATATCATCGCTCGTAATCGCCCCTGCAAACGTCTTATCCGAGCCTTTCAAGTTCCCCTCTTTACGTGTTGCTGTAGGGTTCCCTCCTCCAGAGGGTACGTACTCGTCTCCCAAAAACGTAAGTGTATTACTATGGCTCGTGAACCTAAAAATCGTCCCGTCAACCCTAGTAATTTCCCACAAGACAGCAAGGCGGATTTTCTTCTGCTCTAGGAGAGAGGAAGCTCCCCCTTCGATTGTCAGAACCATTACGCTAGTCCCGTGCTAACCGAGAAACCTTCGACGCGCCACACGCCTTCAGTTGTCGAACCGTCCACAAGAACAAACAAGTATCCTGCTCCCGAAGGTACAGGGATGTTTATAACAGAAGGTACGGGCAAAAATACTTTGAACTGTTGCGCAGCCGTATTCAGAACATAGAAATGCGGACCTCCTTCTACCAACGTAGTTGCATCCGGAAGACGAACTTTCTTTCCTCCTCCTATTGCAGTAATAGCCAACACTCTCGGAGAGGTTCGCGTTAGAAACATATCCGCAGAAATAGACTCATTGGTAGAGCCGCCCATAAATTTCTTAAGAGAAAGCATGCCAATACTTCGTACCTCCGGACGTAGCCGAGAGAAGAACAATCGTAGTCGTTAGCGTCCCCAGAGTAAGAATGTTCGTCCCTCCTCCCGGATACGCTTCTAATGTCATTGTGTTAGATGCCGAATCATTGATGATATAGAAGTACGGTCCTCCCGTTGGAAGCGAAGTAGCATCCGGAAGAATCATTGCAAGTCCCGAAGTAGAAGGAGAAACCATTTGCGCCCTTCCTTGGGTAACGGTCATATTCACATCCGCTGCAACGGCTCCGTGATCTATGTGCCCTCCGTAAAAGAACTCGTCTTCTACCTGCACTTCATTACGAACTTCGTAGATAGGAATAGGCGCAGAAACAGCTCCCCCTTCGTAACCTGTAATGGCAACTTGTAGGGAATCGTCTATCTCTTCTCCAAAGTGACACATATTGTCAAACTCGAATCCTGCCGTAACAGAATCCGAAGCAGGGGGAGCCGTTCCAAACGTAACAACACCCGTTGTATAATTTACCGTGTAGTCGGTAGTCTCGGTTTGCAAAACTCCTGCTACCGCTACAACAAGAGTTCCTGAAACGGGCAGAGATATAGGCCGAGAACGTACAAAAGCGGTGCCTACTCCGTACTTTTTTAGAAGTTGAAACTGCGTCTCTGTTCCGTCTCCTACTCCGATCTCAACATCTTCTTTGTCTACCGCGTCTCGCCCATTGGAGGAGGTATTAAAATCAAGATGGTCTTTATAGCGGAACGTATTTGCGGGACCGTCGCGAGCAACCGCGAAATCGACCACGGAATATAGATCGTCGAGACTTCGAACTCCGTACGAAGCATCGAATTTCCAAAGAGGGGTTGACCATCTAGAAACCGCTTCTCTAGTTCCGCTATCCAGACGAACCACGCTTGTCGAAAAGCTCGGGCCTCCTCTTGAACCGTAAGAAATATCTGTTGGAAACTGTATATCGTGAAAGCCCATTATAGTTATCTTCCCGCTGCTTGTTGCTGTTGCGACAGGTCCCGTGCTATCTGTCTTCGAGATCTCCGGAAAGAGTCTGCGTTCGGAGTTCGGACATTGAAATTTATTACCGTGTTCCCGCCTGTTTCTCCCGAACCTACCGCGCTTACTCCTAACCTTCCTTTGCTATCTCTTTCAAGAGGAAGAATCCCTTCCGGTCTACCATCTTCAACCGCTGTTCCTATGTTTCCTCCAGCTAAAGGAAATGCGACGGGGCTAGAAATAACTCCCCCTAGTTGGTGCGGAATTACAGATGCGTTTTGAAATACGTTCCCCTTTAGGGATTCGGTACCTGAAATCACATCGACGGCAGAAGTAACAAAGTCCGAAACACTTTTTTCGACTCTACGAGTAAACAACTCATCGAAGAGGGTCTGTGTGATCGAGCGGAAGAGGCTTTCGAAGATGCCTCCGATCTTCTCGAAGTCAGTAGCCGCGCTGTTAAGCGCTTGTCCTACGCTGCTGCCAACGCGCCTTCCTGTACTTTCTGCCGTATCCGCCAAACGAGCCGCAACCGCGATTAGCGAACTTACCGCTTCGGTCGCCGCAGTCGCAGCGAGAGCGACTCCTGAGAAAATAGAAGGAAGCGGAGCCCCGTTCGAGCCTGCTCCCGTTCCTGCCGCAGCACCGGAAACGGAATCCGTTTTCGCGTCATTTTCACGGTTCAAACGATTCGTTCGGGCGGCTTGATTTATGGCCTGGAATCTTGAGAAATCCTCAAGCCCGAAAGGTTCGGCTGAAGCTAAGAATCCTTCGCGAAAACTCTCCGCTGTTTTCTTTCCTGCGCGCTCCGCAATCTCCGCGAACAACTCGTTCTCAAATAAAGCCGCCCCAATAACTCCGGAGAAATTTAAGCGTCCAAAGGACGCCTTTAGCGTTGCCGTGAAATCTGTTTCAACTACCTCTGTAAATCCGTCCCGAAATTCCTTGTAAATATCTACAGGGTTGAACGCTTCTTCGAACGCTTTATCCAGCCTCCCTACGGACTGCGCGATCGTAATCGGGTTCGAGAAGTCGACTCTCGAAAACGCATCGAACAGCGTTTTTATTCGGTCTACTACCGCGTCTATAGCGAGACCAATACCTGCAAGAGTCTTCAAAAAGAGTTCGGAGAAAACTTCTACGGGGCCTCCAAACGCAGCAAATACTCGCTTAATCGGGTTGAAGATCCTCTCCGCGAATCTATCCGTACGCTCGGCCAAAACTTCCCAAGTTGCCGAGAGAAAATCCCCAAAGGTGAATACTGTACCGTTGACTTCAATAAGGGAATCCCGGAAACTGTATATCGCAGACGCTATCGCCCCGATAGAAACGAGAACGATTCCGAGCGGAGACGCGACGAACCCGATTGCCGCTACAAACGCCCCTACCGCAAACGAAAGTGCGGTAAACGCAGCTATAGTCCCTGCTATCGCCCCTAACCCGATTATCGCCGTCCGCGCTGTTTCTATAGCGGAAATACTCGACGTTATTTGATCGTCCAGCCCAACAAAACTTCTAATCAAGTCCGCAGTAAATCGAATTACGTCTCTAAGCGGACCCGTCGAATTGCGGAACTGCAAGACAACCGCATCCCATACGTTACCAAGAAGAGTAACTTCCGAGCCGAGCGTATCGAAACCTCTCTCTGCTTCTTGATTCAGAGCATTCGTGTTTATGAGTTCGTCACGCGCTTGCCCAAGAGCGTTGTTTACAAGGTCCACGTTCTTCGCCAACGTCGGAAGAACTTTTAGAACCTGCTCCCCTTCTAGACCAAACTCTGAGAGAAACGCCGAAGCTTGTCCCCCTTCTGCCGTAAATTTCTTCAGCGCCTCTAAGAAAATAACCGCGCCGTCCGTCGCATTGTTCGCAAACGCGAACTGAATAGCTTCTCCTGTTCTCCCGGAAACGTCCGCCAAGAGCTTTAAACGCGCTCCTCCTTCGCGTACGGTATTGTCTACGGCTCGGAGCAATCTACCGAAGGAAGACCCGCCAAGCTGCGCAGCAACTCCGAGAGACGAAAGAGACGCTCCTAAAGCAGCCGCTTCCGCAGAGCTAACGGCGAAGATCGCACCTGCCTGCGCAACTCCTGTAGCTGAATCCGCGATTTCCGCTTCGGTAGTTGCGAAGTTATTTCCAAGACGAACGATAACACTTCCGAGTTTATCGACGGATTGGATGTTCTCACCCGTAACGTTTAGAAGACGGGCGAGCGCTGTTGCTGCCGCGTCCCCTTGCAAGTTCGATGCGACTCCAAGCTTCGCAACCGTATCCGTGAACTTGAGTATGTTATCTGTACCTTTAACTCCCAACTGTCCCGCCGCTTGCCCAATGTCAAGAAGCGTTCCTGTTGCAACGGGGATAGCGGTTGAAAGCGCGATAATTTCTGAACCGAAGTCTCGAAGATCCTGCCCCGAAAGATCCGCCGTTTTGCCAACTCCGACAAGTCCCTTCTCAAAGTCGATTATTTCGCTAAGAGCTTTTCGTGCAAGAAGCGTTGCGCTGATTCCCGCGAAGACTTTTGCAATCGTTCCTCCGGCGCGTGAAGCTGTCTTCCCGGCTTTGTCCATAGACCCGTCTAGGAAACCAACGTCTTTGCCAGTTTTTCGAGCAGCCGCTCCCGCACCTTTTGCGGCTGCAATGAATCTACCCGCGCCGTCTCGTGCGCGTTCGGAGCTAATACCTAGTTCTAGGGTTGTCATGTTTTAGGTGCTTCGTTCTTTAGCTCGTTAGACCAAATTCCGTCTACTGCTCTGATAACGTCGAAGTAAAAAATTTTCTCCTCTCCTTCGATGTTATGTATACTCAACCAACTCTCGATTGCTTGTGTGGGTATGCGTCCAGCGATTACGCCCCCCATAGCCCCAAGATACCAAACACGGTCTGCTTCTAATGTGGCTACGGCTTTCCATAGATGTTTGAAGGGCTGATAAACTTCCGGACGCTTCTCTAAGGCTTCTACCTTTTCTCCGCGCCTTTTTATTTTCAGCAGCGTTTTAAGCATTGTGGACTGTCCCCATTGGCGATTCCAATGGAGACAGTCAATTAGTTTTTTACTGCTACTTCAGCTTTCTGTGCAGCGTAGTTGCTGAACGAATTTGCTTGCGAAACGACGAATTTATACATGTCTCGATAAGCCGGGTCTTCGAAAAGCTTGATACCTTCTTCCGGAGTGTACGGACGGATTGAACCGTCTTCGTTGGTAACGTTGCGCCAATCGAGCAGAACACAATTTGCCGTTGCTTCCCGAACAAACTTCTCTTTCATCTCTTCAGATAAATTCGGAGCTTGTCCAGGAATTACAACAAACGGTTCTACAAGATCGGACATAAAGGCATCAAATTTCGGGTTGCCTATGCGTGCAATGCACAATTCGATATCCATAACCCAAGGAATCCATACTCCCTGAATTTCTGCATCCGGATTGGTTGCCAGCCGAGCTAAGTTAGTCATTAGATTTATGCGGCGAAACGAGACCAACCGAGAGTAATAAGCTCGGTAGGATGCAACTTGCCGTTAAAAGTCGCATTCAAAAGAACATCCGTGTTAAGACCCGTAGCATTACGATCCGAGTCTACGATTTTCACGCTCGGAATATCCAAAGCGTAAGCGTTGCCCGCTGCGTCTTCCATAACAACGGCAATGCTCGTATCCGTCCAATTCAAGTGCTTATCCGGAAGAGTGTTGCTCGACAGGTATGCGGTAAAGCTTCCCGAAATGTCAATCGAACCTTTTCCGAGTTCGAACGCTCCGAGCGTTCCGATTTTCAAACGCTCTCGGAGGTTGTTCGTGAGCGTGAAGTTAAACGAAGTAAGGTCGAAAGAGGTTCCTCCTTCGAAGATTCCGACAACGTTATCAATTCCGTTCATAACGGAGGTTGTGGTGGCAGCCGTCGGAGAGCCGTCTCCGATGGTAGAAGTTACGGACACTTCACGCTTGCCGATCATTCCGAACCGCGTAGTAAGAATGCCGTTCGAAGAGATCGCGAGTTCCCAAACATTCGGAGAAAGCCCGTTGTAAGTCGCGAACGTGTTCGAAAGGTCTGTAAACTCTTTTTCGAAGACGGAACTTCCGAGCGTAGTTCCTGCCGTAAGGTGCCCGGAATTTTTAAGGGTTACAGATTCTCCCGCAGCATCCGTTACTACGGTATGGTGAGACAGAATGATCTTGCCCGCTGCAACAGTTTCGCAACGAGCGTACCCGTTGTTCGCAGCCGTTCCCGTGAAGCCTCGAATCTCCATCCACATTCCCTCGGCCCAACCATCCGTAACGAATCCGTTTCCGGAATCGTTAATTGAATTGTCGGTATCGTCCATCGAGTATGTAGTATCCGTATCGTCAATAACCGTCGAGTACGCAGAATCTAAGAACGCATGTTTAATCAACGTATCGTAAGTTCCGTAACTCATCTCTCCGTTGATATCTCCTGCCGCTCGAACACCCGTCCGGATAATATCCGAAGTCGCTCGATCTGCACGAATTTCGTTACTTTTCGTGCTATCGGTAGATTCTTTTAGGGATTCGCTCGTAAAGCGAAGGGTTTGAAGTGTAGGCGGGCCGGAAGGAGTTTCACCGTAGGTTGATTCCTCCACAAAGCGAAGCGCTACGCTATTAGCATCAGCAGCCATAATTTTTTATTTCTCTTAAGTAATTTCGTCGAAGAACCACGGGCAAGTAACGGTAACAATCCACCATTTGCCCTCTCGTCTTCCAGACCCGATATAAGGTGCTCGGTACACAACGCCCGAATCGGTAACCGCCTGGAATGATGTTTTGATAAAGTCTGCTGCTTCTAGCGCTTCCCTATCACCCTTCTCTATGGGCATGAAGATATTAGCCTTGCACACACCCGATGTTCTAAAAGTTCCTCCTGCTCCTTCTCCTTGCTGAACTTTTGTTCTTGCTCCTTCGATAACAGACCATTGCAGCCAAAGAGAATCTTCCGGAACGTCGATTGTCCGATTATCGTATACAACTAGATACCCGTTCGGAACGGCTACCTGCGTATCGAACCGCGCTCTATGCACGTTATGTAGTGTTTCGAAACTCATGGAAATATCGTTATCAGTTCTTCTACAGACACGGAAACCATTCCTTGCGGAGCTTGCGAAGAAGACCCTTCTTCCAAGTAAATTATGTAGAAAACGTTGTTCGAAATATAAACCGTTGTGTAGGGCTGCAACGTTGCAAGAGCGTCAAGCGCTTGCGAGATGTGGTCTTCAGTTCTTGTTTCTTCCGTAGCAGGAGAACCTATCGTTACGTGCCATCCGCCCCGCGCCCGTCCACCTAAAATTTGATTTGCTCTCGGGCTTCCGTCCGCATTCAACTGCGGTCTACGTACCGGAGTCTTGTCCACAATCAAACGCAAAGCTTCGAGAACAATGCGCCTGTGCAGACGAACCAGTTCCGTAACAGGGAGCTTTGCGGCTTCCTGTGCAAGACCTCTCGCAAATTGTTCTGCGTTACTTCCCATTACCGACGGATTTGAAGGCTGTACATTGCGATTTGTTCGCCCGAGTAAACAAGTCCGATCTCTTCCACCGTCCACACTTCGCAATCAATAAGAGTTCGTTGTCCTTTGTGCGGGGTAAACTCCAACTCAATCGCTGGAAGAAAAATCCTCGCGTCTCCTTCTTTGATTACCTCTCCATCAATGAATTTCTCTGCGTACTCTTGAGGAGGGGTGCAATGATGCGTCTTCGTCCGCGTGTAGTTTAGAACCGCGTTACCCGTCGAAGGGCTGAACGTTTCATCTCGCAAGAAGAACTGCACTTCCTTGCCAAGTTCGTTTGTTAGGTCCAGCGACTCCGCAAGAAAGTCCGTATCCAAGTCGGTAAACGTAGAAGAAAACACGGTTGGAATATCGTTTCCCGAAAGCGCAAGCTCGTACAAAGCGATCTGCTCCCCGGAATACAAATACTTCACGTCCACAACCGAGAACACACACGGAGTTTCTACTTGTGTTCCCGGAGAAGAGTACGTATTCACAGTTACAGTTGCTCCTGCGCTTGGAGACCACAAAGAGAAATCGTTCGGATCCGCGAAGAACTCTGCGCCCAATCCGTTCTGCACTCCTGCTCCCCAAAGAGTGTTAGCAACTACGGTTGTTCTAACTCCTGAAGAAGACCACGGAAACACGTACCATCTCTGTGAAACTGCGTCCCCTGCATTATCCGTGAGTGTTAGCGTTAGCTTCCACCATTCGGAGTTGACGTTTTCAACAAGAACGTTCGAACTCGAATACGGACCTCCATTGAACGTAGCCACTCCCGAAATCGTTCCTGCGTACTCATCGAAAATAGCTTGGAAGCGTTCTGTTACAACTTCGCCTACATCTCTCAGAGACGGGCGTAAGTACAAACGATCTGTGCTATCCGCGAATTTCTTTCGTACGTACAAAACGCAATCCCACTCTTCCGCCACAGAGGATGTAATCGCGGTTATCTTGTTGATAGATTCTCCGGAGTTCACGATACCGAATAACGTATCTGCGTCAATCGGAGCCGATAGCTTCTTATCTACGTGAACTGTTTGGCCTCTGAACGGTTGGAGCGCTGCGTTCAATGCGGGCATAAACACGCGAGTATTCGCACCCGAGAACGTATCGCGATAATTCTCCGGAGGAGATACATCCACGGAGATTTCAGTCTCCGTCCCTTCCGTAACATCTCCCGTAGCCGGGTTGTAAACATCCGCTCCAGGGACAACGAACGTTACGGATTTTCCGCTCTCTTCGACGAGTTCGAGCGCTGCTTCTGTCAAGTCTCCGTCTAGCTCTGAAGTATTTACTCCGGGTGTCGGAGCTTCTCCTCCCCGGAGTAAAAGATCGTACGCGCCGATAAGCTCTCCTGTGTAGATCTTGCCTATCTTCTCGATATACCAAGTCGAACTATCAAACGTAACCTTCATTCCTTCGACCGGGGTGAAGGATACTCCGGAGGCGGCTGCGATTAGGCGAACGTCTCCTAATTTAAGGTTCGAGCGCTCAAACGCGAGACCTCCTGCAAAGCGAAGTTCGAACGTCAACGGAGGAGAGCAATCAACAACGTGTTCCGTAGGAGCGGGTCTCGGAGGAGAATACTCCCCTACTTCCGGAGCGTATATTCCTCCCGCAAACTCTTCAAAAAACGTAACTTGCTTTCCAAGATCTTGCAGAAGAGCAAGAGTTTCCGGGATCAAGTCTACATCAAGATCGGTGCTCGTAAGAATACGATTTGCACAAGTAGTGAGCGTTGCGAGAAGCTCTGTATGCGCGTCTATCGAAGCAGAGAATCCTGCGTTTCCTGTGATCGTTAAAGTAGCTTCGATCTCTTCGTACGCTTCTATGAGCGCTTGTGCTTGCCACATCGCACGAAGAGTAACCGAAAGAGTCTTCTGCGCGTCCACGCTAGCCGAAAGACGCGCCAACAGAGAAAGAACAGAGGAGAGCGAACCGCTTGCTTCTATAAGCGCGCCCAAGCGAGCGAGCGTGTCGAGCGTTATGATTATCTCGCTCTCTGCTGAAATCTCCGCAGATAGTTGCGTCTCTGCGGAGAGAACGGCGAGAAAAGAAGTTTCCGCGTCTATCGCAGCTTGAGCGTAGTAATAGAAATCCGCGTTCGCGTCTATCGTGCTCTCTTGGTTCAGAGTTGCCGAAGCTCTGTAGAACCGCGCCATAGTAGAAGACAGAGACGATTCTCCAGAAATCTCAGCAGAGATCGGTGCGATCGTATCGTAATTGAACGCGCCCATTTCCCAACCAAGACCATCGTTGTCGTGCTCGACCTCTAGAAAGTCTTCTGGAGTTCCTTCATACCAAGATCCGCTAAGGTCTGTTCCAGCGTCGATAGCTGGAGAACCCAAAGCCAAAGAGAAATCTCCGTTTACCGCGTCTTCTAAAACGTCGGACCAAAGCTTATTTATCAGAGAACCTGTTCCCGTTGCCGTAGCATCAGAGGAAAGATTGTACGTGAACGCTGAAGGTGTTGCAGTTAGGTCGTAGTCCGACACTTGCGAAATAACTATGATGTTGTTGTGCGCTGTTGTGTTTCCGCCTGTCACCATTCCGACGCCTTGAGGCGGAACAAAGATAGGCGTTTCGTTGTTCTGTGAAATGCCGTAGACCGTGCAGTTAAACACCTCTACATCTCCGGCACTACCTCCCGTAGTCGCATCTAGGTCGAACCCGTAACGGGGACCAATCGCAGCCGTTGTGCGATTGTTCGAACCTTTCAAAAGACAACTTGAAATCTGAACCGTCTGCCCGGAAGGAATGCCGCTCGAAGTAAACACAATCGCGTTGCTTGCATTGCTTCCTTGGGAATGCTCCAAGAAAACCCCGTTCATCCAGGATGCCCGATCAAAACGAACAACTCTTAGAGTAGTGGAGACGTTCTGATCCATATGCAGCGCGATCCCTGGACCTATTCGGAAGTGCGCCTCACGTACGCGAATCACACCGGAGCCGCCCGTATTCCGAAGCTTCGCTCCTGTCCCGTCTGTCGGATCGTAGTACGCTCCGGAAGCGGCTCGTAACCACCGGTATTGAGTAGCACTCGTTACCGTTCCCGCTCCTACTTCATTTAGATAAAGAAGTGCGGTACTTACTATCGAGTCGTAGAGTTCTCCGATGTAAATGATACCGTCACCGTCTGCACCTCCGGTTGTAAGGTCTTCGCCATCATGCGCGACCTTCCAAGCGGAAACCGTAGCGTAGTCCTTACTCGCTCCGATGCTTTCGATGATAGTTTCTACGGCCATATTACAGCGTGTCTACAATTGCAGATAGCTCCGAAAGTTTCGCAGCATTCGTTATCTCGTTGTCTTCATCCGGGAGGAGGTAGAGAAGATGTTGCGTAGCTTGCCCGGATTTTTCTTTTCTTATGTATTTGAATCCGTCAAGTGTACGCAACATCCTCTCTCGTACTGTGTACGGTCCTGCCCCGTTAGGCTTGAACTTTACCGCGTAGATCCAATCGCGAATTTGAAAAGGAGCGGTCTGCACACCTAGTTGATTAGCGAACGAAACTCCGTCGTTTGCCGTAGAAGAGACGTTCGCGATATCCGCGTATGTCTCCAAGAAATCCACGGAGCTAATCATCCGTCTCTTAATTGCTGCGCTCTTTTGTCCTGGAGCGTGAATGTAAAAAGGAGTGTTGATTCCCCCTTCTTTCATTGAGAATTTGAAGTTCGCGGGGTCCTGTCCAGGAAGAACAACCGTAGGAGGAGTGCCGTTGTCGCTCCACAAGAAGACGTAAGTTGTATTCAAATCTACAGCGCTGAGAATCTCCCCAATCATCGTATCCATTGCGATAATGGACGCTTCGAATTTTTCCCGTTCAGTTGTAGGGACGGGCCATGCGAACGGTAGCAAGTACGCAGGCGGAATGTGCTGCGGATTGTGCGCAGCCATGAACCACATTTGCGCAAACTTAGGCTCCTGTGCATTACTCCACCAAAGTTTGGCTTCGTCTCCTTGGATCTCCGTCATATAGCCAGAGCTGTCGACGAACTCGATTCCGTTGTCTACGCGATTCCAAGTGAAGTAATCTCCGAGCATCCCACTTCCGTCAACTAACATGATTGCTGGATTGTGCAAGCTTGTTGCGGAGAACCAATCGAATCCTCCAACCACTCCCGGTGCGGGAGGATCTTGAACATTCAAGTGCCATTTACCGAAGTGCGCTGTTTGGTATCCCGCTCCCTTGAGAAGAGTAGCTTTCGTTTGTACTCCAGGAGGAAAACTAGTCGAACTCAAGGGGCCTACAAAATGTCCAATATCGAAATCCGATGAGTACCTCCCCGCTAAACTCGAAGCCCTAGACGCGCTGCAAACAGGAGCAGTTACGTACGAAATCGGGAAGTCGAACGATACTGCTATCAGAGCGTCAATATTCGGAGTAGGAACGGAAGCCAGATCCGCGTATCCAACATCATCCATGCAGAATTCTAGAATATTCGGTTTGAGTTCGAGAGCTTCTAGCTTTTCTGGACGCGAACTCTCTTGTGTTTGCAAGAGCGCGAGAAGTGCGATTGTGAAGAACATTAGTTTGCGTTAAAGTTTACGTCTAGCTCGCCCACTGCGAACTCGGCAGTAATGCCAGAAGTAACCGACTGCGAAAGACCGTCTTTCCAGCCGAGAAGGTTTCCGCCCGAAGATGCGTCAAACAAACCAACGGCTACCACAGTTCCCCAAGTACCCGTTGCGGTTGTAAACGTAATCGCGTTCAGGTTGTCAATAAGCCCAGCAGACGTTGCGGCATTCCAATCAGCCGCAGCCGTTGAAACCCGAGCGTATGAACCTCCTGTTACTTCTGTTCCACCTCCCGTATCCGAAGGCGTAACTGTGAACAGAGCCACGTAAATATTCGTCGGTGCCGTGTAAGTTGCTTTTCCGAATACATGATCGGCAATCGCGTTGCCAAGATAATTAGTAATGCCAGCCATAGCTTTAAGCTCTCCTTACCGATCCGCGAGCGTGTAGAAACGAACGAACCAAGTCGTGTACAAGTGTGTATGTTTTGTACGTCGGCTTTGACCCGATGTACGTTACGGATGTTTTAAGCGGCCCGACGCCTTTACTCTCGGACGAAATACCGGAATTTTTCGCTGCTACGTCGGGTCTAAGAGTGTCTGTTAAGCTTATTAGCGCGAGAATAGAAACCGCGTCGATAAGTTCTTGGGGGATTTCGTCTGCCGCAATATAGATTCCGTCCGAATCCTCTACGAAGGATCTCGGCCACAACAAAGGCTGTAGCGAATTTACTTTTCTCCCTTGCCAACGCGCTTTGTATCGCGCATCCAAGTATTGCGTTGCTTTACGCAACGCTTCTTGTTTGTCCGCGTCTGCAAGAGCAGACCATGCGGAAGGGTTTCCATAATTTTCGTGGTACTGATCTGCTTGCGCAATTGTAGCGTACGAGTTTGCACCCGTAATTACTGAACCAGTTTCTACAACGAATGTTGCGGCCATTTCCTAACCTACTTGAGCTTAAAGCCCGTAGTTCGCGAACCTTGTTCCGGAGTCTGTGATTCTGGAGAGTCTTCTCCTCCAGAAATTACAATCGGTTCGTGAGTTTTCTCACTTACACGTTCAAGCTCTCCGTAAATAGCGCTGTACTTGTCGAGATCTTTCCCGGCAATACACATCTTCGCGCCGTCTTTCTTACGAATTACTGTAACCGTATCGTGCTTCTGCGTTTTATGGCCTCCGGCCTTGAGAAACTCTTGTTGTTGTCTCGAATCGAGCGGAGTGAACTGATTTGCTTTCTGCATTTTTGTCCTTCTTGTTTCTTTGTTAGTTGTTAGAGGGGAGATAGCATCCGTAAAAACACTATCTCCCCAAACACTCGGCTATTAGCCAAGCACCCGAGCGGCCAATTCCGGACGAACCAGTTTCGAGCCCCACAGAATGTCAAATTCCCACACAACTTGTTTATGTTGACGGGAAACCTCAAGTCGCAAGATCAATCCGGTAACGGGATCTTGCATAGATTGGATTTTGGAACCGAGTTCCAGATCCGTAGAAGCAACGGCAAGGGGACGAGTAGCGTAAGCCATAGCGTCCCGGTGCATAACCATGTTTACAACATGCGTTGCGGTCAAGGTCATAACTTCATTGTCCGCAACCGCTGCTACTAGAGCAGGGTAGAAAGACAAACCAGTAATAGCGTTCGACGCTGCGGTATAAACGCCCGTGGTCACATCTCCCGCACCGCTGTACTCCGCGCTCGAAGTATTCTCAATCACGCAGTACGTTTGAGAATGTCCAGCGAAAGAGATAACGTCTCCAAGAACGATAGTTCCCGTGAGCGAAGTTTCGTCGATGTTGACAGAGCTAGCACCGATTGCGTAACCCGCACCGTTGTTGACGTTCGCGGCTGCAATGGTGCCGTTGTCCAGAGTTCCCGCCGTATGCGTCAAAACCGCATCGTCGCTCATCCAGTCAATACCGTACTTTCGCCCGATTTCGCCTTCGATTTTCACCATCGAAGACATAGTTTTCTCGGCATCGGCAAAGGGAGAAAGCTCAAGTGCGTTCGCCTCTGCGTCGAAGTCGAGAATACCGCGCCGATCTGTTTTCGGTGCCAGTTGTTGACTCAAGAGCTTTCGACCTTGAGTAGCTGCGGCAACCGTAGTAGCAAACGGAGTAGTTCCGGCAGTTCCGGTTGCGCCGAAAACGCCGTTCGACAGGTTGCGGTAGTTGTTGTGAATATCTACGTTCACATCATTCGCAAGACTCTTGAGAGCTTCGCTCATTTGCATAGGCAAGAAGTGCTTGTTCTTGTCAATCTGCGTAAGCTCGTTATCCGTAAGATGGATCGGATCGTTTTGCTTCCACTTGTTCAACTGAAGCTGAACAAGTCCCGGAGTCGAACCCGAGGAAGCAGGAGGAGTATTACTCGGAGTAACGTCAATCGTCGAAACCGCAGTCGGCACCGGGATATCAATCGTGTTTCCGAATTCTTTGGCTTCCGTTGAATAGGAGCCGTTGACAACGCGAGGCATAATCGCTTTCTCTCGAAGCGTCCCGAGTCCCCGCGCAAGGATTTTGGGTAGAATACTAGTGAGTGTGTTTGCCACTTTGGTTTTCCTTTGGATTTAGTGGGCAATAGATCTTGTTTTCGAAACCGTCCCGGTTTAGTTGCGCGTCCCGCGCTGCGTGCTATCTAAGTTCTATCTAGTCAACTACAACGGCTTCGCCCGTCGCAATTTTTTCAAAGTTATTGTTAATCGCTTCTTGGTCCCCGCGAGAAATCTTCAAGACTCCTCCAGACGTTTGCAGCGTCCCGCCGCCCGTTTCTGTTGTGCGAGTTCCCGTTCCGCCTTTAGCAACTCCTGTAAACGCAACCTGATAATCCGGCTGCTCTTTGATTTCTTTTACTAGTTGGTCGATGGTCATAGGAGAGCCGTTCGAGTCTCCTACTCGTTCGTTTCCATCGGGACCGACTACCTTAACGACGAGATCTCCCGTATCTGTTTCGCGCATTTGAACGGAGTTTTGCAGCGCAGGAACCAACAGGGTCGGGCTTCCTTTCTCTGCAAGAATCGCTTTCGTAAGTGCGTCCGTCTTCAAAAGCTTTTCAAGTTGTCCGGTTAGCTTCGTTGTACGCTGTTGCTCGATCTCCTTCTCTTTTTGGAACTGAGAAGTAAGCTCTTTCTTCAACGCTTCCCGCGCTTCCTCGATGCTCTTCGTCGGATCGTGGCTTTCGTAAACACTCTTTTTGGCGAGTGCTGCTTTAGCTTCGTCAAGGTCGATACCCTCGAACTTCTTTAGAGCTTGAGCGTTGCGCGTAGCGTTTCCGCGTTCCGTCTCAAGAGCCGACTTCAGAGCTTTGACGTTTTCAAACGCCCAACCATCCGAGCCCTCTACCTTGAGTTGATACGTTCCGTTTTCCAACGGCTCATACTCTCCCTGCATAACTTCGTGTAGACCTTCGAAGGCTTCTTTTGTAATGTGTCCAAGTGCCATTTCTAATTCCTAAGCTTCCCGCTTGTATAAGTGTTTGCGAAGTTTCCTACTTCGATTTTTGTGTTTCTATCTTCTTTGACTTGTCATACCCGGCAAGCCAATGTGCTTTTAGTAGTGGTTTCTGCTTCTCCGACTCTGTTCTCGGCCTTCCTTCGGTAGCAGCGTCGAACCCGTCTTCGAAGGCAATCATTGCCGCATCGAATTCAATTCCTTCGAGCTTGATTTTCATTTGGCTAAGTCCTTCAGGAATTGGGGAATAAATGTCTCTCCGGTAACAGCATCTTCGTGTGCCTTTAGAAGCTGCTTTGAATATTCCTCCACCCAAGGATTTCCCTTTGAACCTTGTGTATTCAAAACCCCCCAAGCTTCTGCAAAACCCTCTTCGGAATTAGTAAGTCCGTACTGCGAAAGCTGATTTTGCGTAGGAGGGTTATTTCGAATCCATCCTTTCACTTGCGTTCGCGTAGCTCTATTCATCGTAAAGCTATAAACGTGTCCGAGTTCGTGGTGCGCTACACTCTGAATCGTCCCGCTCGCTAAGAAATTAGTATCTACCGCATGTTTTAGCATTTCTTTCGTCTTAGCCAGTTTCGTAGCCCCGAAGTAGCGGGAACTAAACTCAAGGTCTATTCGGTCCGTCAACCCTGTTTGAGTGTTGGTCATAAACCTAGCTCTCGCGGGGTTGCCCTTTCTAAGAGTTGGAAAATTAAGGTTTGTAATCTGCTGCGCAGATTTCGGAACATCTCCGGCAAACTTCTCTAGTGCTGTGAAGATGTTTGCTATAGCTGTTGTGTTTTTTCCTTTTAGCCTGTTGATCCTAAGAGCCGGATAAATCTCCTTCAACTTCGCAGCTTGTTCTTCAAGAGGGAGCGGTTTCCCCTTCGCACTAAGAAACGTTTTCGAGATAGGCGGCTCCACAGTCGCACCCCGAACAGGAATCGCAGGAGCTTCCTTCGGAACCGTTTTCCTCGGAACAACCTTCGGTTTCCTCGGCTTCGTTTTCCCGTCTTTCCTCGGAACAACACGCGGCTTCTTCGGAAGAGGCTTCAGCCCGTCGCGCTTGCGAAGTTGTCCAAGAGTGAACGGCTTGTTTCCAGCACTCGTAAACTTCTTGAGCGGAGTTCCTTTTCGGAACAAGTCTGCTTTTCCTTTGCCGAGGATTCTATTTTGATCTGCAACAGACTGTCTCTTGAGCCAATCTTCGTACGTTGTTTTCGCGGGAACTTGTCCGTTCAAACCCGCTCGCGTACTTTCCGGAACGTCTTTCAGTCCCTTGAACCCGAGTTCCTCGAAGCTCTTTAGAACGGGAGTAGTTGTCGAACGGCAGTTCGGGTGCATCGCAGGTCTTGGTCCGCTCCCCACTCGGAAAATCTGTCCGTCAAGCGCTCCGCAAATAATGCTTGTGACAGAATCCAGTGTTGCCAAGTAGCGAACCCCTTTCACCATATCATCGTTCGCTTTATACGTCTCTTCGCGAGCGTGTGAAGACGTATGCGTTACCGCAGTTTGCACAATCGTCTTCACTTGGTTTCGCGAAGTGTTCGTAGCGCGAAGAGCGGCCTTCGTGATTTGGTCTGTGGATTGACCTTCGGCAAGTCCAACGTTTACCGCAGAAACTACCTTCGTCTGTAGAGACTTGCTCAACGTATTGAAGTGATCTCGAATATGTTGTCCGCGCATAGGACGCGCAGTAACAATAGACTTCAGAAGCGCTGCGGGAGGCTGGCTAACGTCTATGATCGCGGGAAGTTTGTTTCGCAATCCGGCCTGTACGGTTTCAGCTTCCGAAGATGCGAAATCGGTAAGCGAATCCACAAGTCGAGCCCGAGCATCGCTCATCTTCGTATTCGTTATCTTGCTGATTTGCTTAACCAAGTTTGCTAGTTTCTGGGTGCTTTGTACGTTTCGCCCAACACCTTTCACAGTCGTTGCGGCCATAGTCGAAGCTACTTTTGCGATTAGTGCGGGGTACAGTTCCTTGTTTAGAAAGGCGAGTAATCGCCGTACTTCTCCGTCTGAATATCTCTGCATAAAGACGAGATGCCGAATTGCTTCGTCTTGTAGATCGAAGTTTGCATTACGAAATACCATCTTCGGTCTAGTCTTCGTCTTCGGTCTCGGTCTCTTCTTCGTCTTCGTCGCCAATACCAAGAAGAGCATTCATTTCAGAAGCAGAGTTCTCTTTCTCACTCTCCGTTTTTGCAATGATCGCATCTATATCCGCATCTTCCGAAATGCGTTGCCTCTTCTTGAGTTCCGCAAGGTACGTTTCTTGGTCGATATCCTTGTTCTTACGCGCAAAGTTCAGGTCTTTAACTTCCTCGGCTGCACGGCTCAACGCGCCGAAATCATCGTAGATTTCTACCTTTACGTCTTCGTCTAGTTCTTCCTCTACCCATTTCGCGGCGATCTTCAGAGCGGAAAGAAGCGCACCTTCCGTAGCTCGCACCCAACGCTTTGCATCCGAAGTTGTTTTCTGAGAGTCGATCTCTTGACCCTTCGCGGTTTGCTTGGCAACCTTTTCGACGAACGGCTCCATTCCGAGAGAGACCATTTGCATCTCAATCTTGTCGATGTTCTTCGTTCCGCTGCTTATCGCTGTTCCGTTGTGCTCAACATACGAAACTTTCGCTTGTGGGTTCGTTGTAGAGATCATTCTACGCGGCCCGATCTCTACTCCTTCGTCTACTTGCTCTTCCTCGAATCCTGCCGCGAACAACATCGGAATAGAAGTATAGTGCAGAATGTTTTGGTGATCTGAGTCACATTGCGCGTGTTTCAGGTTCAGTTCTGCAAGTTTCCACAACGGAGGTTCTCCGACAAGTAAGCCTACTTGGTTCGTGTAAAGCGTAACTAGGTTGCAGCCTACGAAGTCGTGTGTGCGCTCCTCTTCTTCTGGGAGAAACTCCTCTTCTCCTGCTGCTCTCTTGTGAAGTTGCATCGTTCCTTTCGGAACATCCACTCCTAGAGCCTTCGCTCGTTCTATGTCCGATTCGTACACGAACGTAACTACGCGAATGTAATCTGCGGGAACTCTGCCGTACTTTCCTTTTGCCTCTTCTCGCTCTTCGAGAATACGGACGCTCGTTATTTCCAAGCCTCCGTTAATAGCCTCGCGATACGTCCATCCGATTAAGTTTGCGGCAGGAAGATGCGTAAAGTACGGACGTACTTCGTTCTCTAGCTCCTGCCGTAAGTTCAGTTCGCGTCCAAACTCCGGGAAATCAACAAGAAGGTGCGTAATCCCTCGATCTACGGCATCTTCGTATAGGTTCTCTGCAAACTTAGAAAGCGTTGTTCCTTGTCTGTCCGCGTCTTTCTCAATCGGTGCAAGACGTTCCGACAAGTTTCCTTTTACTGTGACTGCTTTACTGAAGGGTTGCGCAACCGCTGTTGCGATCGCGCTGTCGTAAGCCATAAACAGATAGGATCGCGAAACACGGTCGGTGTACGCTTGCTGCGTCTCCATGTCCATTCTAGGAAGCCATTGCTGCGATTCGTTGCGCAACTCTTGCGTTCCTCCTTTGCGGAGCATGTCCAGCAGGGGCCAACGCTTCGCCATATGTTGATACGCTGCGGAGAGAACGTCTACACGGTCTGCTTCTTTGCTAGTTAGCGTTCCCTCTGTTCGTTTCGGGAGTGTGCTCCCGGGTGTTACTTCTAAACTCATCGTGAGTACTTCCACCCAAGAAGACCTATGAAACATGCCGCGTAAAACGGCATCGCTGTACTAATGCCTTCAACTCTCCAGTACAATTCCGGAATTTCGAAAAGATACCCTGCAAAAGAAGCAGCCGCGAACATCATCGCTGCGATTCCTGCCCCTCTCGTTTTAATATCCATTGAACGGATAAGGCTCGCTCCTGAAAGAAGCAAAAAGCACAGAAGAGTTCCTATACTTGGCTCTCCCGGAACCTCTGTCATTTTCTGTTGATATGTATCAGAAAGAAGAAGAGCGCTGTTCCCTATCTTCGCGGCAAGAGCCGTGTAGCCAACGAGTAGAATAGTTAGAGATGCTGTCGCGTTGGACGCTCCACGAAGTCTGTGGGACGTTTGCGAAGCTAGCTGCGTTGAAATTCCGAGCAGGATGAACCCAACCGCAGCTAGAGGTTTCACGCTCGCTGTTTCTGGAAAGGGCGAGCGTAAAATCTCTAAGTCCAGAACCCAACCTCCAAGCAAGACAGCCGCACCTAAAATCGCTACTAGATATCCCATTACTTAGCTAAGACGAGAGAAATCAACGCTCCGATAACCGCAAGAAGTGCGGACGCAACTCCTCCGTAAACCAACCTCTGCACGGGAAGAAACTCTAATCGAGTAACTAAATCTTCTCGTAGCTCTCTACGAATCTCTTTGACCTCTCGCGAAACCGTCCCCATTTCGGAAGAGAGTCCTACTAGCAAGTCGTGGTCTGATTGGTCTACCAAGGGAAACATCGTTTCTTATCTAAGCTGCCGTAAGGGTAGCGGGTTTTTTGTGAGCAATAGTGTTCGCTTTGAGAATGTCCGTAGCGGCTCCGATAATGTCGATCTTTCCCTTTGCGGGATTGAGTTTCTTTACCGCGTCTTTGATTAGCTTTCTCCGCGTACCAGAGAACGTGAACGCAAGTGTTGTATTCAACGCGGCTGCTGCGGCTCCTCCTGCTGCGGGATGAATACTTCCGATCATTGCAACCCAAGGTGCGCCTTTTTCTTGGACGATGCGCGTCTCTACGGCTTCAACAGCTTTCTGCGCTTGGTCGAACTCCGCTTGTTGTGTCGCGTATGCAGAAGGAGGAGCGCCCGTTTCTTTTGCTTCCGTCAACGCTGCGAGTTTTGCATCTCGAATCTGTGTGGCTTGCGCGTACTCGCTAGCAAGCGTCGGGTTCGTCGCTACTTCCGCGTCTACAACGCTTCGTACCCATTGGCAACTGCCGAGAATTGTCAATGCCAGAACCGCAGACCATTTCAGAGTTTCGATTAGTGTTTTCATTTTTGCCAAACCTTGCCGTTCTTATAGACGGGCGCTCCGTGTGTATCGTTGTCTTCCCAAATAAACTTGTCTACGGGAGCTTGTCCCGGCCTGTTCCAATGCGCGGCTTGTCCGCTCTTTCCAGCGAGGATATTGTTCCCTCTACACTCAATGGTTTTAGTTCCGTCGAGAACTAAAACAGCGTCACTTCCGGCAACAGCTTTATTTTGGTGAAGAATATTGCGCGAAATTTCAACGTACTCGTTTCGTTCCGCAACCTTGTTTGACTTCCAGATAGCAGCAAGACCGTTGCCGATGATTCCCTCTTTCGCTTGCGCTTTGATCGCTTGCGCAAGGCCCGGATACTTAACCATTCCCGCGTACGTTTGATCGAAACCCTGCGTAATGTAGTTCTCGATAAAGTGAACGTCCCCAAGATGCCTACCCGCAACGGTTAACGTGCTCCCGCCTCTTCGAGCGTCTTTTAGGGAAATTCCGGTATCCGCAATAACGTTCCCTTGAACCGTGATCGTTCCTTGTCCTGCCGGAAGTCCTGAAACACCTTCCGTGTTCCTCGAAACGAACTGGCAAAACGTTCTCCCCATTCGCGTGCAAGTAACATCCTTGACTAAGAAATCTCCTAGCAAGTTGTGCGAGTACAAGAAGTGTTCTTCTTCGCATCCGTGATATTGCCCTCCGATAATCTGCCAATTTGCCGCGAAGTTTAGAAGGAAGATCCACTTGCTTCGCGGTCCTGAATCCGTCGCATGGTCGAACTGTCCAACGCTGTAGCAGTTGAAGAAGTTCCAACTGTCGTTCGGCGCAACGTTAGGTCCACGCTCGACGCACATAACGCCCGCGCCCGATTGGCAAAGTTCGATGCCGATGTTATGGAGAGAAACACCGTTCGTTCCCGGCATAACTGTTAGCGTGTAGCCTCCGCTGTAACTCGGACGCTGGATTCGTGCGGGTTTGCCTTCGAACGGAACAATGTCTACGTGCGAAGCGAAGAATTCAGAAGGAAAGGTCTTCGTGAATTCACAGAATCCGTCAATCGCGATAGTCGAGTTTCCGGGACCCGTTTTCGCAGCTTGGATTGCTTTGCCGAGCGCGTTTCCTCCCGTGTAGAAGACTTCCGAGCCTTTGAAGACTCTACGTCCTTTGACGATGTACGCAGGTTGTCCCGGAGGAATCGTAACGATAGGCGGAACCGGATCGGGATCAGGGTCGGGATCGGGAACAGGGTCGGGATCGGGAACCGGAACAGGATCGTTGTGCATACCAACTACTTTGTGCTCGCGAACGCGATCGAAGCGTAAATCTTGGTACTGCGAAAGCAAATCCGCGAAGTTGTCTACAACGTCTCCAAGACTCTTGCTGCGCATATCCGCAGCAAGTTCTTTGAGCAAGTAAAGGTGCTCGCCTTTCGACAAGGTTCCGAGTGCGTCTACGAACTCTTGAAACTTCGTGAGTTGCTTTTCTTCTTCTGAAAGAAGAGTGTCGAGTTCTGCGGCAACGTGTCGAAGCGCGCCTTTTAGTTCGGATTGTCTCGGGATTGTGTTACTCATTGGGATTTGCCTTCATTTCTTCGGAATTCGCTATGGAAATATCTACACCTACTGCCGTACCGCCTTCAGTTTTCAAAACACACTCGCAATTGACCGTTGCTAACGGACCTACTTTCTTGACTTCGAGTTTTATGGCCGTATCAAGAGATCCTTTCGGAGTCTCTGTCGGACGGATAGCTAAGACCAAGCCATCTTCTAGATCGAATTCGAAGAGTTTGCTACTCATTGGGATTTGCCTTCATTTCTTCGGGGTTGACAATCGAACAATTTTCTTTCAGCTACGATCTCTTTTACTGCGGGCGAATTCGGGTTGTACTTACTCATTCCGTCTTCACCTTTTCTTCTTGTTCAATTCTGCTCTTCGCCAACTTCGCATAAACGCTGTTGCGTTCGATGCCAACGAAGTGCAGACCTTCTTGTTTACAAACTACTCCAGTTGTTCCGCTGCCCATAAACGGGTCTAGAACAATCGTTCCGCTCGGCATCGTTACGAGCCGCAGAAGATGCCTCATTAGCTCTTGAGGTTTTACCGTCGGGTGCGCGTTCCAATATCCTCGATCTTTGTTCGATGCTTTTGCGCAGTAGAAGAATCTAGACGCTCCTCCGGAATCCCCGTGCCATTTACCCACTAGCGTTCCGTTCTGTCCTTTCTCTCCTCCGAATTTGTGTCCCCCTACAATCCCTGTTCTCGGTCCGCTGCCTTTTGTTATTCCGCTCTGCGCATCCAACTGCGCACCCGCCTCTTCATCCAGAACAACATTCGCGGGCCATCTTCCGGACGTTACCTCTTCCGTTCCTACTCGACACGCTTCGATGTTCAAACCCGCAACGCCTTCGCTAATCGCGTTCTTCGCGAATGTTTGCGTTAGCGGCTTCATTGCTACGATGATCGGTTCGTACGCGGGTTTTAGCGCTGTTCCGTAGCCGTTCCAGGTTTTCGCGTCTTCGGTTGCGGGCGGATCTACGGTCAACCCTCTTTCCGCTCCTCCTCCTCCGAAAATGGGGCTTTCCCCTTCGAATCCCGAGTAAGCCTCACTTCTGCCTGCCGGAGCAGGATGCAACGGTCCTTTCTCCCTCTCCGCGCCCGCCTCTTTATCTATCGCCTTCGAAATATCATGCGACTTCGGAAACCCCGAACCATAAAGCCACATCATGCAATCACGAATCTCGAACCCTGCATCTTCGAGACTGCAAGTAAGCCTGTGATACGTTCGCGTCCCGCCAAAGACAAGTGCCATTCCTCCAGGTTTCAAAACGCGCAGCGCTTCTCTCCAGATGTCCGCAGAAGGAAGAACCTTATCCCAACCTTGCCCCATAAATTCGAGAGCGTACGGAGGATCTGTAACAACCGCTGTAACGCTGTTGTCTTCCATCGTTCGAAGCACGTTCAAGCAATCGCCTGTG
>Ga0316209_1000575_pt1 | contig 59654 bp, 60 predicted proteins | sample 6monopyrite_MG_FD_204945 | JGI IMG/M metagenome (GOLD analysis project Ga0316209, IMG submission 204945) | Microbial mat bacterial communities from mineral coupon in-situ incubated in ocean water Damariscotta River, Maine, United States -... | ecosystem: Environmental > Aquatic > Marine >... | reverse complement strand
GAACTTAGCAATTTCCATTATTCATGGAAATCGACTGAACCCATTACAGAAGAAGAATTATCCACTTTCGTCTCCAATCAGTATTACATAACTATGGCATTCGTTAATCGGGTAGGATATGTTGTCGAACAAATGGAAGAAACCTTAGAGTTGCTAAATGATAATCTTCAAAAATGATTTGAAATGAAGTGGTTGTCCTTGATTTTATTATTTCTGTTTGTATCCGTAAGTGCCCAGGATGAAGAAGAATGGCGCGTTATCCCCTCCGTCACCGAATGGCTGGAGGAAATCAACAATTTGGTCGGACAGTATTTATCGGCAAAATTATCTGCGGGTAGCATTTAATTATCAAAAGGACAGTGCGCTAATTGCCACAAGCAGGAGAGAAGTTAATGACACCACCCTAAAAAGCCTACCGAAATATGAAGTAAACAAGCCTGTTCGGATATATTTCATTGACTTTACGGGAGACAGGATTGGGAGCGGGTATGCTGGCAGATGGCTGAAAAACATCCATTTCAAAGAAGACTTTGAATTTTATTATTTGCAAGAAAATCGTTTCGGGTTTGTCAATTGCACCTTCGAGAAACTCTTCCAACCCCGGTTAATGGAAACCCGGTTCTTCTTTCGGTTTATTGACTGCCATTTTAAAGGGATGGTCAATATCAACAACCCATCGCAACCCACACCATTTAGATTTAGAGATTGCACGATCGATGGTTTGTTAGTAATGAGTGCTATTGATTCATCACCCACCGTTGAGTTTATAAATACGAGTGCAACAGCCATCTACATAAGGGATAAGGTAAACATACTGAGCATGGACAGTTCGTCTGTTGGTATGGGAATCATGCTTGATAACATGAGCGTAAATAATTCCATTTCCATTACTAACTCAGAAATTGGTGGTCTGGACATTAACGGTTCCAATTTGCCTTCTGCCAATAGCTATCTACCTTTTGACCTCTTCAAAAACAAATTGGGGCTGGGAGTTGTCAGAAGAAATTTATTCACTGGACTGGATAGTGTTTCTAACGCTTACAAAGGAGTGACGAATGAGGAACTAATGGACAAACTACAGTTTGACAAACTAATTGCAAGCTATTATAAGCTCTTGAGTATTTACAAAACCAGGGGAGAATTGGACTCCTACAACGCTTGTTACATTGAAATGCGGGACAAGCAAACGGCGCGTTCCAGACTTTTCTATGAAAATGATCCTTCCTTCAATCGCTACTTCGATTATCAAATTGCCAGGTTCACCAAGGTGTTCTCCGATTACGGCACCCGCCCGGCCAAAGCCATCGTTATTTTCTTTCAAGTCGTCCTGGCCTTCAGCGTATTTTACTTTTTCTTTCCCAGCAGCTGGAACACCACCAACTCAGAGAAGATGATGAAGCGGCTTTCCTACCTCGGTAGCTACTTCACTTCCAAAGAGGGGCTCTCTGATCTTTTTGAGAAGGAAACCAAAAATAAGTACCGAAACTATGAAGAGTTCAAAGGCTTTATGGCCAGCAGTGAGAAGGAATTGCCCTTTTACTTTCAACTCATGAGCAAGCCACTCTACCACATGTCGGTGGCACGGTTCAATTTCACTAGCCGTCTGCTTGGCCGCACCGACATCCTCAACGGCCGGTGGGTCGAATTGCCCAAGGGGAAAAGGCTCCTCACCAGTCTGGTCATAGGTCTGTACCTGGTCTTTTATATGCTCTATGTGATCCTGATCAGGTGCCTAAATGCAATCACGCTTAGCTTGAATGCCTTCTCCACATTAGGTTTCGGTGAGATCCCAACACGAGGACTGGCCAGATACGTGACCATCGTTCAGGGATTCGTGGGATGGTTCCTTCTCAGTATTTTCTTAGTGAGCTTAATTGGACAGATATTGAATTGATTATGGAGTACCAACCCACCCCCAGCCTCTCCAGGGAGGGGAGTTGACTCAATACAAAAATATCTTGTTCCTCTGGCGAAGAAACTAAGGGGGGATATGACGTTAAGTAAAATTCTTCTTTGGCAAGAAAATTCGTGCCTTTGGCATCACTTGGCCTGATGTGTTTGAATTGTAATACGAATTACGTATATTGCGTAACGTAAATCACGTAACGCAATAGATGAAACAACGAAAGCCTGATAATCCATTTATACTCTCAGGGTATCACAGTCCGGTCTATTTCTGTGACCGGTTGGAGGAGATGAAGTGGCTGAAAGAGCAACTGGCCAATGAACGAAATATCGTACTTCATGCCGCCAGGAGAATAGGGAAGTCCTCATTGGTGCACCATTTATTCCATCATTTGTCAAAATCAAAACAGACAGATACCGTCTTTGTGGACTTGCTCGGAACGACCCATCTGCAATCCGCCAATCGGCGTATTGGGAAAGCAATTGTCCACCAATTTGGTGATTTGACAAAGGGCCTGAAGGCCAACATGCTCAAACTGGTTGGTTCATTGGGCGCCACATTTTCGTTGGACCCTACGTCCGGTATGCCCGAATTGACATTTATCTCACGCACGCCAACCGATCGGTCACTTGGCGCGATTGGAGAGTTTCTTAGTAGCCATCCTCGAAAAATCGTCATTTGTTTGGACGAATTTCAAGAAATTTTGAACTACCCGGAACATGAAGCCGAGGCATTGTTCAGGAATTGGACGCAGGCGTTCCCGATGGTGCGCTTTGTGTTTAGCGGAAGCCATCAGCACCTACTTCAACTAATGTTTACATCTGAGAAAAGGCCATTTTACAAGAGTGCCCAATTGATGGAGCTGCGCACCATCAGCCCATCCAATTACGAGCCCTTCATCAGGAGGCATTTTAGGGCGGGTAAAAAATCCATTGACCCTGCAATGATCACCCGCCTTATGGCTTGGGCCAAAGACCAGACCTATTACGTACAATTGATCTGCAACAAACTATATGGAAGATTTGAAATTGACGAATTGAGGCTCGAAGAGATTTTTAGTGAGGTAATAGCCCAGGAAATACCCATGTTTTCCACGTATCAGAAACTACTGACCACCTTTCAATGGAAATTACTCAGCGCTATTGCCAAGGAAGAAATGATCACTAATCCACTATCAAAAGAATTTATTGGCAAGTACGAGTTGGGTGCAGCCAGTTCAGTAAGTACCGCACTCAAGAAACTGGTGGCCACAGAATTGATCATAAATAATCAAGGCTATGAATTGCAAGACGTGCTACTCATGAGATGGCTTCAGAAATTATAAATCCGAAGTTAGAGGTGGGTTGTATATTTGAGTCTAATCAATGAGGCCTGACCCATCCTGATATCGGGATATACTATGAGAGAGATTATTGATCATCTTAAAAAGGAGTGGTACAAATACGTACTGGAGATACTGGTGATCACCATCGGTATTCTGGGAGCATTTGCCCTCAACAATTGGAATGAGGCTCGAAATTCGAGTGAAATGGAAAAACTTTACATCCACAGGTTGATTGCTGAAAACCAGCAAGACATCCAGAAATTTGAAGATCAAATTTCGTTTCTCCAAACAGGCATAGAATCAGTAGCCATTTTTTCAAATGCTCTGAAGGACAAATCAGTATCTGATTCGGCTGTCGTAGCAGCTGCACACAACTACAATACTCATGGGTCTATTGTGCCGGCATTTAGCTCCTCTCGCTCCACCTTCGATGACCTTTCGAGCACCAGAAATCTTCAGGTAATTGAAGATCAAGACATTCGTGATCAAGTGGTGAAGCACTATGCGCAGGTAGATCTCATAAAGGAACGATTGCAGGTGAATAACGCTTGGGCACTGGGGCTTGACGGTCCTTTTATGGTTGAGAATAACATGATGCAGTTCGAACGATCTACCGCTCACTTTTTCCCCAAGAGAAGTGTTGGCGAACTGGCCAGCGAGCTTAGAAATAGAAGAGTAGCCTTCATAAACAATATTACAGCTCATTACTGGATCGATAAAGATGCCGTCAAAGAGCTGGGAACAATCAAAAAACAAACGGCCGAATTGATTGAAATCCTTAAAGCGTACTTCGAGAAAAAATGAGCAACACCTAAACAAATGAAAAGAATCCTCACCACCCTCTCTCAAAAATGGCCGGAATACTTGCTTGAAATGATCGTCATTACAGCCGGTATTCTTGGGGCTTTTACTCTTAATAATTGGAATGAAAGCAGAAAAGAAAATAGGCTCAAGGAGCGGATTTTTGTCCAGCTTTATGAGAGCATCAGGTCCGATACGGTTTTATACAATTATCACATTAAGCAATTGGAGATCACTTATGCATCTGTAGAGCTTTTGGAAGAGAAAATACGAATAGATGCGCCTTACGATCCATCGCTTGATACGGCCTTTAGGAATATTGATGTTATCAACTCTCCAGAGGCTAATTATACAGTTTTTGATCGGCTGACTAATGCTGGAATCGAAATGATTGATAACGATTCACTTAAGAATGAAATCATCCATTATTATGCTGACTCCAAGACTTTCCTAAAGTACCCTCTGGATGCAAAGAACTTACTCGATAAAATTTATCCCAAGTACTTTATCCGTCACTGGTATCTTGGAGCCACTCCAACAGATTTCGAAGAGTTAAAGCAAGCCAATGATTTTCGGATCGCCTTAGATTATAGCGGAACCGCGAGCTACTGGTTAATTGAAAGAACACAGCACCGAAAACTACTTGGTATTACAATTTTGGAAATGTTGAAAAAAGAAGTTGGGAATGAACTCAGTCTCGAAAAAAGTGCTTACTTCCGCAATATGAATAATTTGGATAAGGATTCTCTCAGCAACGTAAATGATGAAAGTCAATGAAGCGAATCCTCACCACCCTCTCTCAAAAATGGCCGGAATATCTTCTAGAGATAATCGTGATCACCATCGGTATTTTAGGAGCGTATGCGCTGAATAACTGGAACGATTTTCGGAAAGAACGGGAGCAGGAGCAGCAATTTTTGGTTCGGTTGAGCGAAGATCTTGGCAAGGACCTTAAAGCAATCCAAGCCTCACTAAATTCTGTAGAAAAGCGAAAAAAGCGAGCCGAATTCCTCATGCGAAGCATAGAATACCCTTTGCTAGTTGAGAAGGATCCGCATTACTTCATTACTTCGATCGAGTTTGCCGGGTATACCCAGAAACCGACGATTTCGAGTCATACGTTTGAGGAAATCAAGTCCAGCGGACGGTTATCTACAATCCGCAACGTGGAATTACGGAAGGATCTGGCATCTTACTATGATGCCTTTGAACATCGTTCTCAATACGCCTTCATTGGTCAGGACATTCAGCTTCAATACATAAACTTGCATTATGGGATCCTTTCACCGGAGCAGCAAATCGAGATGGGCAACTTCACCTTGAATATCAAATACGAACTAGAAGATGCCCTTCCGGCGTATGAGCGTTTTCTGAAAAACAAAGAATTCATTGACTGGCTGCCCATCGTATTGCAGAGTAAAACAAGAAGCATTCTTGTTAAACAAGGACAGATAAAAGGTGTGACAAAATTAAAAGAAATGGTAAAAGCTGAACTCAAAAAATGAAACGTATCCTCACCACCCTCTCCCACAAATGGCCCGAGTATCTGCCTGAAGGCAGGAAGGCGTGCTTGGTCTTACTCATTGAACTCTTATGAAAAAAATCCTCAACCATCTCCGATCCGATTGGTACAAGTACGCACTGGAGCTGATTGTCATTACAGCCGGTATTTTGGGAGCATTTGCCCTCAACAATTGGAATGAAAGTAGGTCAATCAAGATTAAAGAGGTGAATATGCTGCAGGAATTAGCTGCAGGAATAGCCAGTGATGTAGCAGATATGAGAGTCAATTTTGCTTTCCATCAAGAGGCATTGAATAGTCAAAATGTACTTATTGAATGGTTAGCAAATGATCACGATTACACTGATTCACTAGCCATGCATATCTCTACATCTTTCCGAACCACTTCATTTATTTCCAATGATGGCGCATACGAAACAATGAAATCCATAGGCATGGACCTTATTTCTAATGAGCATTTAAGAGAAGAGCTTGTGGGCTACTATGACAAATCATTTGAGGGATATGCTGCCCTCGAAATCTATCAAGATGAATTAAGGATGCAAATCCGAGAGAACTTTCAGACACTGTTTGATCAATATCAAGTTTACGACATCACAAAGGAATCCTATAAAGGGGCAATGAAGCCTAATAATCCGACCTCACTCAAGGAAAATAGCGTATTTTCCTATTGGCTCAACACTCAAAAAGAATCAACTGTATGGCTAACAAGACTGGGTATCAATCAAGTAATTAGCAATGGAGAACAGTTGCTAGAACATATTAATGAAGAAATTCAAACATTGGAACAATGAAACGTATCCTCACCACCCTCACCCACCAATGGCCAGAGTATTCATCAAAAATCAAAACAAATTATCCAGCAGTTCATCCTCAACCAGATTAGGTAAAGTGACTTTTAGGTTGGGCGTACGATCCATTTCTCTTTTGAGGGCGAAAAGGGCCTCTTTGTTTCGAGCCCAGCTTCGTCTGGCAATTCCATTGTTCACATCATAGAACAGCATCTTCTTTAATCGAGCGTCTGCCTCTGGCGTACCATCTAGCACCATCCCAAATCCGCCATTGATCACCTCTCCCCAGCCTACACCACCTCCGTTGTGGATAGACACCCAGGTGGCGCCACGGAAGCTATCCCCAATCACATTGTGGATAGCCATGTCCGCAGTGAACTGACTGCCGTCATAAATATTGGACGTTTCGCGATAGGGCGAATCCGTTCCGCTTACATCGTGATGGTCTCTGCCAAGAACGACATTTCCAATCTTCTCTGTGGCAATGGCGTCATTGAAAGCAGAGGCGATTTTTGCTCTACCTTCCGCATCGGCATAGAGTATCCTGGCCTGTGAGCCAACAACCAAGTTGTTCTTCTTAGCGTCTTTTATCCACGTGATGTTGTCCTGCATTTGTTGCCGGATTTGCTCAGGAGCTTGCTCCATGATTCCTTGCATTACTCGCATCGCTAGCTCATCGGTGAAGTCTAAATCTTCTGATTTTCCAGAAGTGCAAACCCATCGAAAAGGTCCAAATCCATAATCAAAACACATCGGGCCAAGAATGTCCTGAACATAGGAGGCGTACCTAAAATCAATACCATTTTCGGCCATGATATCTGCACCTGCACGAGAAGCTTCTAGTAAGAAGGCATTGCCATAATCGAAAAAGTACGTGCCTTTGGCCGTGTGATTATTAATGGATGCGGCTTGTCGTCGAAGAGATTCCTGCACCTTGTCTTTGAATGCCTCTGGTTCTTCGCGAATGAGTCGGTTTGACTCTTCGTAGCTAGTACCAACGGGGTAATACCCACCTGACCATGGGTTGTGAAGAGACGTTTGATCCGACCCCAGATGAACGAAAATATCCTCAGTGTCAAATCGCTCCCAAACGTCCACAATATTGCCGATGTAGGCAATGGAAACGACCTCTTTTTCTGCTTGAGCTTGTCTGGTTCTTTCCACTAGTTCATCCAAATTGGCAATCAAGACATCCACCCAACCTTGTTCATGTCGCTTAGTTGCTGCTTTTGGGTTCACTTCCGCTGCGATGGTTATGCAGCCAGCGATATTTCCGGCTTTAGGTTGGGCGCCACTCATGCCACCAAGGCCCGAGGTAAGGAAGATTTTTCCTGATGGATTTTCTTCTTTTGACAATACCTTTCTGAAAGCATTCATCACCGTGATGGTGGTGCCGTGCACAATTCCTTGAGGACCGATGTACATAAAGGAGCCAGCAGTCATTTGGCCATATTGTGTCACGCCAAGGGCGTTGAATTTCTCCCAATCATCTTGCTTGGAATAGTTGGGGATCATCATGCCATTCGTCACGATCACTCTCGGCGATTCCCTGGAAGAAGGAAAAAGCCCCATGGGATGACCAGAATACATGTGCAGCGTCTGTTCGTCAGTCATTGTCGCCAGGAACTGCATCGTGAACAGGTATTGAGCCCAGTTCTGAAAGACGGCTCCATTGCCTCCATAGGTGATCAATTCTTCTGGATGTTGCGCCACGGCAGGATTCAAATTATTCTGAATCATGAGCATGATGGCAGCTGCCTGATGTGACTGACAAGGATACTTACTCACCGGACGTGCGTACATTTCGTAATCAGGCTTGAATCGGTACATGTAGATTCTACCGAGATCCTGCAATTCTTTGGCAAATTCAGGGGCTAGTTCGGCATGCCATTCCTTTGGGAAATAGCGCAGTGCATTCCGAACGGCCAGGCACTTTTCTTCCAATGTAAGGACGTCCTTTCGTTTTGGTGCTCTGTTGGCATCTGCCGGAAGGTGTCTTTTGGGAGGTAGTTGGTCAGGTAGGCCAGTTAGGATTTGTTCTTGAAAGTTCATTCAACTGTTTTTTCATTAATCAAATATTATTTCTTCGTCATCGCGAGGCACGCAGCGATCTATACTTTTGACGAGATTGCTTCGGTTCTCGAAAAGTCAGGACAAGCTGTACCTTCCGGCAATGACGTTATTTGTTCGCTTTTTATAAAATTCATTAGTTCACCCGAAAAGCCTGTGACCTCACCAGCTCAATCATCTCATAAATATCATCCTTCAGCACTCGATCATCTTCTAGTTTTGGAACTTTCGTTCGTATGAGTTTAAAATTTTCTTCAAGAATATCCGAGGCAGTATGAGGACGTCTGAATTCCATGGCTTGTGCGCCATACATTAATTCAATAGCTAGAATTTTTTCTAAGTTCACTAAAATCTGATTGAACTGTCGGCCAGAGATACTGCCCATAGACACGTGATCCTCCTGGCCCAGTGAAGTGGGAATGCTGTCTGCCGAAGGAGGGAAGCATAGCGATTTGTTCTCCGTCACGAGTGCAGCGGTGGTGTATTGCGGGATCATATAGCCGGAGTTTAGCCCACCACTTTCGGTCAATAGCCTCGGCAAGCCGTACTGGCCTTCAAGAAGCAAATAACATCGCCGATCAGAAATATTGCCCAATTCGGAAACTGCGATGGATGCATAGTCCAGTGCCATAGCTAAGGGTTGACCATGAAAATTCCCACCTGAAATAGCAATCTCATCAGTAAGGACGATCGGATTGTCTGTCACCGAATTCATTTCTATTTCGGCCAATTCGCGCAAATGCAAAAAAGCATTGCGCGAAGCTCCATGTACTTGCGGGATGCACCTGAGTGAGTAGGGGTCTTGTACCCGATCACACGCCAAATGTGAGGAAAGATTCTCGGAATCGTTGAGCAACATGCGCATTCGTTTGGCAACTTTCAACGTCCCTGTGTAGGGTCTGATGGTGTGTAATTCTTCTTTGAATGGGGAGGCACTTCCCTGATAGCCCTCCAAACTCATGGCGCCAGACACATCCGCCAGGTCGAGCAAATATTCCATTTTGAGTAAGCCATAGATGGTGTGGGCAAGAATAAACTGTGTGCCGTTGATAAGACCGAGTCCTTCTTTTGCGAGCAACTTCAGCGGCACTAAGTTGTGAGCTTTTAAAACTTCCTTTGCAGGACTGATTTCATCGCCATCCCAAAATTCACCCTCTCCAAGCAACGGTAAAAACAAGTGAGCGAGTGGGGCTAAATCTCCTGATGCCCCGACTGATCCTTGTTCAGGTACTACAGGGAGTAGATCATTGTCGATAAAGAAAAGTATCCGTTCGATGAGTGTGAGGCGTACACCAGAGAATCCCTGACAAAGTGCATGTACCTTGCAAATCATCATGATCTTGGATAGTTCCTTGTCTATAGGATTGCCAACGCCCACCGCATGAGTGATGAGAAGATTCTCCTGGAGCTTGCTGGTTTGGTCGGGCGAAATTTGGGTATCACACAAAGGACCAAAGCCTGTATTTATCCCGTAGACGGCTTTGTCAGAAGCAGCCATGGTTTCTACTTTCTTTCGACAAGCGTCTACTTTTTCAATAGCCTCAGAACTAAGGATTCCTTTCAATTCACCTTTGGCGAGGGCAAGGACTTTGTGTGTTGTGAGCTGATCGATTCCGTAGGAGAACATGGCGAATAGTCGTTTCTCCAAAGTTGGAGGAATAAATTATTTCTAGGGTGATGTTTGTCAAGAAAGGTGACTAAAATTTTTCTTCTAATTTTCTTTTGACTGACTGCACATGACCCTTTTTTCATGCTGGATTAAGTAAAATCTCCAATTTGCATTTTACTGCCAGTCATTGCCCCTACCTTAGACGATCATATATTGCACCTGTGTCTCATCCTAATGCGCATAAAAGAATGGAGAAGAACCTTCAAAAATATTGGAAAACAAACCTGAAATACTTGGCTATACTTTTATCCGTATGGTTTGTTGCTTCTTTTGGGTTTGGCATTTTGCTCGTTGACGAACTGAATACACTAAGAGTCGGAGGCTTCAAGCTTGGCTTTTGGTTTGCGCAACAGGGGGCAATTTATGTATTTGCCCTTCTGATTCTTGTTTACATCCGGTTGATGAATGCACTTGATAAGAAGTACAACCTAGACGACTGACTATGACTTTGCAAATCTGGACATGGGTTCTGGTCGGAATCACTTTCGCCTTGTATATCGGCATAGCCATTTGGTCTCGGGCTAATTCTACAAAAGAATTTTATGTAGCCGGCGGAGGCATTTCTCCATTAGCCAACGGGCTGGCAACTGCTGCAGATTGGATGTCCGCTGCTTCGTTTATTTCCATGGCCGGCTTGATTTCTTTCAATGGATATGATGGCTCGGTATACCTGATGGGCTGGACAGGTGGCTATGTTCTGCTTGCGTTGTTACTAGCGCCCTATTTACGCAAGTTTGGTAAATTCACAGTCCCGGATTTTATTGGAGATAGATACTACTCCAATGTAGCCAGGACTGTGGCGGTACTGTGTGCATTGATTGTGTCTTTCACGTATGTGGCTGGCCAGATGCGAGGAGTCGGTTTGGTCTTTTCCAGGTTTTTAGAAGTTGATATTGATACAGGCGTAATCATCGGGATGATTATCGTGCTTTTCTATGCCGTCCTTGGCGGAATGAAAGGAATTACCTACACACAGGTAGCTCAATATTGTGTGCTGATTTTCGCCTTTATGGTGCCAGCCATTTTCATTTCAATTCAAATGACGGGTAACCCAATTCCCCAATTAGGATTCGGGGGTACGGATGGCAATGGTATTTATTTATTGGACAAATTGGATGGGTTGCATCGGGATTTGGGTTTTCATGCCTACACATCGGGTAGCAAGTCCTCGATGGATATGTTTTTCATCACCGCCGCACTCATGGTGGGTACGGCAGGGTTGCCACATGTCATTGTCCGTTTTTTCACGGTGAAAAAAGTAAGCGATGCACGTAAGTCGGCAGGTTGGGCATTGTTGTTCATTGCGATTTTGTATACGACTGCCCCGGCAATAGCTGTTTTCTCAAGAACGAATCTCATAGAGACGGTGAGTGAGCAGAAATATGAAAGCTTACCCGAATGGTTTTCTAATTGGGAAACGACGGGATTGATAGCGTTTGAAGATAAAAACGGTGATGGGAAAGTCCAGTATGTGGCCGACGAAAGTGTAAACGAACTCACGGTGGACAAGGACATCATGGTGCTGGCCAATCCAGAGATTGCGCACTTACCCAACTGGGTCATCGCATTGGTGGCTGCAGGAGGCCTTGCAGCAGCACTGTCAACAGCAGCTGGATTATTACTTGTGATTTCAGCATCTGTGTCACATGATTTGATAAAGAAAATGATAAATCCGAATATTTCTGAAAAGGGAGAGTTGGTTGCGGCCAGACTGTCTGCGGTAATTGCCGTGGTAATTGCCGGCTATTTCGGTATCAATCCGCCTGATTTTGTGGCTGCCACTGTCGCTTTGGCGTTTGGGCTGGCTGCCGCTTCATTTTTTCCAGCGATCATTTTAGGGATTTTCAACAAACGAATGAATAAGGAGGGGGCAATTGCCGGGATGGTTGTAGGTATTTTGTTGATGCTCTTCTATATGACAAAATTCAAATTTGGATGGTTTGGAGGAGGCACGGCAGACGACTGGTGGTTTGGCATTTCCCCAGAGGGGTTTGGCACGGTGGCCATGATTGTTAATTTTTCTATCTCATTAGCTATTTCGAAATTCACTCCGGTACCACCTGATGCGGTTCAGAAAATGGTAGAAATGATCAGGATTCCGTCAGGCACTAAAAATCCAAGCGAACATTAGTAGGGAGTAATGGGAGTTTAGAAAGCATCAATCGAATAAGATATTTTGAAAGAGGATGACTATAAAACTTGGTTTCAAGGCATTGAGAAATTCTACAAAAAAAGTGATTAACTATGTAAAGTAAAATTTTCCCAGTTGACCTAAAAAAATGCTTGAGTGATGAGATATACGCCAATATCAAAAGAATTATATATTAAAAACAGAAGTGAATTTATTGAGAAGCTAAAGCCAAGATCAGTTGCTCTTTTTAATTCAAATGACACCATGCCAACGAATGCGGATGGTGTCATGCCCTTCAGGCAAAATAATGATATTTTATTCCTTTCAGGGATTGATCAGGAAGAAACTATCCTTCTTCTGATGCCAGATTATCCTGTTGAAAGCCAGCGTGAAATTCTGTTTATCAAAGAGACGAGCGACCTGATTGCGATTTGGGAAGGGCATAAATTCACCAAAGACGAAGCGCGAGACTTGTCTGGAATCCAAACCATTTATTGGGTTAGTGAATTCGAGCAGGTTTTCAATGATTTGATGGTCGAGGCAGATTCGATTTATTTGAACAACAACGAGCACACGAGAGCAGTACTGGACGTGGAGACGAGAGAAGATCGTTTTTCGAAATGGTGTCACGACAAATATCCAAATCATCGTTATGAACGGTCAGCTCCCCTACTACAGGCGCTAAGATCAATAAAGGGCCAGGGAGAAATTGATATGTTGCAAGAAGCTTGTGATATCACGGAAGCAGGTTTTAGAAGGATTTTGAAGTTTGTTAAACCGGGGGTTTCTGAATATGAAATTGAGGCGGAATACATTCATGAATTTGTCAAGAGAAAGTCTAAGGGGTTCTCGTATCAACCCATAATTGCGAGCGGGGCAGACTCTTGCGTACTCCATTATATTGAAAATGGGAAAGCATGCCAAGACGGTGATATTTTGTTGATGGATGTGGGTGCTGAATATGGGAATTACAATGCGGATATGACACGAACAATTCCTGTAAATGGGAAATTCACCAAGCGCCAAAAAGATGTTTACAATGCGGTGCTAAGAGTTAAACAAGAAGCCACAGACATGTTGCGGCCCGGGACTATTGTCTATGATTACAACAAGGAAGTTGGGTTGGTCATGGAAAAAGAACTGCTTGGATTGGGGCTGATTGATAAAACGGATATAAAAAACCAGGATCCTGCAAATCCGGCATTCAAGAAATATTTTATGCACGGCACTTCTCACTTCATAGGTTTGGATGTTCATGATGTTGGTAATTTCCACACGCCCATAAAGGAAGGGATGGTTTTCACCATTGAGCCCGGTATGTATATCCGAGAGGAGAAGCTAGGCGTTCGTTTAGAAGATGACATGGTAATACAGAAAGATGGTTCACTAAACCTGATGAAGAATATCCCGATTGAGGCGGACGAGATTGAGTCGCTGATGAATGAGTAACACTTTGTCAAAGAGAAGACCTCCAGAGAAAAGGAACTATGCCAAAGTTTAAGTGAGCATCAGAAGTCCCTGATTGAGTTGCCACAAGCTATTACCCAAAATTAAAATGAAACGAATCCTCACCACCCTCTCCCAAAAATGGCCGGAATACCTGCTAGAGATTCTAGTAATCACGGTTGGTATATTGGGAGCTTATACTTTGAACAATTGGAATGAGAACACCAAAACGAAGCAACTTGAGATCAAATACCTGAAAGAGATGCACACGAATCTCAAATTTGATCTCCAAGACATTGACTTTAATATTGATTTCAATGAAAGTAGATACGCATCCAATAAAATTGTACTTGAGCACCTACGAAAAAAACAACCGTATCACGACTCGTTGGATTTCCACCTTAGTAATCTCCTTTACTCCACTCGAACGCTTCCAAATACAAGTGCTTATGAAAGTTTGACATCCAGAGGGTTGGAAATTATTTCTAATGATTCATTGAGAGCTCATATTACCAATGTCTATTCTGTTCATTTTCACAATGTCATTGATTTTGAGCATGCCGATGATCACCCGCATCAATATCAAGTCATGTGGCAACCTGTGATGAATGCCATCGAAGTGGATTCTTTGGGTGGATCGGCCAAACCAATAAATTATGACGCTATGATGAACGATATTAAGTTTAAAAATGCTCTTGCTTCAAATGTGACCATTAGGAGATATATGCTTGATACCTATAAGGGATTAAGAAGTCACATAACGAGATTGATAGCACACATCGAATCAGAGGTGGATGTATTGGAGGAGTAGAACAGATCAGTGTCAACTGCTACTTTATTAAATCACTCGAAAATAAATCAACTTGGTTATGAAACGAATCCTCACCACCCTCTCTCAGAAATGAGTATCCTATTCGCCATTTTCCTGTTGCTCTTCCCCCTTCTCCTCATTTGGGGAGAAAGACGAGTGAAGGTCATCCAATGGATTAGTCCGATCATTATTTGCTATGGCGTGGGTGTGATTTTGGCCAATCTTCCCTTTCTGGAATTGAACAAGGAAATAGCCACCACACTTTCTGAAGTGACCGTACCGCTGGCTATTCCATTGCTGCTATTTTCTACCCGTATTTTGAGATGGTTGAAAGGAGCAAAAAAGGCCATTCTTTCTTTCGGTATTTGTGTAGTGGCCGTAGCGATTAGTGCCATGGTGGCGGTATTCATTTTCGAGGATCAGTTTTCTGACACATGGAAGATGGGAGGGATGGTCATGGGCGTATATACCGGCGGCACACCCAACATGAGTGCAGTTGGTTTGTCTCTGGCTGTAGAGGAGGAGACTTTCATATTGCTCAATGCGGCCGATCTGGTGTGGGGCGCACTATACCTGTTGTTTTTGATGACCTTGGCCAAGCCACTGCTTGGGAGATTTTTACCCAAGTACCAGCCCATCAACACGGACGAAAAAACCAATGAAGAGGACACTTTTAGAAAGTTAACGCCCCCCCAGAAAGTCAAGAATTTTTCCCTCTTTTTTGGCCTTGCACTTGCTATCCTTGGTGTGAGCATTGGCCTGTCGATTTTGCTAAATGGCAGCATGGAGGCGATCACCATCATTCTCACGGTGACCACACTGGGCATTGCTCTATCGTTTGTCAAGAAAGTGAACGAGCTCCCCGGCAGCTACGAGCTGGGTGAATATTTCCTTTTGGTCTTCTGTCTGGCACTGGGTAGCCTGGCCGATGTGTCGGAATTGATCAGCTCGGCCTCACAAACCCTCTACTTTATGGGCGTTGTGATTACGGGGGCTATTCTGTTGCATTACCTGATGGCGTACTTTTTCAAGATTGATCGAGACACGGTAATCATCACTTCAGTTGCTGCGTTGTACGGGCCGGCATTTGTTGGGCCCATGGCCAAAGTGCTGAACAATAAAGCTATCATCCTCACAGGCATGACCACTGGTCTTGTGGGGTATGCTTTGGGTAATTATCTTGGAATTGGATTTGCGCTGTTGCTGAAGAATTGGTTTTGAGTGCGAAAAGGGATGCCTGGCAGACTTGGCTGCCAGTGGGAAGGTCTCGCTAATATGCGCAAAGAAGGTCTGCGAAAATCTGCGTTATCTGCGGGAGTAAAAAATAACACGTATCTTTACTAAAAGCACGTGTAAATAAAATCAACATCGACCAAGTAATATATGGAAAACCGAGTTTCGATATATTGAATCTCTGCCTGCCACAGAAACGGCATGTGGCCATTGAAAAAATAATTGTTAGCACATGAAAACTAAACTTACACTCACAGTTCAGAAAGAAGTCATCGAATCAGCTAAGCGAATCGCTAAGGAGCGAAATGTATCGGTATCGAGGTTGTTTGAGGAGGTATTTGAGGAGGATACTGTACAACCAATCTTATCAGAAAAGCAAAAGGCGGCCAGACGTTTTTTGAAAAATTTTGAAGAAAGGCAACCGATCCAAGCACTTGAAAAAAGTGATAAGGAGCTAATTGGAGAACATATTAAAAAGAAATATGGTTAATATTTTTCTCGATACGAAAGTTGCTTTTGATCAAATTTCTAAAAGAGAACCGTTCTATGGTGAGTCACTGCCTTTAATAGACAGTGTAGCGAAGGGTAACATGAGCTTTTCGATTGCAGAGGGAAGCATCATGACCTTGATTTATCTTGCCTATGATTCGTATAAAATGCCAGATGCTAAAGAACAGCTTCTGGATTTTATTTCGATGTGTGATGTGCTTCGGTCAGGCAAATCGCTTATAAGGAACGCACTCACCTCCGAATTCAATGACAAAGAAGATGCTATCCAATATTACACAGCACTGCATTATGAAGTAGATTATTTCATCACCAGGAACAAGAAGGATTACCAGCCTTTCGTAACCCGACTGCCAGTATATACGCCAACCGAATTCTTAAACCAGATTTGAATGCTCATCTTCCTTAGAAAAATTCGCAAAAAGCTCCTTAAAGACAACAAAATAGCAAGCTATTTGATCTATGCAGTTGGGGAAATATTTTTGGTTGTGGTCGGGATACTCATTGCCGTTTCTCTCAACAACTGGAATAATGAGCGAAAAGATCAGGAGAAAATTGACCGCACCGTTGATTTTATGATTGAAGAATTGAAAAAGGACAGTGTCGCAATGGTTGATGAACTTGATTATCACCATAAAGCCATTCAAAAGGTTGATTCATTATTCAAAAGAATGCAGCATCCTGATGCGACATTTGATACTATTCTTCACATCATGAAATACGAATATGATGCTCGATGGACTACTCATTTTCTTTACAACAGTACCGCCTATGAAAGCATGAAATCGTTAGGACTTTTTGAATCACTGCCGGACTTATTAAGTGCCGATATTGACCGACTGTACAAGAATTTGGAGTCAACCTCGTCTGTTATGGATATGTATAGTAATCAATACCGTGAACCATTAGAAGAGTTTGTCAAAAGGTATACTATAGGAAAAGATTCTACCACACTTGTTTTCAAGACGGCATGGGCCAACGTGAATCCAGAACATTTTGTGCCTCGGGCTTGGTGGTTGGTATTTACAAAAAATCTACTTTTCAGTAGATATGTACTTTCCCTAGAGGAAAACCAATCCTACACCAATGAATTGATTGTCAAACTCAGGCAGTATCGGTCAGTAAATAACTAGTAAACTATGCTCATCTTCCTTAGAAAAATTCGCCAGAAACTAGTCAAAGAGAACAAAGCAAAGACCTACCTGCTCTATGCAATTGGGGAAATCATCCTTGTTGTAATTGGGATCATGATCGCTGTGCAGATTAATAACTGGAATGCGCAAAAGAATACCCGAAACAAGGAGCTTCATTACCTCGAGAATATCAAAATTGATTTGAAAAATAACATCGGGACAATTACCTCAGTCATTACAAAAAGGACAAAAGACGTAGAATCGGCAGGTCAAATAATCGCACACTTGGAGGGGCTTCCTATTACTGACTGGAAGGATTTCAACGAACGCTGTATCAGCATTTATGCTTGGGATCGATTCTACCAGATTAATTACACTTTCGAAGAATTGACCTATTCTGGCAACCTGGCCTTAATCAAAAATGATAGTATAAAATCCATGTTGTTGAATCTGGAGTCTCTCTATAAACAGACAAAGGCCGAAGAAGATCATTTCCGATTTGATACCGAGGAACTTATTTACAAACCGCTATATAGCCTCGTGAACCTTAGTCCCATATTGCGTCAATCTATGGGTGCTGAAGTGGAGTTTTCCAAGGACATGTTTGGGAATTTTTTTACAGATAAACGAGTGAAAAATGGTTTCTGGATGGTGATAGTGGAATTCTCAACAATGAATGGCCAGTTGCAGAAAATGAAAGAGGTATCGGAGAATCTTATTGAAATTATTGACCGTGAAATGCTGAAAAAATAGCTCGAAATCATGAAGCGCCTCCTCACCACCCTCTTCCAGAAATGGCCACTTAAATTTCTGAGTTAATGCTCACATTCAAATCCACCCTCGAAGATTTTCATACCAAGCTTTTTCGGTACCACATTCGGGTGTCCAAAGCGCAAGGCGACCCATTTGTAGAAGGAAATAATCGACGCATTCTATGCGGCATCAACGGGAATGAGCCCTACCAATGTGCGCTGATGCATATCGAAGGAGGCTTTTACATATTGGTAAACAATCAAATCAGAAAGAAGCTGGGTATTGAAGAGGGAGATAAAATCAAAGTCTCCATAGAAAAAGACCATTCTGAATTCGGCCATGAAGTGCCTGAATCGTTTCAAGCCTTGCTGGAGCAAGATGACGAGGGGAGAAGCTACTTTGAGCAACTCACCATGGGTAAGCAGAGAGGCTTAATCTATATTGCCAAGAAGGTCAAAAACGTAGACAGTCAAATCGCCAAAGGCCTAGCCATCATGCATCATCTCAAAGAGACAAAGGGAGAGTTGGACTACAAGCGATTGAATGAATTGATCAAGAAGTATAATCAACGAAAGTTCTGATCGGATAGTAATTCCCAAAAGCCACGAGGGGATAATATTTTTAGCTCTTTCACATCCTGTGCCACTACGAGTAAATCTTTGTCTCCAGTAATCAATACATCACTTTGAGAAGAAATGGCATCCCCAAGAATCCATTCGTCATCCTTATCACGTAGCGCATAAGTTGATCTTAATCCACCGCTTGCCACTACATGGTCATTGAGGAAATCCTTGAGTTCCTTCAGCCTACTCACAGGAATCTTAAATTTCGATCTCATTTTATCTTCAAATTCCTGAAGCACTACTTGACTGAGAACCAGTTCGTGATCCGAGAGGATCAATTCAAAAATTTCTGAACTAAGCCCCCTTGCTATAAATGCACTTATAAGGAAATTGGTATCTGCAAAGACCTTCACGAAATAGCCTTGAATACATCTTCATCGGTGAGGATGCCTTGAGCTTCTGCGAATGGCAGCATTTTTTTTCTGAGCTGTCTAAACCGCCTAATAATAAGATGTTTTTCAAGTGCTTCTCGAATAATCTCACTTTTGGTGGATCCAGTCTTTGTTGTACTTTCTTCAAGTTGAGAGACCAGTTCATCATTCAGCCGGATAGTAATTGTTTTCATTTGTCTTACATTGTCTTACTAATGTACGCAAATAATTTGATGATGTTATCCATTGTCATCGTAACCAGCAGAAGTACCGTTTGAAATTTGACCAAATTCACTAGTTAACCAATCAACTAATCACTAATTACCACCTTTCCCCAATGAAAAAGACACTAATCGTCCTATTACTTTTGGCAACCACCTCAGTCCACGCCCAAGATCAACTGTACAAAGTCTCTCTTCTCCGCGCTAAGCCCGGCAGCTTGCTTGAGCTGATTGATGTTATGAAAGAGGATATGAAATTGTATGAGAACAATCAAAAAGTAAAGCCGTACTTGCTTCGCCACAGCTAAGGAGATCAGTGGGATTTGATGTTGACCTTTCCAATACCATCGTTAGAGGTTTATTTCAGAATGAATTTTTCCGCGAATGCGCTCAATAGAAATTTTCTTGAGAAGAACTATGGCGATCCGTTTTATGATTTGGTGACCTTTCAGGAGGAAGCCATTGTGAAAGGAACAGAAGCGGATGCCTTTGCCAAATCATTAGAAGAATACAACCTTTTCCATATTGAAATTTTCACTTCCCTTGTAGGAAAACAAAAAGAACTTCTTGAGAAACGGAATGTCGAAAACGTATTTTACGCTCAGATAGATCACTGTCCTAACTTTATATTTACCAGCGTCTTTGGCTCTTCGTGGGACAATTTCACGATTGGAGGATACGACGACATGCATGATTTCGCCGGGCCGGAAGTGAGTTTTGAAGCTGAAGATGCCGCAGCTAGAAAGCCGGCTTTGAAGGAGTGAACTTTATCGGGAGTTATTTCCGCTCGCTTATTTCTGGACACCACGATACGCTCGCTTGGAAGGTGGAGTAGTTTGTTCAATGAATGCTCATAAGTATTTAGCGAGAACCAAAATGCGATTATTTTGGTTTTACTTTGTTCAAAAAACAATCGTACATGTCCGCCATCACCCTCAAGTACAAATCCGACGAAGAGTTCGTTGCAGAAAATGAATCTGGAAACAAACTGGACATAGACATGCTCCCTTCGGATCAAAAAAATCATCAATCCCCAATGGAGATTCTACTCTCAGCAGTCACCGCTTGTGCGGCGGTGGATATTGTTTCTATGATTAAGAAGAGAAGGAAGACGTTTGTTGATTTCACAGCAGAAGCAGAAGGCAATCGTCAAGACGAGCATCCTCGACGGTTCGCAGACATCCATATTAAGTACATCGTGACGTCTCCCGATCTGAAAGATGAAGAGCTGGAGCGAATCGTAGACTTGGCTGTATCGAAATATTGCTCAGTAGCGGCCACACTGAATTCCAACATTACACATTCCTTTGAAATCGTCAGATAATCTGAATGGCGATTCAAGACACATTGAAAGTTGCCCTTGCTCAGATCGCCCCGGTTTGGATTAATCGTGAAGCTACACTTGGCAGGGTGATGGACTATGTTTCTCGTGCCGCCGATGAAGAAGCTGAGCTTGTGATATTTGGCGAGGCGATTCTCCCTGGTTATCCTTTTTGGCTCGACCGTACAAATGGAGCTGAATTCAATTCCAACGTACAGAAAGAAATCCATGCACATTATATGGATCAGGCAGTGTGTATTGAAGAAGGTCATCTTGAGATGCTTTGCAAACTGGCAAAAGAAAAATCAATTGCCATCTATATTGGTACGATCGAACGGCCTGAGGATCGTGGAGGGCATAGCTTGTATTGCTCGCTGGTGTATATCAGTCAAAATGGCGAAATCAAATCCGTCCATCGCAAACTCATGCCGACATATGAGGAGCGATTGGCTTGGAGTCAGGGGGATGGACATGGATTGGTCACGCATGAACTTGGCTCATTTACGGTTGGCGGACTCAATTGCTGGGAGAATTGGATGCCACTTGCCCGCACAGCACTCTACGCTGAAGGTGAGGATTTGCATGTTGCAGTTTGGCCGGGTAACAAACGAAACACAGAAGACCTCACTCGTGTGATGGCGAAGGAAGGGCGCTCTTATGTGATTTCTGTTTCAGGAATTTTCCGACCAGAAGATATTCCAGATGATTTTCCGTATGCTGATGTGATGAGAGCAAATACGCATAAGCTTCTTGCAGATGGAGGCTCTTGCATTGCAGCCCCTGATGGTAGTTGGGTGGTTGAGCCTATTACTAATGAGGAGAAATTGGTGACGGCTGTTCTTGACCATAAAATGGTTCGTGAGGAACGTCAGAATTTCGATCCTGTTGGCCATTATTCACGACCAGATGTGTTGAGACTTTTTGTGAGCAAAGAGCGGCAAGGAGTGATTGATGATTAATCGCTCGTTTATTAGCTGAAATAATGTGTCGTATGGCCAATTTTTTTTGTCTAATTTTCATCAACGCCTTGCTTTTTTACTCTCACTTTTCAAATCTTGCGCGTATGAAGGTGTTGCCAATAGTGTTCCTTGTCGTTTCCTTGTCAGCGATGGCTCAGCCTGCCGAGCAGGACAGCTCTGGTTTTGATGCAACCATGCAATGGCTTGAGCGGAAGCTTACCTACAATTATTATGACCCAACGAATGAAAAATGGTGGGTAAATGTGATTCAGGTAAAAGACAATGGGGCCTATGTGATAAAAAATATTGCGGCCAAGCACCCCGATCATGTTTCAGAAAAAATCTACTATCAGCGGACATTTTTTTTATGGGATTTGAATCCCAAAACCGTGACCGTCTCAGACATTCCGAAGAACATGGGACGGTTCATAAAGGGCAAACTCATTCGTTTGGAGGGTTTTGGGAATGAAAAAGAAATTGCAACCAAAAAAGATGGGCGGGTTGGGAGCAAAGTGTCCTATTTGAACATCTCGATTCCGGCAATTTTGGAAGACAGCACGCAAGGGTATGCACAGGCCGTTGGAGATAGGCTTTCGGATGTATTGTATCTGAATGCCCGACTCTTCAACCTGAATAATACCGAGGAAAATATAAGTGCAGCATTCAAGGCTTTCAGAGGGAATTATATCAGCGAGGACAGTACATCTTACTTGGACTTTGAGGTCATGGATGTCGGGCTAGTCCGCTTCAAGTTACGTGAGAGGAGCAGGGAACTCTACGGTACGATTGGTTACGATGTAAAGAAGGATGTGATTTTTTATTTACTTGCATCCACAAAAGATCATATAACTCGACAATTCAAATTCGATACCACCAAGAAGGATTTGATTCTGAGGGAAGGGGGAGATGAGATATATGTGATCGGAAGAAATACGATTGAGTTTTTTATTGAAGGAAAAAAAACCAAGTTTTTTCGATATTAGCAGTTGCGTCGAACTGACAAATAAGGTAACCCAGAATATGAAGCGAGAGCTTAGTCAAATCATCCATTCATTCCCGATTCAACTGGTGTTTTATCACATCAGAAGAAATGCAGCGATGCTGGGTATTTGGCTTATACTCATAGCTTTGATGATGGGAGGCGTAGGCAAAGTCTACGGTATCCAATATCTCTTTCTAGACCCTGAATATCTTGGTCGAGTCAATTTTTGGAGCTTCTTTATTGTTGGAATTACTTATGGACAATTGGTGATGGCTTTTCATATGACCAGTTACATTTTAGATAGCCATCGATTTACATTTTTGGGAATTTTGGAACGGCCGTTCGTTAAATTCTCCCTGAACAATAGCATCATTCCCTTGGCGACCTTTTTGATTTATATGGGATTTATTGTGCGATTTCAACTTAACAATGAATTCAAAAATCCTTGGCATATAGTCACGGATTTGGCCGGGCTGGCCAGTGGGATGATCATCCTGCTCATTGCCTCATTTCTCTATTTTAAATGGACCAACAAGGATATTTTTAAGTACTTGGCAGGAAGTGTAGACAAACGTTTAAGGAAGAGTGGTCTGAGCCGGGAGCGGATGATGAAGAAGCTGAAAGAAACAAAGACAGAAAAATTTCCAGTGGATAATTATCTGGATCTTGAGTTGAGAGTTAAGAAAACGGACCGTCTGACCAGTTTTTATAATAAAAAGGCCATTCTCAAAGTCTTCGATCAAAATCATGTAAACTCAGTAATCATTGGTCTTTTGCTGATAGTCACGATGATCATTTTGGGTGGATATACCGAAAATCCAGTGCTTCAGATTCCTGCGGCATCCAGTGCTTTGTTGTTTTTCACAACACTTATTATTCTCATCGGAGCGGTCACGTACTGGTTTCGTGGATGGGGTGTCTCCTTCATTATTGGGATTTTCTTCGTAGTGAATTTCTTAGTAAAAAACGGACACATCGGGAATATACACGAGGCGACAGGACTGAATTACTCAATTGAATCGGTTTCTTATTCTTTAGATAAACTGAGAGAAATAAATACCTCAGAAGAGTATTTTGAGGATGTACATGAGGCCACACATGCCTTAGAAAATTGGAAAGCGCATCAAGAAGACGAGAAGCCCAGAATTGTATTTCTCTGTGCGAGTGGGGGAGGTCAGAGAGCGGCCCTGTGGACAATGAATGCCATGCAAAGTGCAGATAGCGTCATGGATGGACAGCTAATGCGCCAGAGCGCATTGATCACAGGAGCTTCTGGCGGCATGATCGGTGCTGCATATTTCAGAGAGATTTATTTGAAAAGTAAGCAAGACTCCATCACCCGAAGGCAATATTTAGAAAACATCGCACTAGACAACCTAAACCCGGTCATCTTCAGTTTGTTAGTGAATGATGCCTTCTTGAAATTCAGAGAATACGAATACGAAGGGAAGGCCTACTCCATGGATCGAGGGTATGCCTTCGAGCAAAATTTGAACAATAACCTTGGCGGAATTTTGAGAAAGAAGATGTCTGATTATGCGATGGATGAACAGTCCGGAGAGATTCCTACCATGATACTTTCACCCACCATCGCAAATGATGGAAGGAAACTGTACCTCACCGCTCGTCCGTTTTCCTTTATGAGTATCGACGAAACGGCCAGGGACAGTTCGAAATTCCGTGGAGTGGATTTCTTACGATTATTCCAAGGACACGATGCGGAGGATTTGGATTTTATGACCGCTTTGCGAATGTCAGCTTCATTCCCATATATCACCCCAACCATCTCGCTACCATCTACTCCTCGAATGGAAATTATGGATGCGGGTATTTCGGACAATTTTGGAGTAAGTGACGCCATCCGATTTTTGTATGTATTCAGAAAGTGGATTGAAGAAAACACCTCTGGTGTGGTGCTACTGGTCATCAGAGATACACATCCCAATGAAAAAATAGGTGGCCGGCCCACGCCTTCCATTGTTGACAGACTCACCTATCCGATAGCGAGCGTGTACAACAATATGGGCAGAATGCAGGACCGCAGTAATGATGCCCGTATGGAACAGGCCAGTGAATGGTTTGATGCGCCGATGGATGTCGTGGAACTCATCTATGATTCGAACAAGGGTAGTTCGGAGCAAATGAGAGCTTCATTGAGCTGGCACCTCACAACCAAGGAGAAGCACGATATCATAGAGAAAATCAAAACGGAGGAAAACAAAAAAGCCCTCAAAAAATTGAGGGCTCTGCTTCATAGTGAGTGAAACAATTTTTCACTGTTAGTGAAATAATAATGGGTGCAAGATCGCTCGTACTCGAAAAATAGACAATACCCTGAAGAGGGTATATTCACTACCTACTGAACCTCTTTGGTTCATCTGGGACGAGTGAGCATCTATCAAATAGGATCAGTTCCCTGAAGTTGTATAAGGAGTTTGTGAAAATTGAGGGTTTGGCTTTCGCTGCTGGCTTCAACACACCTTCTGCATTCTACGTGCTTTTAAAGGAGAAGCATCACTTTCTCCAAGAGAATATCAGAGAAAACACCTGACTAGTTTTTCTGATCGCCTATTCCTTCAGCACCATGTCTATGCACATCACAGCGGCAAGAATCAATAGCCTGATCGGATGATCGTTGGGTACGTTTTGATCGATGCTGAGCATGTAGTTGTCGGCAGAAGTGAAGAGTTCTTTACCTAAACCTGCCCACTCTTTACTTACATGCGCTAGCTCGGTCTCGTCTTTCATAAACTTAAAATCCCAGCTCGTCCATTTGCCTCTGAGTTTGCACATGATCTCATCGCTCGGACTCAGCACATTAAATTTTCCTCCAATAGAAAAAAACTGCTGCTTGAATCGGCCGATTAATTGATCCTTTTCGTCCAACACCTCTACCGTGGAAATGAAAATAGAAACCCCTCTTTTCACCGTGAGCACTTTTTCACCAGCGGCGGTTTTTATTTCCACCTCGAATGGTGTCATTCGTTTGTAATCTGTGAATCGAAGCAGCTTTGTAAAGAAGCCTAGTTTTTCTTCACGACAAACCATCAATAATTCCTCGCTCTGGGGATCGAGAATGTCGTAATTGTTGGCCGCCTTAAAGATGCCCGTATGCTCTTTTATGAAGAACAGATTTCTGTTTACGATTGGATTCATTTCACTTAAATTTTATCCCAACTCCCAAACTCACTTCATCCAAGAGTCTGCATTGGGTGCTGGCATGTAAAATCCAAATGGATCTTCATCGAAGTGGGATGCATACCAAGGTTTTTGGGTAATCGTACGTAGATTTTCTACTTTGATATCGCGTGGATCGGCATGTCCCAGAATCTTGGTGAGTTCGAGCATGTCGTCATGGAAGCCCTCCAAATATTTGTGAATCCGCGTTGACTTTTCTGGTATGTTGATGCCGTGCATCCGCCATTTATTATTTGTTGTGATTCCTGTGGGGCACTCATTCGTATGGCATTTGAGTGCTTGGATACACCCAATCGAAAGCATGGCCGCACGTGCAGTTTCAATGGTGTCTGCCCCAACGGCAAATGCGAGAGCCCCATGCGCCGGGGTAAAAATCCTACCCGATGCGCTCAACACCACTTTGTCTCGAATCCTGGCTTTCACCAACGCTCGATGCAAATAGGCCACAGTCTCAATGGCGGTTCCGTACCCTACATAATTGACGAATAGATTGGGGCCAGCACCAGTTCCACCGTCTGCTCCATCTAACTGTATCATGTCAGGTCCTTCACCAGTTGCTTTCATAGCATCTACTAGCAAATCAATTTCTGACAATTTTCCAATGCACATTTTGATTCCCACCGGAAGTCCACCAAGTGTTCTTAGTTCCTTGCAGAAATCCATGAGCTTCATCACGGCTCCTTTCGAAGAGGTGTCGTACAATTCGGCATGCTGAGAAGGACTGATGACTGTTTCGCCTACAGTAACTTTTCGGACGTCAGCGATTTCTGGAGAAACTTTGCTGCCGGGCAAGTGTCCGCCGATTCCGGGTTTTGCACCTTGAGAAATCTTCAATTGCACCATCCCGATATTTTCGAATTCTTTCAAGGTCTCCTTGAATAATTCCGGATCGAGTGCACGGGTAGGTTCTCCATTCGGAAGTGTGGCATTTTTTCCAGCTCCGAATTTCCCAGTACCCAATTGCCAGACGACATCATTTCCTGCTACAGCATGAGGCCCACAGCCCCCTTCTCCTGTATTGACAAAGGCAACATCCTTAGCTCCCAGACTCAGACATTCGGCTGACCGATAGTTTAGCGCGCCATAACTCATAGCGGAGATGTTCACCGTGTTTATTATTTTGAATGGTTTTACATTTTCCCGGTGTTCACCGACGAGTACTCCGTAGGTGGGCTCAGAATTTATCCCAAAATTGCTATGCAATAGACGTGTGCTTGCGGTGTTTTCAGGATCATATATGTCCAGCTCCGTACCGAAACTTGTCAAGGATTTAACCCCCTTGGCTTTTTGATAAATATAGTCGCGAACGATTTTAGGCATGGGACGACCGTTGGTATTCGTTTCATTGAAATACTGGAGATATTTATCTCTAAAGACATTTTCAAATACATATCTCAGCCGACCAACGGGCCCATAGATTCGAGTAATCGTGTGATCGTCCTGAATGAACGTGTCTCGAATCCCTAAAAGAAGAAGTGCCAGGCCCAAGGCAGAAGTACCGTACTCCCAACCAAGAAAAATCCAAAGTGGAATGGTGGCAAAAGCCGAGAGGTAAGCCAGGTACTCTACTGGCCGCTGAAAGGGTGGAATGTAGCCCGGAGGTGTGAGCGTATTTGCCTTGCCTTTATTTTTGTAGCGAGCTAAAATGCGAGTGGAAATAGTCGATATTTTGTAAGCCATAAGGTTAGGTAGGATTTTGGAATGAGCAAACTACTAAATTATCCGGATAGCCCGAAATTGAGATGGATTGTATTTGCGGTAGTAGGTAAGGTGTTTCCCGTATTTTTGAAAAAATGGCTTTCTCTTGTGATAGACAAAAGAGTGGCGAAAGTAGATTGCTCCAACCGACTTCCATGCAAAATTGTACACTCGGCTATGGACGGACACAAGCAATGGGTAAAAATGCCAGGTGGAGATCACGCTGCTTTTATGGAAACGCCTAGAGCATATTTTGAGTTGGTGAGTTTTTTTGGAAGGTATCGATTACACTCCATCTAAAAATTTCTTCACCGCCTTCCAATAACCCTCACTGTCCGAAAATTTTTCCCAAAGTGCACGAGAGCCATGATTGCCAGCAGCTGAGGGCAAGTAGAAGGTTTTGGTTTTCGTTGGGATCGCTTTATGAATTTCCCGCCACCTGTCTTTTTCTCCTTTTGCTGAGGTGATGAACGAAGGACAGCTTATGTTTTTTGCACTGTTTTTTATCAAATCTTTTGTTTTGAAATATTCTCCAGGTGAGAAGGCGAGTACCGCAACCACATCATTAGGATTGTCACCAGCATATTTCAATACTAATGAAGACGAATACGAACTTCCCCAGATGATGATTTTTTCAATTGAAAAGGACTGCCGAACATAATCCAGTGCTGCTTCGATATCCTGAAAGGCATCTAGAAATTTGGTGGACTTCCCTTTCTCTTTGGCCTTCTTTGCGGTTTCATTTACAACGTCATTTACTTTGCCTCCAGAACGCTGATCCACCGCCATGCAATTGTATCCAAGCTCATTCAACTTTGGCGCAATTTCAAGGTATTCTCCGCGGCTCCATCCAGCTTGATGAAATAGTAGAATGAATGGCGCATCCGTTGGATGTTTTATATACGTGTCTGCCGTTACTTCAAGTCCATCTTTTGCTGTCAGGGTGACTGTTTTTTGAGCGCAGATGGATAGGCTAATTGCTAATAAAGTGGCAGTAAATACATGTTTCATTTTTATTCTTATTTAAGCGAATTTCTCCCAACTCCCAACTCCCAACTCCCAACTCCCAACTCCCAACTCCCAACACCCAACACCCAACACCCAACACCCAACTCCCAACTTCGCCCTCAATACGAATCCCGAATACTCTCCAATAACCTCTGCATGGCCTCTTTCACTTGACTCGTCTCCCGGATGTAGTTGTTATTCATAAATGAAAAAATCAGCAACTTCCCTGATTTCGTTTGTAAGTATCCACTCAACGTATGATTGTTGGCAAGCGTTCCTGTTTTGGCAATGATGTAGGGCTCTAGTGGGTGGTTCGGATTTTCGGGATCGGAACGATTCGGATACCAGTTTTTGATCGTCCCGGATTTCCCACCTTGGGCGAAAATAGTATGAATGCGTGTCCAGCCATATTCTTCATAGAGCTTTTGAAGCAATAGAACCTCGTCCAGGGGGCGGATGAGATTGTATCGGGAAATGCCAGAGCCATCCATCCATATTGGTTCAATACTGGGTAACCAATTAGCAAGCATGTATGCTCTGAATTCTTCTGTGTTGTCAAAGCCATTTTTCCAAGCGGACATGATGAGTAACTGTTCGGCCAGAAAATTGTCGCTCTCCTGCATCATCCGTCTAAGCACCGTGTCGATGGGTTGGGAGTAGAGTGTATCCATTTTTAATTTCCTTTCGGGAATTATATTCACAGGTATTTGTACAGCATCTCGAAGTAGCTTGATCGTCAGGGCTTTGCTATGCTTGAAGGGTACGTTTTTTTCAAATGCCCAATTTCGGTAGCGTATGTCTGCATTGAAATAATTGTAATTTGGAGACCTCTTGATCGTGTTCGATTCTCCTTTTCCCTTCCTCACATGTACCAGCTCATTGAATAGGGCGGGGATGGCAGTTAGGTTGGTTTTGTCGTATTCAAAATGCACCACGTTCCCGTAGATTGGCATCCAACTCAACTCTGGTTGAAAACTGTACGAATAGTCGTCCCACATCCAACCAATCCCGAAAGGGGCTATATCCGTCGATGGCCATTCGATGGAGATCGGTTTTCTTGTTCTTCGGATTTTATCCAGCACCGGTTGTGACGAAAAGTACTGATGTAGTAAAGTTGGATCTCCAGTCGGGCGCAGATACAGTGTATCGTTTGTTTCTCTGTATATCATGCCAGGAAGCTTTCTTCCAAAACTTCTCAGCGTGGCATAGAGTGTGAGTATTTTCACATTCGAGGCTGGCGTGAAGTATTTATCATCATTGTAATGGACAATAAATTCGTTCTTGCTGATATCGAACAGGGAGAAACCTGTGAAGTGCGAAGAAAAAACTTCTGATTTCTTCAAGGCATTTTCTACGTCTTTTTGCATCGCAAAATTTTTCAGACTTAAGATGGGCTTGGTTTTTTCAACCACGTAATCCACGGCTTTTTTTGTGGTAGATGGCTCAGAGGTGCTAGAAGTGGCTTCCGAATCACCAGTAATCTGGGCATCAGCACTTGAGGGGGTGACTGGTTGCTGGGATTTGCATCCATAAATAAGTAGAGCAAAAGCAAGGAACACATGCCGAGTGAGGAGTCCTATAATTTTCATTTATAACTGGTTAGCGATTTTTTCCTATGTTAAATACAAATATTTGAATCCAAAAGCCATCTCCAATGATTTTAATGATATTTTTTTTGTAATCTTTTTATATTTATTTTGGACGTTCAAATATAAAATCAAACCACCGTTCTTAAATTATAAACCAACCAGATGAGCATTCTTGACCTAATTACCCTACTGATCTTCTTGGCGGCTATTTTCACTTTGATAAATATTTCACTGTTGAAATTGCCTTCCACAATTGGTCTGATGATCATTGCATTGGCCATGTCTTTCTTCATTCTTGCGGCTGGTTACATGTTTCCCAGTTTGTATGCCGCCGCTGAACATATAGTGGAAGAATTCGATTTCCAGGAAGTACTGATGAATGTCATGCTGAACTTCTTGCTCTTCGCAGGTGCCCTGTCTATGGATTTGAGCAAATTGAAGGAAGAGCGAGCACCTGTGATGGTCCTTGCAACCGTGGGGACGCTCATGTCCACTTTTATTGTTGGATATCTGGTATTCTGGATATTCAATTGGTTAGGCTTTGAAATTCAACTTATTTATTGTTTGTTGTTTGGTTCGCTGATTTCTCCTACTGACCCGATTGCAGTTTTAGCACTGGTCGGGAAACTGGGTTTATCCAAAGAGTTGGAAATTAAAATTGCCGGCGAGTCCCTTTTCAATGACGGTGTTGGAGTAGTTGTATTTTTGACTATTTTGAATATAGCCACGGCATCACCCGAGGTGCATGTTGCAGGAGCTCACGTGTCAGGAGGTCATGGAGGCGCTGGTGAGATCACAGCCTTGAGTGTTGGATTGCTGTTTGGTCAAGAAGTATTTGGGGGTATTCTCCTTGGAGGCCTGTTTGGATATCTAGGATTTAAACTTCTGGATTTTATTGACAATGATCATGTTGAGCTTGAGGTACTCGTAACACTTACATTGGTAATGGTCGGTGGACGAATTGCAGAATTGTTGCATGTGTCTGGTCCTCTTGGTATGGTCGTGATGGGCTTATTTCTTGGTAATCAAGGTCGGGATGAGAGCCTTGCAAATGCTACTGGTGAATATGTGTTTAAGTTCTGGCATTTGCTGGACGAAGCTCTGAATGCTATTTTGTTCATTTTGATAGGCTTGGAGATTTTGGTGATAGCCAAGAGCTTTAATCTGGAGTTTTTGATGATGGGCGGGATAGGAATTGTGATTGTACTTACGGCACGATTTATTGGCGTAAGTATTCCTTTGAGTATCATGTCGTTAAAACGAAAATTTGAACCAGGGACGATTAAAATAATGACTTGGGGAGGTCTCAGAGGGGGTATCTCCGTGGCTTTAGCTTTGTCTCTCCAGAATCTTGAATGGATACCGGAGGAGATTCGTCATGCTATATTGTTTACCACTTATTGTGTAGTGGTATTCTCAATCTTGGCTCAAGGATTAACGATGGGCTTGGTCGTAGGAAATAAAGATTAGTATAAGACATAAAAGCAGCGCATTTTTTATGAAATTCGCGGACAACCAGAATAAAAAATTATGAAATTAAGTATTGCTGAAGGTTTATACCTTATTGCATTGGATGACGAAGAAGGTCGATTATTAGCGGCCGCAGAAAAGACCATTATTCCTGGTCTCTTGAGTGCGGCGGTGTTGGAAATGTACATTCAGAAGAAAATATCTCTGGACGGTGGTCATATTCAGGTGGTTGATAGTTCGGGGACTGGAAATGGGGTACTGGATAAGATCTTACAAAAGTTGCGTTCAGGAACTGAAATCGTAGAGCAGGTACAAGAATTGGAGCATCATTTCAAGGATATAATGACTGACCTGAATCAACTATTGGGGCAAAGAGGGATTCTTCAAAAAGAAGAAACTAAGTTGCTTTGGATTCCTCTTTCAGAGAGAATGGATAATGCAAATTATGCTTTCGAAGAAGAAATCAGAAACAATCTGAAAGCGATGGTTTTTAAGAGTGCGAAACCTTCTCCTTCGTTTGCCGTCCTGATGTCGCTTATTTATGATTGCAATATTTTGGAGGAAGTATTTCCAGATAGAGACGATTTGGTGGATGCGGTGAAGGTGGCTAAAGACATGCCTGATTCACCTGCTTTAGATGAAAGTCTGTCGAATGCATTGATGACACTGAAAGGACACTTCGGAAAATAGTTCTTAGAAAATTAGAGTAAGAAAATTATAACTTAATGCCTTCAAATTTATTTGAAGGCATTTTTAATTTCAGTTAATTACTACTCAAGCTATCCTGCTCTAATCGAGCCAGATCTTTTTCCTCTTCTTTAAGAAAAGACAGAAATAGTTCATTTGACTCTGCTCGGGCGTCATCCATTGCTCGTCCTGTGGTTTCGGCATACATGCGTATTTGTAGTTCGTATATGGCTCTCAAATAAGCCAGAGCTGTGTCTTGTTTTTCAATCATGTTATTGCCTCTATAGGCCATGAAACCAAAACCTTCGTGTGGGTTGTTGTTGTCCCTTTCCATCATCAGGTACTCAACCCCGTCAATTGTTACTTTTGCGAAATGGGAATCTTGAAAACTATCATGAACTTCTCGGGGACGAAATTCTTCACCCTCATTCAAGTCGCGATTTTCACACGAGGCTAGTAATAGTATGGCAAGGGAGGCAAATGTCAAATACTTCATGATGCTCTATTCGATATGTACCCCTCTTCGACCCCAAATAATTTGGTGAGAAGTTTAAAAGCCTTTCCATTGAGAATGACCAAAAGATAATCGCCAGGCCCTATTTTGATTTCGCCATGGGGATTCTTTATGAGCTTTCGTTTTCCGAATTTGTCTCGTTTGGTTATTCCGATGAGAACGGAATTATACCTTTTTTTCATTTCAAAGAAAGCCTCTTGATAAGCATGGCCGACAAAAGGGTTGGACTTGGTCACCAAAAATTGCTTCATGTCATAATCACTATCGCCCTGCGCATACGACATGATGGACTCACTATATGATGCCACATCTGGCTCAAATATGTAGGAAGCGAGGAGCTTTGAACTGATTTCAAATTTTGAAATTGTATTGGTAACTCCCGCATTTACAAAAGTGTTCTTTAGATCACCATTGTCAAGTGTGACGACAAATTCTGCTTCAGGAAATGCTTTTTTAATGTTCAGAATGTAGACCAACTTGTCTGTGTCACTGCCATGATTTACAAACACGATTGAGGATTGCGAAATATTGGCTTTCTCTAGCATTTCATAGTTAGAAAGATCCGAAAAGAGCGTGAAGATGCTATCACCCTCATGAGGGTATCTCTCATGAATGCTGTCAATATGACTTTTGTCATCAAGGACAATTACCACTCGTTTTTTCACTCCAATGAGTTGATCTACCACCATCTTGCTGAAGTCATTCCAGCCAATGATAATTGCATGGTCTGTGAAAGAGGTGCCTCCTTGACCCAGTCTTTTGTTTTCTTTAATTGTTGTCATAAGCATGCTGAATTGTCCAATGATTAATCCGTAAAAAGCCAAACTGGAAAGAATAAATACAAAACCAATCGCGCGTCCATGGAGTGTGGCAGGATAAATATCTCCGTATCCTACGGTGGTGAGTGTCACCAGCGAATACCAAATTGCATTTCCATAGTTTGTGATGGAGGATTGATTGCTGTCGCTCTCAAACTCAATGAGAAGAGAGACCAGCAAAAAGTAAACCAACAGTCCGAGGAAGTACTTAATGCCGACACGAACGGCTTTATTCTTTCTTAGATCAATCATTGAGGCTATTAGGTAATCAATGACGAATATAATCTAAACTTTTCACTAGTGACCAAGAAGTCACACGCCAAAGTCCTTGAGCTTGATCTGGGTTAATTTTCTTTTGGTGTCCAGAGGAAAATCACCCTTCATCATCCAATCGTAAAAACTCGGTTCTTTTTTGATAACTTCAGCAACAGGCTTGCCTCGATGTTTGCCAAAATTAAAGACCTCTGTATCGTTCTTGTAAATAATACGTCCGGCCAAATCCACCATTCGGTTTTGGCTCAGGCGATCTATTGAACCCATGTCATTTGCTATTTGACCCAGCTTCCCACCTAGCGAATCCCGAACTTCCTGGCCTTCGTACCTCTCGATCTGGGAGATAAGTACGTCCTTTGTGGCCTTGGTGTCTGCCAGTGCACTGTGCGCATTTTCTAACTCCTCTCCACAGTAAAATTTATATGCTGCCGTCAGATTTCTCTTTTCCATTAGATGGAAAATTTTTTGGGCATCCACTATTTTCCGCTTGTCAATATCAAACTCAATATCCGCACGCAGAAATTCCTCCATCAGCATGGGGAGATCAAAATGCACGACATTGAATCCTGCCAGATCACACCCCTCCAACCAATCCGCCAGGGATTTAGCAACTTGCCTGAAAGTGGGCTCTTCTTTCACATCATCGTCGTATATCCCGTGAATCTTACTTGTCTCATCAGGAATAGGAATGGTGGGGTTGATTTTTCGGCATTTCTCCTCTGTTGTCTGATCAGGCAGGATCTTAATGAAAGCCATTTCAACTATTCGATCTTTCGAAATGCTGGTGCCAGTAGTTTCCAGATCGAAAACAACCAACGGATTTTTTAAATTTAATTGATACACAGGCGGTACTTAAATAGATTTATCAAACATTTCTTCACTTATTCCTATTCGCTTAACCAGTCTTTTGGCCGCAGAAGTTTCGTCTCCAGAGCTGTATTCTTCTTTGTGTACATCCTCCAATTCCAGATTTCCTATTTCTTTGGCCAGTTGATCTGTGCCATTGTAAACCAACGTGCCAGATTTGGGTAAATTTTCCGCCATTGCTCGAAATTCATTTTCATTATTGGTATTTACCTGATCGATCAGAACAATGTGGGGATCGAAATTTTCGAAACTCTCGCTTGTGATAAACACGACAGGTCCAGTCTCGATTGAGTGTTCCTGATCCGTGAGAATGTCGTACGGTTTGTTTTGTGCATCCAATACTTTTCGGCAAAGTCCCAAAATGGAATTTGCGCGAGATCCTGTGATGAGAATCCGCTGATGATGTTGAATTCGACTGGTTTCGTCTGACATAGTGTTTGTAAAATACGTAGGCCAAATATAGCAACTTGCGATCTATTTAGTTGTGAACATTTTTCAACGATAGCCGTGGAAAACTTGGGGGTAGCTTGTAAAGGATTGACCAGAAATAATGTGCCCCCCTGACTAGTTTTGTGAACCATAAAATAGGAATCAATGACTGATAAATCTACTGCCTTCAAAGTATCATCTAAATCTCGGCGAATTGGCGTATCGGAGCTCTCCGAACAACTTGGTAAACTCCCGCCACAAGCAGTAGAAATTGAAGAAACCGTACTCGGCGCACTGATGTTGGAGAGGGATGCGCTTTCCAATGTGATTGATATTCTTCACACCGACAGTTTTTACAAAGAATCTCATCAATCGATTTTTGAAGCCATTGTTGACTTGTTTAATAACACTGAGCCCGTAGACATCAAGACCGTCACCCATCAGCTTCGCAAAAATGGAAAGTTGGAATTAGTTGGTGGTGCCTACTATATCTCGCAGCTTACCGCCAAAGTAAACTCCGCCGCAAATATCGAGACCCATGCCAGAATTATTGCGGAGCAGTCCATTAAGCGAGAATTGATCACCATTGCCTCCGAAATCCAGAAGGACGCCTATGAGGATACCATGGATGTTTTTCAACTTTTGGATCGGACAGAGCGATCGCTATTTGAAGTGTCCGATTCGCACATTCGAAAAAATTATGATAAAATGAGTGCCTTGCTTCATCAAGCGATTGACGAAATTCAGGTAAGAAAAGACAAGAAGGATGGACTGACGGGTGTGCCGAGTGGATTCACGGCACTGGATCGAATCACCTCCGGTTGGCAGCCATCAGATATGGTGATTATCGCCGCAAGACCCGGTATGGGTAAGACGGCTTTTGTCGTTTCTTCTTTGCGAAATGCTGCGGTAGATTGGCAAATGCCAGTGGCTATTTTTTCTTTGGAAATGTCGTCTGTGCAATTGGTCAACAGGATGATATCTGCTGAAGCGGAACTAGAAAGCGAAAAAATAAGGCGAGGTGATCTGGCGGATTATGAGTGGGAGCAGCTGCTTCATAAAACCAATAAACTCTCTGAAGCACCAATATTTATTGATGATACACCGGCACTCAGCATATTGGAGCTACGCGCAAAGAGTCGTCGATTGGTCTCTCAGCACGGTGTGAAATTGATCATCATCGATTACCTACAATTGATGACCGGAGATTCGTCCAAAAATGCAGGAGGCAATCGGGAACAGGAAATCGCCTCCATTTCCAGAGCATTGAAGGGAATAGCAAAGGAGTTAAATGTGCCGGTGATTGCCTTGTCCCAACTGAGCAGAGCCGTGGAAACACGAGGAGGAGACAAGAAACCACAACTATCTGACCTTAGAGAATCAGGTTCTATCGAACAGGATGCGGATATGGTGATGTTCCTTTATCGACCAGAATATTATGGGATTACGGAGGATGAAAATGGTATGCCTCTGAACGGAATCGGCGAGTTGATCATTGCTAAGCACAGGAACGGTAAGACTGACACGGTCAACCTCAAATTTATTGGCAAATTCACCAAGTTTGCCGATGTGGAGGCAACACCCGATAATTTCGGTAACACCTTCCCCCGTTCGTCTGATGACAATACCGACTTTACAATTACACTGCCCAGCAAGGGTGGTGATGGTCCCAGTGATGGAGATGACCAGCCCTTCTGATCAATGAATGCAATTGTCATTACGGCTGAGTCCGAACCGATTCAACGGGTAGATTTACCCAAACCAGAAATCAAAGAAGGCCAGTGTCTGGTTCGAATTAACTACGCATCACTGAATCGAAGAGATCAGTGGATTCGAGAAGGGATGTATCCAAACATTGAATTTGGGAGCGTTCTGGGGTCGGATGGATGTGGTGTTGTTGAGGAAGGGAGTAAAAAGTGGTTGAACAAGGAGGTGATTTTGAATCCTAACGTGAATTGGGGGATTGATCCTGTGGCTCAATCGGAAGAGTATAGCGTTCTGGGAATGCCCACCAACGGGGCATTAGCTGAGTATTTGATTGTACCTGAAGACCGGTTGAATAAAAAGCCGTCTCACCTTTCGTCTGAAGAAGCTGCAGCCATTCCTCTGGCCGGACTCACAGCTTATCGAACCGTTTTCACCAAGGGACAGGTCAGGAAGGGCATGAAGGTGTTGGTCACCGGAATCGGTGGTGGTGTGGCACAATTCGCATCTCAATTCTCAGTCGCACTTGGAGCAGACGTGTTTGTGACGAGTGGGTCGGATCATAAGATTGTGAAAGCGTGTAGTCAAGGTGTGCAAGCGGGATTTAATTACAAAAATGAGGATTGGATAAAAGAGGCATCTAAGGTTGGAGGATTCGATGTGATCATTGATAGCGCAGGAGGGGATTTGTTGAATGCGTATTTGAAATTGGTGAAACCTGGTGGACGCATCGTGGTGTATGGAAGTACGACTGGGGTTCCAAAGAAGATGGATATATTCAAACTGTTCTGGTCTCAAGCGCAGATTATGGGTGCTACCATGGGAAATGATCAGGAGTTTAAGGAGATGGTACAGTTTGTCTCGGACCATCGACTCAAGCCGACAATTGACGAAACCTTTGATTTGGAAGCGTATTTACTGGCCTTTGATCGATTCAAATCAACCGATCACTTTGGGAAGATTGTTTTAAAAGTGAATTAACTTGTTTTACAATCACAGCGTTCGCAGAGAACTCAGAGATTGAATTAGTCCATCTCAAAGAGCAAATTCTGATAGCTCGCTTTCAGTTCTCCAATTGCTTTTTCGTCCTTCACCTCTTTTGCCAATTCAATTCCTTTTTCAAAAATCTCCTTGGCTCCCTCCATATTCTCAAAGGCATCCCACTGGAGATGAGCCGCCTTATAGTAGGACGGGAGGTAGTCTGGATGTTCCGATAACAAGAGGTCTAGTACCTCGGCACTTTTCTCAGGAGCTTCATCGAAGTATTCCATGGCCAGTGCGTATTTATTGAACGCATTGTCTGGCTCTTCTGAGATGTAGTGTTCGAGAAGATCGATTCGGTTTTGGTTCATGGTTTTAGTCGCCCGCCAATAGTTTGGTAGTTGACGGTTAAAAAATTCGTAGTTGTCAATGGATTTTTCTTCAATTTGACTAGTTAATCAATCAGCCAGTTAACTAAACCTAAACCAAATTCTGAGATTTCAAATGAATGCCCCCATCCACGGGTGTCACTGTTCCATTGAGGTAGGCACCTGCTTTGGAGGCAAGAAAGAGCGCGATTCCAGCCATGTCTTCATCCACACCTATGCGTTGAAGAGGGCAAATTTTTTCTACTTCAGCACGAGCTTGCGATAGTAGTACCTCTGTCATCTGACTTTCGAATGGACCCGGTGCAATGGCATTCACGGTGATTGCGTGTTTCGAGATTTTACCAGCTAGTACTTTGGTCATCTGATGAACTGCCGCTTTGGAAATACTATAAGCTGAATTGTCCCACGCAGGCACAGTCAATCCATCAATCGAACCAATATTGATTATTCTGGAAGGGTTGCTAAAATCATTTTTTGACAATAGCGGCATGAATCCCTGAGTCAAAAAAAACATTGACTTCACATTCAAGTCCATCACCCGGTCATAGCCTTTTTCTGGATGATCCTCAAAAGAGGATCCCCAGGCGGTTCCCGCATTGTTTACCAGCACATCAAGTTTGTCTTCCCTTTGAGTAATTTCATTTATGAGGGATTCTCTTCCTTCTGATGTCGACATATCGGCAGGAATTGAAATGCACGTTCCAGCTTTGGAGAGTTCATCCGCCACGGCCTCACAAACCTCCTTTGTCCTCGAGCTGATGTAGACTTTTGCTCCGTTTGTTACAAATCCCCGAGCGATCATGAGTCCAATGCCTCTTGAGCCACCAGTAATCACCACGACTTTGTCTTTTACTCCAAATAATTCCTGAATGTTCATTTGTTGAAATTTTGAGGTACGAACTTAAATAAATTAATGGTTGCCAACCAATCCATACTTTTTTCCCGGCAAACACTTCACGAGATTCTTAAACTCTAAACCAAGGAGGAGGGAAGCCACCTTGTTGATAGGTACTTGAGATTTCATCGAAATCAAATCAATCTCGAGTGGCTGCTCATTTTCTTGAAGGAGTTTGAAAACCACCTGTTCTGCCTCACTTAGCTCCGGTAGTTCGAGTGGCGTGTTTGCCGCGCTGGCATCATCTGACCAGTTGAGATGATATCTCAAATCTTCCGCACCAGTGTAGATCAAGGCTCTCTGCGAACGAATGAGTTTGTTCGTCCCTACGGAATGTGTGTGACCAATGTCTCCAGGTACCGCAAAAACCAACCTATTGTAGGTGTCAGCAATATTTGCAGTAATAAGTGCGCCACCTTTTTCGGCAGCTTCTACCACAATCGTACAATCTGCCATGCCAGCAATGATGCGATTGCGAGCGGGAAAGAGATGTGGGTCTGGTTTTGTTCCAGGGATACTTTCCGAAAGAAGGGCTCCCTCTTCTTGTATATTTTCAGCGATCTTTTTATGAATGGAAGGGTAGATCCAGTCCACTCCCCCGGCCAGTACGCTCACCGTTGAGATGTTGTTTTTCAATGAGGCCTTATGCGCTTCAATGTCGATTCCGTAAGCAAGCCCACTAATTATTTGTACGTTGAGTGCTCGTAAATCTTGCACAATTTTGGTTGTGATTTCTTTGCCATAGGAGGTTGCTCGTCGTGTCCCTACGATCGCAACAGTTCTGGCGGGATTCAAGTCACCATGTCCTTTCTTGAAAAGGATGTTTGGCGCATCCATTACCTGCTTGAGTCGAGTGGGATAGGATTTACCAAGGTAGTTGAGAACCTGCATCCCTTTTTTTGTGGCATCTTCAATAATCGTGTCGGCTTGTTTGTTCGTGCGATGATTCGAGATGATATCGGCCATCTTCATTCCGAAACCAGGAATGCTGGATAGTTTAGCTTTCGATGCTTTGAAAACCTCGGCAGGTGAGCCGCAGTAGCTAACTAATTGTTTGATATTTTTGTCGCCGAGACCCGGCACCAGTGTCAACGCAAGCAAGTCATGCGTATGATCGGACATTTTAATTGAGTTCTTGTCGGAGCTCTACGAGGAAGGATCGGACGCGCCTTAGCGATTCGATGAGTTCGATTTTGTCTCCAGCTTTTTCTGGCCCGCCATTGTCAAGGAAATCTCTTGCCCCCTGTAGGGTGTAGCCTTTCTCCTTTACCAAATGGTAAATCAGTTTTACGTTCTTTAAATCTTGTTGAGTGAACTGACGATTGCCCTTGCGATTTTTCTTTGGCTTGATGATGGAAAATTCTCTTTCCCAAAACCGAATGAGAGAAGTAGCTACGCCAAGATCACTGGCAACTTCGCCAATTGTGAAATACCGTTTTTCTATTTCTTTTTCCTTGTAGGGCACCTCTGCTATTTTGAGTTTTCAAGATAATTAATTCTTCCAGAACCATCTATGTTGAGAAGAGAATTTGGAAAATCTTCTTCAGATAATTTCTTAATAGACAAGGATGCTCCATTTTTCGGGTCGAGTTTCGGCCCCAAATGATCATAGGACTGACGATACGAATGAATCTGTCCAGCCAAAAATTCACCTTCGCTGGTGAGTTCCAATTCTAGCAATGGAGATTCGCCAGCATACCCCTTCATGCTGAACCGCTTGTATGTGAGGAAGTTACCCAGACTGTAAGCGATCAATCTGCCTTTGTACACGTCAATGGCTCTGACCACATGCGGGCCATGCCCGATGACCACATCAGCTCCATTGTCTATCATCATGTGTGCGAGTTCGTATACATTCCCTCGATTTTCACCATAATAATACTCGCGTTTCCTTGTCACATGCCGGTTTTTTGCCCCTTCTGCTCCCCCGTGAAAAGAGGCGATCACAATGTCGCATTGAGCATTTAACAGCTTCATGGTCTTTTTTATTTCTTCATAATTATGAATACTCCTCGTTCCCCGATTAGGAGCATAGGCGGCCATTCCAATTTTCAAACCATTGATTTCTTTGATGGTGTAGCTCTTTTCTGTTGAGCCTGCGAAGGCGATGTTCAAACTATCGAGTACCCGCTGCGTATTTAGACGGCCTGTTTGGCCAAAATCATTTGCATGGTTATTTGCCAGGCTGAGGAAATCAAAACCTACCTCTTTGTAATTAAAACTGTATTTTTCGGGTGTACGAAAGACGTAACAAAGGCTGGGGTTATTGCATCTTTTGGCTGTTCCACCTTTTGTGAGCAATGCTCCTTCTAGATTTCCGAATGTAATGTCGGCATTTGCCAGGCGCTCCCGGACACCATCCCATAGATAAGCTCCATCTCCTTTAGGGAGATAGCTGGCATTTGGATAATTGGTACCCATCATCATGTCTCCAACTGCCACAAGTGTGACAGTCCCAGCTTCCTCCGTTTGGGAATGGACTATTCCAGAGAATATAAAAAGTGATATGAAAAATAATTTACGCATTTGTGTTCGGCGCGTAAAAGTAGAGAGAACCTTGCGGTTTAATCTGACGACTTTTCCACAAGTTATTGACAGAATTGGCTTGTGCTTGTGAGAGGTATCACCACAACGCCAGTTCAGAAATGCGATACCCAAACCGAACGACAAGTGGTCGGGGATTGAGGTCGTTGTTTTTGAAATTCAGATCATAAAGGATCATGGCGGTAAGATTCACGCTCTTGGTGAGCGGGAGTTCTTTGCCAATGCCCATCATAAAGGATTGCTGCCACTCGGTCTCCACTCGGTTTTCCTGAAACAAGGACTGATTCTGCATGTTCTGAAATTCAGTGTATGCGAAAATCCCAAACGGCAGCTCATGATTAACGAATACCGAATGACCGTACGCATCACCAACCAATGCTGACGGCTGATCGCTGAATTGCTCTCGGATAATGAAGCCCACACCCGTAAAAAAGTCGCGATTGAATTTATAGCCCACCTGTATATCTACATCCAATATCGCTGGCTTGATCGATTGCAAAGCCACATTGCCTCCCAAGTATATCCTTCTCCGAAAAGGTGCGCCCTCAAGAGAATTTCGCTTTTTAGCTGAGGACAGATCATTGCTATTCGGTACGCTGATGTAGCCCTTCTTCAGCATGGTCATAGCCGTGGTAGCCGTTTGCATCTGCTCGGGCGACAGGTGCTCAGCAAATAAGGAGGTAGGATTGTCCTTATCTATTTCATCCCCTCCTGTGAACTGATTCTGAAATGATCCAAACGATTGCTCTTCCTGCAAGCCTTCGGGAAGGAAGGACTTTACTCGATCTTCTATCGCTAGCTGACCAGCCAATGAGCTGCTATCTGTGGGAATCCCTCTGCGACCAGCGTAGGTCTCCATCATCGTCCCGTACATGCCGTACTTGGCCATGGTGGCCATGCCATCTACTCCCACTCAGAGTCACTCGTTGGTCTCGCTCCGAGTCACCCGCAGGGGACTCTGAGCCACCCCTCCTATGGAGGACTGTGACTATTCACATCTTTGTAATGAGTTAGGTATCTGTTCTCCTCACCGCACTCATAGTACGCAGCGCTTGAATGTGCATAATTCGTATAATCATCAACCAAATTCCATTTTCCGTTCACTGGGTTTCGATGTAGATAATCCAGCTTTTGTTCTAACATTGGCTCGTCTTGACAAAGACGCGCATCGAACGATAGCCTGAACACTTGATGCAATTTTCCCTTTTCCACTTCTCTTGGTTGTACGCCTGCGGATAGCTGAGCAAGAATGTCTAGTCTTTCTTTCTTCTTTAATCTCTTTACCAGTCCATAGGCCATGAATCGCTTGCCTTCACTGACTAGATGATTTAGTGGGTTTTCTAAATCTGTTGGAAAGAGAATGCAATGAATGTGATTGGGCATGATCACATAACCAAGGATGTGACAGCCGTCTTTCCTTAGATGGTCAAACCAGTTGTGCACCTCGTTATACCCGTCTGCTTCTTCAAACAGCGGTAGCCATCTATAGCAGGTGATCGTACAGAAGTACGGTTCGTTGAGGTCGGTATGGTTTGTATGTGTACTCAATTGTTTTTGTTATCGTTCTCGCTTAGGTCTTTCTTTATTGTTTTATTACTTACTAACGATCTCGCTCCGAGTCACCTGAAAGGGACTCTGAGTTCTTCTTTCTTTTTTACAATCTATTTTATTTTTATCTTCATCATTCTCGTTCTTTTATCTCAGAGTCCTCTTTCTTCCTCTTTTTCCTTCCCGCCCGAGTGACTCTGAGGAGGGTTAGGGACTCTGAGCTTTGTTTGTTTTATGCTGTTTATCTATCTTCATTCTCGTTCTTTCTATCTCAGAGTCCTCTTCTTCATTCTCTTTCCTTATTTCTCAGAGTCCTCTTTCCTTCCCTTTTCCTTTCCCACCCGAGTGACTCTGAGTAGGGTTAACTCCCCAGACGGCCTCTGAGGAGGGTTAATATTAAACCGCACCATTGAATAGACACCAAACATATTCAAGGTTTTTTTGCAATTTATTTTTGTTCGTTTTATGATGGACAATATTGTCAATCATTCCTTGAGAATATCCATTTGGGTACTTAATAAAATCAACCAAACTTCCGGTCACATAAGAACTCTCCTCACCATCTTTAAAAACAACTTTGAACTTATAATAGCCCATTCCACTTTCACCTTCCGAGTAAAGTGAATTTGCAAATTTTGCTGGCAGACGATTGGGGGTTTCTTGAATCTTTTGTACATTTTGGATATGTATTTGCTTCTTGTCAGGATCTAGGTTCGGCATAATTCCCCAATGCCGTAAATACTCATTAACTTCTGCAAAACATACGTTCTCAATAAACTCGCCTCCTGTTGTTACAACGCTGCTTGGCCAATACTTCACTTCATTGTCTTGAGAGTATCCAATGAGTTTTAAATAAGCTTTCAAATCAGAATTTAAACTAAGAATTTGCATTTTTTAACTATTAAAAAGGTCTTCTAATAAATAGGTTTCTTGGATACTGTAATTTATTGAAATTGATATATAACTCTGCTGGTACCCCCCCTGTTTTAATATAACCCGGTTGAATGATTGGGGAGGCAAATGGTTTCCCCAATTGAATATTTCTCAATTGAACATTCCCTTTGAGCAGAAATTGGCCAGAGTTTTGTTTAGGAAGTCCTGCAAAATTTCTATACCCGGGAACGTACTTTGGATTAAATATAGAATAAGATTTCCCATACATTGAAGCACCACCACCATACACCCTATAAACTGGAACGTTTAAGTTGCCAATATTCTTAGCAAATCCTTGCGCACTCCCCTTAAAGGCTCCACCTATCCATTTTATTCCTCCATTCAAATATTTGGCACTTCTGAAAAACGGTAATGCTGTAGCCAAATTAAAAGTTGCTTGTCCCCCGTTAACTCGATTTCCAGTCATATCATAACCAATGCGAAAAGCAGAGAAACTGTTCGCTCCGATTGCAATTGGATTCCATTCATTAATCATTTGCAATGTTTTGATACCCGCTCCCCATTCAGCAGAATAATCACGGATACGGCCATCCATATACACCATGCCCCCTTGTTCCGCAGCATTGGCAACAGTCGGATATGTCTGAGTACCTTGACTATCCGGAACACCCCAACCCATTCCAGACACTCCACCAAATGTCCCATTTAATGGACCACCATTAAAACCATACGTACTATATGAAAAATTTAATCCATAATCCCTATTAGTACCAAGGCCAACACCCGGCCCTCCCCCATATGGAATATTGTTAGAAAAGCCCACAGTAAAACCACTACCTCCCGTGGCATAGTTTACTCCCGTGCTAAACGCACTTTGTCTGAAGCCATTTTTCAAGCCACCCCATAAAAATCCACCTATTGCCTTTATTGCGCCCAAAAACGTCTCCCCATTCGGATCTACCCCCCAATGTGGAAGATTCCCCATCCCCACATAAGGACTACTAAACTGCCCCGCCGGGTCAACTGCAAAGAAGCGGCCAGTGGCAGGATCATACGAGCGAGAAAGAAAATCATAATAGCCCGTCAATGAATCGTAACTGGCAAAAGAAGACTGATAGAGAAGCCCCTGGTCTATGTAGCCTTTATTTCTCCAGCTATTGGCTGTAGGTAGGCCGTACGGGTAGTATTCGTTCACCTGAGAAACTTTGAAGTTGGCAAGTGCACTTTCGTGGGTCACCTTGATATCGTCAAAGTAGACTTCCTGATCCAAAGCAGTTTCGTTGGCTACATAGATGTAGAGATAGCCTTCCTCAAGCGCATCAAAGCCGCCATCAATTTCTAGTCGTTCGTATTTGTTGTAAGCGGCGTTGCTTACTCCTGTGAATCCTGACTTTATGTAGGTGTAAGATTCGATATGGTTTTTATTAGTGGTCAATCTCTACAACTTTCAAAAATCTCGGGGCATTCTACACGGTACAAATCATATTTATTATCGAATTGCTTATACAAGAAAACCTCATTTGAATTCACCTTCTTTGCAATCGAGTCCTTCCATAGTATATCTGCTGATATGTTGTAATCTCTAAAATCAACTATCAAGTCAGAATTCACCATCACACCTCCTTCATAAAGAACATCAGTTACTATTCCATTAAATTTTTGATAGAACAGAAAAATATTTTGGCCATATTTCCCTAAATCCTCCTTAGGGTCAAGTGATCTTGTTTTAATTGATTTAGCTAAGGTATTGATCAATACAGAATCCGTTTTCACATCCAATTTGCCTAAAAGACTTTGAAATATATTGAAGTAATCAGCTCTATCAGAAATATAGGAATATGCGGTTGTCGAGTCCTCATAAACAATCACGGCAACATGCCCGTAATAATATTCTTTCAGTTTAGAAAAATCTGATTCTGTTTTTATAAGAGATTTCCTAAATTCCTCTAAAATATTCTGACTAACATCAATAGTTACCATACCCTTTTTCTCAATAAATATCAGCTGATCATTTATTTTCAATGCAAACTCTTGATCAATGTTTTCCGAAAGCACAATCTTTGAAACCATGTTATTCAGCCTTAAATCGTCATACAAAATATAATTTATTGTTTTAGGATCAGCTTGGTTTGAACAAGAAACACAAAGCCATACTAGAAATATTACTTGGAAGTATTTCATTATTAATATCTTTTTAGCCATTCGATTTCTGAAGGTATACGTTTAAAAATATTTGTATAGTCAAGTGTATTTAGGTGGAGGCTATTTGGTGTGACAAGACAGAAAGTAGAGTCTGCCCGGCTTTAGGGCAAAACAGAATATAATAGTAAAACAAATCAACTTGAGTTTTTCAGCAGACCCTAAATATTCCAAAAAAATCCACAAAGTTTCAAAGTTTTATTAATTCTGGAGCGAGAGCACAATATCAATTTCCCAGAAAACGAAGGAACCTCAAATCCCACTTGTGGGTTTCGTTTCCCGATGTTTGATCGAATAAAGTTGATTTTGCTTCATTCATTCCTCCTAAATTCGCTCCGAGGTTATTAATTGACATTCCTCAGAGGAAAGAGTAACCCAAAGTGAAAATCATCCCTTAGGGATATCCCCTCTTTAGCATTTGTTTGTAACGGACAACCTTTGACAGAACTAGTACGAATCCTGCGCCATGCCTTCCTTGGCGGCCAAACGTAAAATTTCTTCGTATTCTTCGGGAGTCAGGTCTCGGTACATGTAGTGGACAGGGTTCACCTTTTTGCCATTCACCATGACCTCATAGTGAAGGTGTGGGCCAGTAGATTTTCCAGTATTCCCCGAATAACCAATAAGTTCACCTCGCTTCACACGTTGGCCTCTTTTTACATTAAAACCATTCATGTGGGCGTATTTCGTCTTGTACCCAAAGCCGTGATCTATTTCAATCTGCTTGCCGTACCCACTGAATTTTATTTCTACTTTGGTAATCACACCGTCTCCAGTGGCATAAACTTTCGATCCAATGGGCATAGAATAGTCAACACCGGCATGCATTCTTCGCGTACGGACTTGAGGATCTATTCGGTAGCCAAATCCAGAAGTTAACCATTTGAGTTCTTTGTTCGATACTGGTTGCATCGCTGGCATGGAAGAAAGCATTTCTTCTTTTCGTTTGGCCAGTCCCACCACTTCATCGTACGATTTTGTTTGAATGTACAACTGTTTCTTAAGTTGATCCAGTTCTTCGTAATTTGACCGAATCAAACCTTCTTGTGTCAAACCATTCAATTCGCGGTAGCGATCAGATCCACCAAAACCAGCTGTACGAATACTGGTGGGAATGGGCTCAGCACCTAACATGACTCGGTAGATATTGTCGTCTCGATCCTGAATAGAGGTCAGCATTTCCTGAGCACTTGCCAGATCTTGATCCAACAGTTCAAAGTGAAATTTCAGGTCAGCATTTTCTTTGCGGAGCTGTGACTCATCCGGGGATTCCAAATAAAAGTTGAGGGTAAAAAAAATTCCTAAACCCATTATCAGGGAAACCGCCAGAAAACCCATTGTGTTCCAGAAAATATCCCATCGTGATACTTTGATACGTTCGTATCTACAGGATTCAGTGTCGTAGTAATACTTAATTTTTGCCATGGCTAATCGCTCAAATAGTAAATTGGCGTAATTTCGCTTTTCGTACTTGGTTAGGTGGCTTTGGTTTTCGGCTGCAATTTATCAAACAATACTTAATTCACAAAACGCTAAATTCGTATAACCTTTATAATCAATTAGTTACATGGATTCGAAACAAATCCGAGCCAAGTTTCTTTCCTTTTTTGAGGAAAAATCACATAAAATAGTGTCATCTGACCCTATTGTGTTGAAAAATGATCCAACCCTCATGTTTACGAATGCGGGGATGAATCAGTTCAAAGATTTTTTTCTTGGGAATAAAGACCCTGAAAATAGAAGAGTTGCGGACACACAAAAATGCTTACGTGTTTCAGGAAAGCACAATGATCTGGAAGAGGTAGGTTTCGATACATATCATCATACGATGTTTGAGATGTTGGGAAATTGGTCGTTTGGGGATTACTTCAAAAGGGAGGCGATTGATTGGGCTTGGGAATTATTGACTAAGGAATTTGATCTGCCGAAAGAGCGCATGTATGCATCCATTTTTGAAGGTGATGATTCCGAGAATCTGGAAAGAGACACTGAGGCACTGGAATATTGGAAGAATCATCTGCCTGAGGATCGTATTCTCAATGGATCGAAGAAAGATAATTTTTGGGAAATGGGAGAGACAGGGCCTTGTGGGCCATGTTCCGAAATCCACATTGATCTGAGGGATGATGAAGATATTGCGAAAGTAGCAGGACGCGATCTCGTTAATCAGGATCATCCTCTTGTGGTTGAGATTTGGAATCTAGTCTTTATTCAATTCAACCGGAAGGCAGATCAATCATTGGAGAATTTGCCAAATAAACATGTAGATACGGGAATGGGGTTTGAGCGTCTGGCCATGGCCGTGCAGCAAAAGAAATCCAATTATGATACGGATGTTTTTCAGCCATTAATTCAATGGGTGGCTAAGCGAGCAGAAGTGAATTATGGAGCTGATGAGAAACAGGATGTGGCTATTCGTGTAATTGCTGATCACATTCGAGCTATTTCGTTCACCATCGCAGATGGGCAATTACCAAGTAACAATAAGGCAGGGTATGTCATCCGTCGTATACTGAGAAGAGCGGTGAGGTATGGCTATACTTATTTGGGATTTAAAGAGCCGTTTCTTAACGAAATGGTGAATCTGTTGGCGGGCCAGTTTGAAGAGACCTTCCCAGAATTGGGAGCTCAAAAAGAATTTGTTGGGAAAGTGATCAAGGAAGAAGAATTATCTTTTCTTCGGACGCTTGAAAATGGCTTAAAGAAACTTGATAGCATCAGAGGAAGGGGAGCAAAAGAAGTGGATGGGAAAATGGCTTTTGAGCTTTATGATACCTTCGGATTTCCCTTGGATTTGACCTCCCTGATTGCGAGAGAAAGTGGGATGACGGTTGATGAAGAATCTTTCAAAAGGGAAATGGCTGAACAGAAGCAGCGTAGTAAGGCGGATGCTCAGAAATCTACAGGAGATTGGATGGTAGTCCAGTCGTCCGATGAAATGGAGTTTGTCGGATATGATCAGCTAGAATCTGATTGTAGAATTCTGAGATACAGGGAGTTGGATACAAAGGGCAAAAAACTATTCCAATTGGTGCTCGACAAAACTCCGTTCTATGCTGAAAGTGGAGGTCAGGTTGGAGATACAGGGAAGCTGGTTTCTGCAAATGAAACAGTCAAAATCATTGATACTAAAAAAGAGAATGACCTGACGGTTCATTTTGTTAAAAAACTTCCGAATGACTTGACTGTTGATTTCAAAGCACAGGTTGATCGGCAGAAACGGAGGCTAACCGAGAACAATCATTCATCTACGCATCTGCTACATGCTGCACTTAAAGAAGTGCTTGGGGATCATGTCCAACAGAAAGGATCATTGGTAAATGAGAAGATTCTTCGGTTTGATTTTTCACACTTCAGCAAAGTTTCTGATGAGGAGCTGGAGAAGGTTGAACGAATCGTGAACGAACGCGTGCGAGAAAACATTGCGGGTAATATAATGCAAGATGTGCCCCTCGACGAGGCAAAGGAAATGGGAGCTACTGCTTTGTTTGGAGAAAAATATGGTGATGCCGTTCGGGTAGTCACGTTTGATCCCGCCTATTCAATTGAGCTCTGCGGGGGCACGCACGTTTCTCAAACAGGACAAATCGGACTTTTCAAAATCGTCACCGAATCTTCTATTGCGGCGGGTGTTCGAAGGATTGAGGCAGTTACTGCAAAGGGAGCAGAGGATTTGGCGAGACATGCGTCCGATGAGCTTAGCCAAATATCGGAATTGTTTAAACATCCGAAAGATTTGCAAAAAGCGATCAAGGATTTGTTGGAAGAAAGGGCCACTCTACAGAAGGAACTGGAAGCGAGCCAAGGTGAGCAGACACAACAGCTCAAACAAACATTGAAGGCGTCCGTTGAGGAATTAAAGGGAATCCAATTTATTAAATATCTGGGCGATTTTCCTAATGCTGATATGATCAAACAGTTGTCCTTTGAGCTGAAGCGAGAAATCGAATATCTGGTACTGATCATTGGTGCCCATGTGAATGGAAAGCCATTCTTATCTGTGATGATGGATGAAAAGCTTTTGGATCGAGGACTCAATGCGTCTAATATGGTGCGAGAAATGGCCAAAGAAATCCAGGGAGGAGGAGGAGGTCAGCCTTTTTACGCCACGGCAGGAGGAAAGAATGCGGATGGATTGTCAAAGGCGATTGATAAAGGAATTGAATTGATTTTGAATAATAAAAATTAGTTGAAATGAAAATGAAATTAGTACTAGTAGCGGGTGTTTTGGCTTTGATGAGTAGCTGCACGAACAACAAAAACGAGTTGAGTATAACCATTGAAACGGATCTCAATGAACCACAAGGAATCGTCGTACTCTATGCTCTTCAGGGGAGTAAGATGGCGCCAATTGACACCCTCGATAGGATGGATGACGGGCGATACCAATCTTTCAAAATTGAAAGTGAAGAGACGTTTTACAGAGTGAATGTTTTTAATCAGCAGTTTGTGAACCTCATTTTGGATGGGTCGGAGCAGGCCGTGTCAGTTGAGTTTAGTGGTAGTACCACAACGATTTCCGGGTCTAAAAAATCTCTTGTCGTTTTAGAAATGGACAATTTGATGGCCAAGCTACAACGTGATATTCAGCAACTAAATCAGGAGGCCGGGCAAGCCAATAGCAACGGAGATCAAGCCACCGTTCAGGCCATCCGAGAGCAGTACAATAGATTACAGAGAAAGAATAGAGTTTCGTTGAAGAGGATAATTAGAGAGGCGAATCCATCTTTAGCTTCGGTTTATGGGTTGAATTTCATGGATATGAATGCTGATTTTGGCCTTTTTGATTCTGTGACAACAAAGACATTTGATATTTTGCCAGAAAACGCATTTGTTGCAGAGATCAAGAATCGAGTCGATGCTTCTCGGACACTTTCGATAGGGCAGATGGCGCCAGATTTCAGTTTGCCAGATGTGAATGGAGTGGAGATCAGCCTCTCCAGTTTACGAGGGAAGTATGTGATGGTGGATTTTTGGGCAGCATGGTGCAAGCCGTGTAGAGCGGAAAACCCGAATGTTGTCCGGTTGTACGAAAGATACGGTGGAGATCAATTCGAAATTCTTGGTGTATCGTTGGATCGAAAAAAAGAAGCCTGGGTCAAAGCCATAGCTGATGATGGACTTGAGTGGTTACAGGTCTCGGATCTAAACTACTACAATAATGCAGCTGCCGTACTGTACAATATCAATGCGATTCCAGCGACAGTTTTGATCGATCCGGAGGGCAAGATTATTGCCAAAAATCTGAGAGGGCCATCATTGGAAGGAAAGCTTCGAGAGTTGTTTGACTAGCTTTCAGAAATGCAATTTCATTCCTTCATGTGAAGCCACAAAACCGAATGATTTGTAGAAGCGAATTGCATCTGGGCGCGCTTTGTCAGTGGTGAGTTGAAGAAGGTGAGCTTTTTTTTGCTTGGATCGTGCGATACAGAATTCTAGGATTTCGGCTCCAATTCCCTTGTCTCTAAAATTTTTGCTCACACGTACACCTTCGAGCTGTGCTCGTATTCCACCTTGATAGGTGAGGTATTGAATAAAGGAGAGTTGGAAAGTGCCGACGACTTCATCCGCCAAGGTCACAATCATCAACTCTTGATTAGGGGCGTTCAGGATATTGTCTAATGCCTTGAAATAGGCACGAGGCAAAGGTGTCTTGAATCGCTCCCTTTTTTCTCCCAAAGGATCGTCTGCCAAGAGACGTACAATTGATTCCAGATGCGAAGATTCTGCCGGGTTGAATTTCAGATCCATAAAAAAAGCAGGACAATTTGCCCTGCTTCAAAAATAAGGTACTTTTTCAATTACTGATAGACTTCTATTTCCTTTAAATACGCCACCTGTTTATTTCTGGCCTCAAAGACAATAGTCCCAGATGCTGTAGTGGTTGCGTCATTGGTATAGATTTCGGTTTCATTTAAATAGAACGCCATCATCCCATTCTTTCGCTCAATTGTGATTTCATTGTATTCCCTTGGGTCATAAGCCGTAGGTCGCTGAATCACTCTTTTGAAAAATTCGACTCCATCATCTTTAGATGCATAGAGACGGGCTTTCCTCTCATTGTTATACAATCTGAAACCATACCAGCCTTGCTCATTCATATATTTAATGTTGCTCAGGCCAATCAAAAATCCAAAGTAGTTATCACCTTTGTCATCTGCGTTTTCAGATTTGATCCTTGCTTTCAATACGAAATCCCGATTGAAGTCAATAGATGTATTGGCCCAGGATCTTTCAATTGAACCATTGTCATTTACGTCAATCACAAGGAATTTTTGATCGTTGCTAACCTTACTTTTGTTTGATCCAGACATACTCGTAAACCAACCATTCTTGTTGTTTTTAAAGTCGTCATAAAACACGCGCTCCATTCCACTTGTTGATTGTGCGCTCAACACATTCAATGCCAGAATAGTACAAAACATTAGTGATAGTCTCTTCATCATTTTACTATTTGTCATGCTCATTGAATGATTTCAAATTCCACTCGTCTATTCTTCTGACGACCTTCTCCCGTTTCATTAGTGGCGATAGGTTGTTTGTCTCCATAGCCAAGAGCAACTATTCTACTTCCATCAATTCCTTTTGAAGTGAGATACTCTTTTACTTTGTCTACACGACTTTGGCTTAATTTTAGGTTTACGGCATCACTTCCCTGGCTATCTGTATGTCCTTTCAATAAGACTTTGAATTTGGTATTTCGAACCATCATTTCAGCCATGGTATTCAACGGTCCCGTAGAAGCTGCTTTGATTGTGGACTTCCCAGTATCGAATTCCAGGTTGCTCACTGCCTCAAGGATTACTTCTTCTTCCTCCTCGGTAATCACTTCGGCAATGGCCTCTTCTTCCGCAACTTCTTCTGGTGTTGGCTCAGCCATTTGATAAACCTTCAGATCCTTTAAGGTAGCTAATTGCTTATCATACGCATAAAAGCTAATTGCACCTCCAGGAGTCTCCGTCGCATCGTTTCTGTATATTTCTTTCCCGTTCAGGTAGAAAATAATTTCATCATTCTTTTTCTCTAACCCAATGCGTGTATCATCGTCGGAATTGTAACTGGCATTGCTAATATCTCTGGTGAAAAGAATTGTACCATTGCTATTTCTGGCCCTCAAAAAAACCTTATTTTCGTCGCTGGTTCCAAGTCTATAGCCGTACCATGCCTGGTCTTTGCTGTATTTATACGAGGTATATCCAACCAAAATCCCAAACTGACCATCTTTTTCTGGTTGTTTGTCCTTTGGTAGCGATTTCATCCTTGCCGTAAGCACAAAATCTTTATTGAAATCAATTTGAGTGTAAACGGACGCTTCTTTCAAGGATTTAGCATCGGCAATACTAATCGCCAAGAATTCCTTATCGTTATCGACCTTACTTTTGTTTACGTACTTTAGGCTCGTTTCCCATCCGTTCTTGTTGTTTTTAAAATCATCCTTAAATACGACCTCCATTCCATCTGTCGACTGGCTGGTTGCCCATAGTGAAGAGATGGCAAGTGCGATTGTTAATAATTTTTTCATAGTCACTTTTTTTTGTTTGAAAATGGGCTTCAATTTCGAAAATTTTTCTGGTTAATGTTCAATCAAAGCCATTTTTAATTGATTTATTTTCGATTTCACATATTAAAAAGCTCTTGTAGAGCTTTCCAAAGTTTTTGTTTTTGCTCTTGAGAATCTCGCAGCATTGACAAAGGCTGAGCCAAAAGTACAGAAGCCGTTTGAATCGTAGTTGGCTTATAATGCGCTAGTGACACAGAGTTCATAACATAGCTTGTAGCGAAAATAATCCAACGGTTACTTTTTTCCAATTGGACTTCTTCTCCATGCAGAATATCCTTCTTTTCTACTTTCAGCGCATCCAGGATATTTCCTAATAAGACCATCTCTTCCTCAGCAAGGTCGCCTGCAACTATACCTAGTTTATAACTTTCTTGACTAGTGGAATTTTCAACTTTTGATGAAGTAGGCACATCCTCATTGATAATGAAAATCTCTTCATGTATGAAATTGGAAAAATCCTCCATCACCCCTCCATAAATAACGATTTCACTTCAGTGGCGTCTGATGGTTTCATTCGCTTGGCCAATACCAGTCTAAGCTGGCGTCTTCTAAGCGCACCCTTAAACAGTTCAACTTCTTTGTCGGTCTCGGGGGTCAGTTCTGCAACTTTCTTTGGTTTGCCTTTCTGATCTACCGCCACGAAAGTAAAAAAGGCACTGTTGGTTCGTTCGGACTCGCCGGCAGGAATATTTTCAGATATGACCTCAATGTAGATCTCCATTGAAGTCTTAAATGATCGAGTGACAAAAGCTTTTAAAGTGACTACATCGCCAAGCTGAGTAGGTTGAGTAAAGGATATGTTGTCCACTGATGCTGTCACGACGGTGCAATTGCTATGTTTCTGAGCGGCGATCGCGGATACAACATCCATCCAGTGCATGAGTCGTCCGCCCATCAGGTTGTTCAATGTATTCGTATCGTTTGGGAGAACCATCTCTGTCATGGTTACTCTGGATTCCTCACACGTTTTTGATTGCTTCATTGCCATCCTTTTGCTCCCAGCAAAGGTACAAAGCTGAAATGGTCAAATGCTTTTTTCGTCAGTTTAGTTCTTGAAATTTTGTGGATCAAAATCATCCGCTGTTTTTTGTGATCCCCAACGGGGATCACAAGTCGCCCACCGACTTTGAGCTGCTTAACTAATTCATCGGGTACGGTCGGTGCACCAGCCGTAACCAAGATGCCATCATAGGGGGCGTTTTCAGCTAATCCTTTCGAGCCATCTCCATAATAGAAATTCGGGTTGTAGCCAATGGAAGGAAGAAATTGTGCCGTTTGATCAAATAATTTTTTTTGATATTCGATCGTGAAAACCTTCGCGCCAAGTTCTAAAAGAATAGTCGCCTGATAGCCTGATCCCGTACCAATTTCTAAAATTTTACTTCCCGATTTTATTTGAAGAAGCTCTGTTTGAAATGCCACGGTATAGGGTTGACTGATGGTCTGTCCTTCGCCAATTGGGAACGCTTTGTCTTCGTAGGCATGTACATCAAATATTTTTTCAAAAAAATAGTGTCGCGGGACTCTGCCAATTGCCGCTAGAATAGCTTTGGATTTGATGCCTTTTTCCGCAACTTCTTTGACAAGTTGCCTGCGCATGCCCCGATGTTTGTAGGTGTCTTCCAAGATGGTGCTAAATTCGCAAAAAAAAACGGAGATGTTTACGGGAATTATAGAAACTGTGGGTGAAATAGTTGAGGTGAAGACCAGCGGGTCAAATAACCACTTCAAAGTGAAGTCCTCGATCAATGCGGAATTGAAAGTTGATCAAAGTGTGGCACATCAAGGCGTTTGTCTCACCGTGACAAAGCTAGAGGAAGATGGACATTGGGTGACCGCAATCGCTGAGACACTTGAAAAATCGAATGCATCAGTTTGGGAAGCTGGAGTCAAAATAAATCTAGAAAGATGCATGAAGGCGGATGGTAGATTTGATGGCCACATTGTGCAAGGGCACGTTGATCGAACAGCCAAAGTAGCCAGTATTGAAGAGCAGGAGGGGAGTTGGATTTTCACTCTGAGCGTCGATGAAACTAGGCTAATCGTGGAAAAGGGAAGTGTGTGCCTGAACGGCACCAGCCTTACCTGTTTTGATGTCACCGAAGGTTCTTTTTCTGTTGCAATTATTCCATTTACTTATGAACACACCACCTTTTCAGAATTGTCTATCGGTGAGGATGTGAACATCGAGTTTGATGTATTAGGTAAGTATGTTCAGAAAATGATGATTCACTAAACTTCCTCGATTTCCCATTCTAGTAAATAGCTCGCCGTACTTCCGCTAGTAGCCACGCGCAGGGTGGTGGTAAATTTCCCATAGTCGTCAGCGTTTATACGCATTTGAAATGTACCAATCAAATCATTGGGAGTGAGCAAATCCCAATCCCATAACTCGACAGACAGATCGTGTGCTGGATCATGGTCAAATTTCACATCAATTTGAGTCCGCTCATTAGAACCCATGGCGTGATACTTACCCTTGTGAGGCCAGACTCGTTTGCCTTTGTGCTTTAAAAATACCTCGTCTTTGTCTGACTCCTCATTGAGCATACAATGCATAGCTATCAAGTGTATTTTGACCATGGTGATTAGTTTGAGTCCAATTTAGTAAATCTCTGCTAATTTGATTTGAACAACATCACAAAAATGGCTCATCAATGGGTTCCCAAAGTTCAATCTTGCGGCCTTCTGGGTCCATGATCCAGCCGAATTTCCCATATTCGAATTCTTCTATTTTGTCAATCACTTCCACACCTTCTTCTTTTAGAGCAGCGAGCAGCTCTACCAGATTTTCTACGCGGTAGTTGAACATGAACTCCTTTTTGCTAGGGTGGAAATAGTCTGATTTTGAATCAAAAGGACTCCAAGCCGTCACACATTTCTTGTCAGGATCATCCTTGTCTCGCCATTCAAATTGGCCACCCCAAGATTCTGTGGCAATGCCGAGATGTTTGCCGTACCACTCCCGCATGGCTTCCTTGTCTTCGCATTTGAAGAATATGCCTCCGATACCCGTTACTCGTTTGTCCATGTTTTTTTGATTCAAAGTAATACGAATCAAATGAAAAAGATCAATTTTAAAGAGGAACGTGGTGAAAATCATCCGAAGGAGAGTGAGGGTAATGCCGAATTAATTTCAACACGGACACCTCCGATCACCAAATGTTCGGGGCGAAAACAAATACTCGAATTACTCAGAGGTCATTTACTTCAATGACAGTGATGAAGTTTGCTACCGTTTTAGTGTCTTCTGAATCACCATTTGAAACCTTGAGTGTGACTTGATATGAACCTTCATCAGCATAGGTGACAGCAGGGTTCTTGGCGTTTGATGTGGATGGTGAACCCCCTTCAAAAGTCCAATTCCAGTCATTCGGCTCACCGTAAGTTGTCCACGAAGGTGTGGGACATTTGGGGCAAGAGTGCTAGCTGGATTCGCAGGGTGGGATGTGCGTTTAGCCGGGAGAATGGCCTTTTTCGTGGACTCCTTTTCTTTTGTTTCGTTTTCTTTTTGAGCAAAAAAGAAAATGAAAAAAGTAAATATCAATTGCGTCAGTAGGGAATTTGGATACTTAGTGTTTTAGCAACCCTAAATGTAAAACCGTATTTCCATTAAATTAACAGTAGAACCCTATAAATTAATGCCAACAAAAAAACCCTCACCAAAATAGGTAAGGGTTTTCAATATTTTAAAGTTCTGATTCTTAGCTTTCAGCTCCCTCTGTAGCTCCCTCAGCTCCTTCCTCAGTTCCTTCTTCACCTTCAGCTCCTTCTTCACCTTCTTCACCTTCTCCCGCTTCTTTTCCTCTCAGTGCTCTAGGTACCTCCAGCGTTGCAAGCGTGATTCGCTCTGGTGTGAGAATCTCATATTCTCCCACCTCAACGTCCCGTACTTTGATAGATTCGCCCAAGCCTAGATTGGAAATGTCCGCTTTGATATAATCGGGCATGTTTTTAGGCAATCCTCGGACAGTCAGGTATTTGATTTTCTTAAATACCTTACCCCCTTGCTCTACACCTGGTGCTTGGCCTTCCAAGTGAACAGGAACGGTCATCTTCACAACAGTGCCTTTGAATATTTCCAAGAAATCCAAATGAACAAGTGCGTCACTTACTGGGTGAAACTGAATGTCCTGTAGGATAGCTCTATGAATATCTCCCTCGATATTCAACTCTACAAAGTGGGCATCTGCGGTGTACACCACATCGCGAAACAAAATCGCTGGCGAATAAAAATGGATTTGCTCCTTACCACCATACATTACACAGGGAACAAAGCCTTCTTCGCGTAAACGCTTAGATTCTGCTTTGCCGAGATTTGCTCTTTTATACCCTATAACCTCAACAGTTTTCATAATTTATTATTGGTTTTAAAAATTGATTACGATACAAATAGTGAACTAATAGACTCGTGATCCTGGACTTTGTGAATTGCTTTCGCAAATACGTCCGCCACGGTCAATACTTTGATTTTATTGCTTTGTTGCTTTAGTGGAATTGTGTCCGTGACAATCAATTCCTCCAGCTCCGAGCTGGCAATATTTTCGTAGGCGTTACCCGAAAGTACAGGATGCGTACAAACGGCTCGTACAGATGTTGCACCTTTTTCTTTAAGAATGCCTGCGGCTTTACTCAACGTTCCTGCCGTGTCGATCAAATCGTCGACCAAGACAATGTCTTTCCCTTCCACGTCTCCAATCACCTGCATGGATGCAATTTCGTTCGCACGTTTCCTGTGCTTGTCGCAAACGACCATCTCTGCTTCGAAATACTTGGCGAATTCCCTGGTACGTGCGGTACCTCCTACATCGGGAGAAGCAAACACCATGTTGTCCAGTTTCAAACTCCTTAGATAGGGAATGAAAATGTATGTTCCGTTCAAATGGTCTACGGGCATATCAAAAAATCCTTGAATCTGTCCGGCGTGGAGATCACACGTCATGATGCGATCTGCACCAGAAGCAGAAAGCAGGTTGGCCACCATCTTGGCTGCAATCGAAACCCTTGGTTTGTCTTTTCGGTCTTGGCGGGCATAGCCATAATAAGGCACCACCACTGTCACATATTGTGCACTTGCCCTGCGTGCCGCATCAATCATCAGGAGGAGTTCCATGATATTATCGGCCGGGGGGAAGGTGGATTGAATTAAGAAAACATTAGCCCCTCGAACAGACTCTTCGTAATAGAAGTTAAGCTCACCATCGCTGAAGGTTGTGGATTGACACTTGCCAAGCTGCTTGCCGTAATGCTGGGCAATTTTCTTAGCAAGTTCTTGCGATCCTGATCCAGCAAAAAGTTTAACAGACATGGTCTTTGTTCGAGGTTGGTTCTGCGGCTGTACCGAAGACTTTCTTAAAATGGCTGCAAATTTATATTTTCTTCCGGACAATCACTACTATGCATGCCCTTGTTTAATTTCTGCTTTGTCTTGATGACTACCCCTCAGAGATATCAGATTTTGCGGGTGCTTATGGAACGACTCCCAATTGCTAATTTTAGGTGCACACAAAAATGGCAATTGTATTAAAATCCCGTGCACATTAGTGGTATGGATCGGCCTTATGAAAATGGCGTTAAGAAAATCCGCTGCACTGCCGACAAAAATACCCCATTGCCCGAGCAGGCTGGTGCGGCTGGAAGTTTGGTGGATTTTAGGCATTGGAACGGATTTTTAGACTTTTTCATGCAGCCAGGCTGGTGCGGCTGGAAGTTTGGTGGATTTTAGGCAGTGGAACGGATTTTTAGACTTTTTCATGCAGCCTTGATTTCCCTGCCTACCGCAGGCAGGTTTGCCTACTTTCTGTATCAAGACAG
>Ga0316209_1000574_pt1 | contig 59855 bp, 61 predicted proteins | sample 6monopyrite_MG_FD_204945 | JGI IMG/M metagenome (GOLD analysis project Ga0316209, IMG submission 204945) | Microbial mat bacterial communities from mineral coupon in-situ incubated in ocean water Damariscotta River, Maine, United States -... | ecosystem: Environmental > Aquatic > Marine >... | reverse complement strand
ATACCCCAAAAACCTAAAATCACGGTAAAGAAAAACCCCTTGATTTATCAAGGGGTTAGAATGGTGGAGCCGAGGGGAATCGAACCCCTGACCTCTACAATGCCATTGTAGCGCTCTCCCAACTGAGCTACGGCCCCATTGTTTTGTAAAAACAATTCCTATAAAAACCTAAGGGATCGGTTTTCTGTCTTAACGAGCGGGAACATACTTTCCCTGCACCGCTTATGGCAAGCAGAAATTAAAGAATTAGACGAACAGGCCTTAAGCAGACAAATTGTCGCCCGGTTCCATATGTTCTTTTAATTCAGACATATCATCATCGTCGTCCCCCAAATCAGAAGCATCGACAATTAGTGTGTCTTCATCATCTGCATCATCGATCAATTCATCGGTTTCGATGAAGGCCAAATCATCGGCTTCACTATCTGAAACAGTTGAAGGAGGAATGTCCTCAATATCCGGGACATGCGTTGATGGCTTAGTCTTCTTGGCAACGCTACTGCACTTAGGGCACGATGGATCCGCACGTTTCATACTATAAAAACTGGCCCCGCAATTTGTACATGCGAGTTTGGATCCCCACTCTGGTTTCGTCATTGTTTTTCTCCATACCATTATTGACGAAGATCTCAATGCCATTTGCCATTTTTGGCCGCATCTGTCAAAACCAAAATAACATTATTTTAATTTTCTTTTATTGTTATTCGTTTTGAGGCTTAATTAGTACACTAAATTATCAAACTGCATTTTTATGATGCTGCTATCATCGGCTAAGGCTCATCATTAATCTAGCAACATTTTTTCAACAAGGGAAGCCTCATCGTGCCATCAATGATTTCTTGTAAAACGAGCAAAATTACCGGCAACATTCTTGTTCCGGGTGACAAATCTATATCGCACAGGGCATTGATGTTTGGCGCGGTCAGCATTGGCGAGACCCAGGTCGAAGGCTTATTAGAAGGCGAAGACGTGCTTGCCACAGCCCAAGCATTAAGCCAGTTAGGTGTCGCCATTAAAAAATCTGTAACGGGCCAATGGATTATCCAAGGTGTTGGGGTTGGCGGGTTATCCCAACCAGATGATGTCATTGATATGGGCAATTCCGGAACGGCCGTGCGATTGTTATGTGGGTTACTGGCAAGCTATCCTTTACGGGCGATTTTTACCGGCGATGCGTCATTACGTTCGCGGCCCATGAAAAGAATTATTGAACCATTAGAACAAATGGGTGCCCGCTTTGATGCCAGCGAAGGCGGCACGTTACCGTTTACGTTAACCGGAGCCGAGCTGCCCGTTCCGATCACTTATGAATTGCCGGTGGCATCAGCGCAGATTAAATCAGCCGTCTTGTTGGCCGGGCTGAATACGGCAGGCAAAACCACGGTGATTGAGCCAACGCCAAGCCGAGACCATAGCGAACGCATGTTGGCGCATTTTGGTGCTGACATTGATGTTGAAGTGATGGTGTCCGGTGGTCGACGCATTACAATTAATGGAGAAGCTGAATTAACAGGCCAACGGGTCAACGTACCGGGAGATATTTCATCGGCCGCATTCCCTATTGTCGCTGCATTGATCACCCCTAACTCAGCATTAACCATTAAAAATGTCGGGATTAACCCATTGCGTTCTGGATTAATTGATACGCTTATTGAAATGGGTGCCGATATACAATTACAAAACCGCCATGATGTTGCCGGCGAACCGGTCGCCGATATCGTTGCCAAATCATCAAACCTTCACGGTATTCAAGTCCCCGCATCACGCGCGCCTTCGATGATTGATGAATACCCTGTATTGGCCGTCGCCGCCGCCTCTGCCCATGGTGTTACATATATGCCCGGACTAGCCGAACTCAGAGTCAAAGAAAGCGACCGATTGGCCGTCATGAGCAAAGGGTTAAAAGCCTGTGGCGTGACAGTGGATGAAGGCAAAGACAGCCTAACCGTGACCGGTCATGATCAGCCGCCAAAAGGCGGGGCAATGATCGCCGCCCGACTGGATCACCGCATAGCCATGTCGTTTTTAATCTTGGGCATGATCGCCGAAACACCTATTACTGTTGACGATGGCGCACCTATTGAAACCAGTTTTCCGGGCTTTATGGATATGATGAACGATCTTGGTGCCGATATTAAAATTCTCAAATCATAATTTATTTTAACAAATTCATGGAATGGACATTCGAAGAAATGATTATTGCAATTGATGGACCGGCGGCCGCTGGAAAAGGCACATTAGCTAGGCGCCTAGCCGATTATTTTGGTTTGGCGCTGTTGGATACGGGGCTACTATACCGTGCCGTTGGCATGAATGTGGTACGCACGGGTGGCGACCCCGAAAACAGTGCAAATGCCACTAAAACCGCCGAAGCATTGCAGCCCCAGGACCTAGAAGCCAACGATTTACGCAGCGATCGCGCGGCCAGCGCGGCATCTAAAGTATCGGCCGTGCCTGGCGTGCGCGCCGCCTTATTAGAATTCCAAAGGAGCTTTGCCAGCAACCCGCCCGGCGATGTCATAGGCGCTATTCTTGATGGCCGTGACATTGGTACCACTGTGTGCCCGGATGCCGATGTTAAACTATTTGTCACAGCCAACGTAGAAATCCGTGCACAAAGACGGTTTAAAGAGTTGCAGGAACGGACAAGTGGGGCTATATATGCCCGCGTTCTCGAGGAAATGAAAGAACGTGATGCCCGTGATCAAGGTCGTAGTGCATCACCCTTGAAACCCGCCGAGGACGCGTTATTAATGGATACCAGCACATTTAATGCCGACCAAGTGTTTGCTCAAGTTCTGGAACACATCAATAAACAAGAGACGATGTAAACTGTTTTACCAACGTTAAAGACATATAAAACTGTCTGGTAAAATTTAACTTAACCTGTTTGAGACCGCCGGAAACAACCGGTTGGCCAACATAGTAAATTAAGGACGAAGGACATGGCTCCTGCCAAACAACCTGTTATTGCAACGGACGACACATTTGTTGTCAGCGAAAACTTTGCCGACCTATTAGAAGAAACCCTTGGTGAAAGTGCCTTTGTCGGGCACGTCGTCACCGGCACGGTCATTGATGTCTCCAGCGACGCCGTTATGGTCGATGTTGGATTGAAATCAGAAGGCCGCATCCCCTTAAAAGAATTTGCCGCCCCAGGCCAAGATATGGACCTGAAATCTGGCGACAGCGTTGACGTTTATGTTGAACGCTTCGAAGACCGCGACGGCGTTGTCCGCCTGAGCCGTGAAAAAGCTCGCCGCGAAGAAGCTTGGACCGAGCTGGAAAAAGCTTTCACCAAAGGCGAACGCGTCAATGGTGTTATTTTTGGTCGCGTCAAAGGCGGCTTTATTGTTGATCTGTCCGGTGCTGTGGCGTTCTTGCCCGGTTCTCAGGTTGATATCCGCCCCGTTCGCGACATTGGTCCATTGATGGGCACACCACAACCGTTCTTGATTTTGAAAATGGACGCGCAACGCAACAACATCGTTGTATCCCGCCGTTCCGTACTCGAAGAAAGCCGTTCCGAAGAACGCACCAAGCTGATTTCGCAATTGTCCGAAGGTCAAATTTTGGATGGCGTTGTTAAAAACATCACCGACTACGGTGCCTTTGTGGACTTGGGCGGTGTTGATGGTCTTCTGCACGTCACTGATATTGCCTGGCGCCGCATCAATCATCCTTCCGAAGCCGTACAAATCGGTGAAACCATCAAAGTTCAAGTCATTCGCTTTAATGCTGAAACTCAGCGTATTTCATTGGGCATGAAACAGCTTGAAGCCGACCCTTGGGAACAAATTAGCGTTAAATACCCAGTCGGTGTCAAATTCACCGGACGGATTACAAACATCACCGATTACGGTGCATTTGTAGAACTCGAAGCCGGTGTCGAAGGTTTGGTACACGTTTCTGAAATGAGCTGGACCAAGAAAAATGCCCATCCGGGAAAAATCGTATCCACAAGCCAAGAAGTCGAAGTCATGGTTTTGGATACAGACAGCGACAAACGTCGCATTTCTTTGGGTTTGAAACAATGCATGGGCAATCCTTGGGAATCTTTTGTTGAAAAATACCCTGTTGGTTCCGAAGTCGAAGGTGAAGTTAAAAACATCACAGAATTCGGTCTGTTCATCGGACTTGAAGGCGACATTGACGGCATGGCCCATTTGTCAGACCTTAGCTGGTCAGCTGATGGCGAAGAAGCATTAAGCGACTACACCAAAGGCGAACAGGTTCGTGCAAAAGTGTTGGACGTTGATATTGAAAAAGAACGTGTCAGCTTAGGTGTTAAACAATTAACCGAGGATCAAGTTGCAACAACGATGACCGGCTTGAAAAAAGGTGTCGTTGTGACCTGTACCGTTAGCGCCATTGTATCAGGCGGTATCGAAGTCACTGTCGAAGACGGCAGCGTTCCCGGTTTCATTCGTAAAACCGATCTGTCCCGTGACCGTTCCGAACAACGTCCCGACCGTTTTGCGCCGGGTGAAAAAGTCGATGCGCGGATCACACAAATTGACAAATCAGGGCGCCGATTGACATTGTCCATCAAAGCCCGTGAAGTCGAAGAAGAAAAAGAAGCAATGGCCAACTACGGGTCATCTGATTCCGGCGCGTCATTGGGTGATATTCTGGGGGCAGCGTTTGAACAAAAACGCGCATCAACAGACACACCAGAAGACCCTGCTGAAGAAGAAAAAAAAGCGGCTCCTAAAAAGAAAGCCGCCGCAAAAAAGGCCGCTCCTAAAAAAGCTAAAAAAGAAGCTGCCGCTGACGACAAAGCAGAAGCCGATACCGCTTCTGAAGACTAAATCAGTAAAGATGCAGTCTCTGGGATATCGTCCCGGAGACTGTGGTTACTGATATGATTTGCTTGGGCCTTAATTTTTAAATGCCTTTCAGGGAAAGCTTTTAAATGACTTATACCGCAGACCAAATCATTGACAGACGCCGCATGAAACGGCGTCTTTTGTTATGGAAAATGATCAGTGTTGTGGCCATTTTGGGCCTTTTGGTTATTGGTTTTGCCCGGGGCTCCGGAATTATGGATAAAAATTACATCGCACGTATCGATGTCACCGGGCTGTTGGTCGAAGACAGATACCGCAATGCGCTTTTTCTTGAACTTGCCAAAAACGACAATATCAAAGCTTTGATTGTCGCCATTAATAGCCCGGGCGGGACCATTGTTGGCGGCGAGGATTTATTCCGTGGCTTAAGACGGGTTGCAAAAAATAAACCTGTCGTTGCTGTGATGGGATCGACGGCAACGTCGGCGGCTTACATGACAGCACTAGGAGCCGATCATATTATCGCACGGCCCGGTTCATTAACGGGGTCGATCGGAGTGATTTTGCAAACCGTCGATGTCACAGGGTTGATGGAAAAAATAGGCATAAAACCTGAGATTATCAAAAGCAGCCCGTTAAAAGCCCAACCTAATCCTATGGAATATTTTGCACCGGATGCCAAAAGCGCGATCACGGACGTAATCAAAGATTATTACATAATGTTCCGGGATATGGTTGTTAATCGTCGAGAATTAGCTAAAGCCACGGTAACAATGCTTGCCGATGGCCGGGTTTTTACCGGGAGACAAGCTTTGGCAAACGGTTTAATTGATCAATTGGGCGATGAAGTGGACGCCAAACAATGGCTTCAATCAGAAAAAAAGCTGAATAAAAAACTACCCATTTATACTGTCGAGCCTGATTATCCAGAGCAGCCATGGCAAGAATTTATTTCTGGATCAATCGGAAAAGCTTTTACTTCCAACAGGTTTGCCCTTGACGGAGTGATCTCTGTTTGGCAACCTACAGCATGGCTGTTAAAATAAATACAGCGGGGAGGATAGAGACTGTGACTAAATCAGAACTTATTGCTAAATTGGCGCAAGAAAATCCGACATTATATCAGCGTGACATTGAACGCATTGTAACCACCGTTTTCGAAGAAATAACGACGGCTCTGGCGGAGGGCAACCGGGTTGAACTGCGCGGATTTGGTGCGTTTTCAGTTAAAGAACGCGGGGCTCGTATTGCCCGCAACCCGCGCACGGGTAAATCTGTGGAAGTTTCAGAAAAACAGATCCCTTATTTCAAAACCGGCAAACAGTTACGTGGAAAATTAAACGCTTAAAAGCCTTTCTTGCTCGCGTTATCAGGCGTAATCTAAGTGACGGTTATTTGCTTATACTTATTCAAACGATCAGGAACGGGTTACCGTGAAAAAAATATTTTCTTGGATCGTGATGTTGCCTACGGGCTTCATAATGATCCTGTTTTCCATTTCTAACAGGGATGTGTTTGCATTTACCCTGTGGCCATTACCCTATGTGGCAGAAATCCCAATTTTTGTGGTCGTGTTATCAGCCATTGTGATCGGTGTTTTATGGGGATTTATTATATCATGGTTAACGGCATCAAAAATACGCCGTCTAGCACGCCTCAATGCCCGCAAGTTAACGAATGCTGAACGGGAAAACCAGCGTTTGAAGGGGCAAGTAACATCCTTGCAAAACCAATTCAAACAGTCACAAAATCATTTAAAAGACGTGCAAACCATACCTGATGTTAAAAATTTACCTGCAAATGTAGATGCGGCCTAGATTATGAAGATCATAACAGCCGCTGAAATCGCGTCTACTCTTGATTATGCATCATTAATCGACGCCATTGATCAGGCTTTCAAAGTTGGTGCGACCATCCCTGCCCGCGCTCACCACAGCATCGATGTCAAAAATGGTCGAGATAGTACATTATTACTCATGCCCGCATGGGACGATGGCGACTATCTAGGCGTTAAAATCGTCTGTGCGGTGCCTGACAATGCGGCAAGAGGGTTACCTGCTGTACAGGCGACCTATCAATTGTTTGACCGTTTGACGGGGCAACCATTGGCTTTATTAAACGGTCCTGAATTAACCGCAAGACGCACAGCATCGGCGTCGGCGCTGGCGGCAAAATATTTAGCCCGCACTGATAGTCGCACTTTACTGGTTGTAGGCACCGGGGTATTAAGCCCTCATTTAGTCCGTGCGCATATGGTCCATCATCCAATTGAAAACATTAAGATTTGGGGTCGTAATTTTGAAAAATCCACAACAGTTAAACAACAATTATTGAATTCGGGTTTGCAGGCCAAAAATATAACAGCCATTGAACCGGATCGGTTGCAAAACGCTGTGATGGAAGCGGATATTATTTCCACCGCCACTTTGTCATTAAACCCATTGATTAACGGCCGTTGGTTACGTCCCGGCCAGCACCTTGATCTGGTGGGTGGTTTCACGCCACACATGCGCGAAGCCGACGATGAATGCATTAAACGCGCTGGTGTTTTTCTGGACACCCCCCAAGCCATGGTCGAAGCCGGGGACATTTGTCAACCGTTGGCAACAGGTGTATTGGAAAAAACAAATATTAAGGGCACTTTATTTGATCTAGCCCGTCATGATATTTCGCGACGCACTGCCGATAATCAGATAACATTGTTTAAATCCACAGGCACTGCATTAGAAGACTTGGCTGCAGCCAAACTTTCTTATTTACGTATACTCAAGGAAAACCAATGACGCTCAAGCCGCAAGAAAGATTATTTATCGCTCTTGATACAATCGATGTGAAATCCGCAGTTGATTTAACAGAACAACTTAAAGGCTGGGTTGGTGGCGTTAAATTGGGTAAAGAATTTTTCACCGCCAACGGCCCCGAAGGGGTGCGCGCTGTGGCGGAAAAAAACGTGCCTATTTTTCTTGATCTAAAATTTCATGACATTCCTAATACAGTGGCTGGTGCCGTGCGTGCCAGTTTGCCATTAAATCCATTTTTATTGGATGTTCATGCCAGCGGCGGTCCGGCAATGATGCAAGCCGCAGCCGATGCCGCAGCCAATGCGGGCGATCATCGCCCATTAATGTTGGCGATAACCTTATTAACATCCCTATCCGATGATGATCTTTTAGATATTGGCATAACAGGGAATACAGAAGCCCACGTTTTAAAACTCGCCATATTAGCAAAAAGTTGCGCTATGGATGGTGTCGTTTGTTCACCCAAAGAAATTATTCCCTTGCGGCAAAATTTAGGACCCGATTTTAAACTGGTGGTTCCGGGAATTAGGCCCCTATGGGCGGCGACAGGTGATCAAAAACGCATAACAACCCCCAAACAAGCTGTTGATGACGGCGCCGATTATTTGGTCATTGGTCGTCCGGTCACATCGGCGGATAATCCGCTGAGTGCCGTGCGCCGCATTATCGAAGAATTTTAGGCCGATCACCCGTATGTCTGTTCAGGCAAAAATTTGTGGTCTAAAAACACTGGACGCTGTGGATGCTGCGGTCACAAGCGGTGCGTTTATGACAGGCTTCGTTTTTTTCCATGCCTCGCCACGCAACATATCACCCATCGATGCGGCCACTTTAACAGCCCGGGTGCCAGAACACATTGGAAAAGTCGGTTTGGTGGTTGATGCTTCAAACGATCAGCTGGATGAAATTGTTAAACATTCTGGCATTGATTATTTGCAATGCCATGGTCAAGAAACACCGGACCGTATCGGTGAAATAGCAACGCGCTATCAATTACCGGTGGTCAAAGCATTGGCCATAGAAAACCAAGCCGATATCGAACGCGCCAGATTATATCAAAATGTCGCTGCAAAACTGCTATTTGATGCCCGTCCACCCAAAGGCGCTAACCGCCCCGGTGGTAATGCGGTGACGTTTGACTGGGCTTTGTTAGCTGGGCAAAAATGGGATGTGCCTTGGTTATTAGCAGGCGGCATTAATGCTGGTAACGTCAAAGAAGCCGTGCTTAAAAGCGGTGCCAAAGCCGTTGATGTATCGTCTGGCGTTGAAACAGCGCCCGGTGTTAAAAGTGTCCAAAAAATCGCAAAATTCCTGAAAATTGTAAAATCACTTTAAGGCATTCAAAAAAATTCGATTTTTTTACCGTTTTTGTGTATTTTCCCCTGCCTTTACGGGCGTGTTGTGGTTTACTGCTCGTCTTGTATTTATCTACCCTTAGGGACTATGTCATGAGCAAACTGAACAGTTATCGAAACGGCGCTGATGAAGACGGGCGTTTTGGTATTTATGGCGGCCGATTTGTTGCCGAAACCTTGATGCCGCTAATTTTACAAGTGGAACAAGCTTGGGAAAAAGCCCGCGTTGATGATGATTTTTGGGCAGAGTTTCATTATTACATGAAACATTATGTGGGCCGTCCCAGTCCGCTTTATTTAGCAAAACGGTTAACTGACTATTTTGGCGGTGCCAAAGTTTATTTCAAACGCGACGAGTTGAACCACACGGGTGCCCATAAAATCAATAACACCATTGGTCAAATTTTATTGGCTGTGCGGCTAGGGAAAACCCGAATTATCGCAGAAACAGGTGCCGGGCAACATGGAGTGGCGACAGCCACGGTCGCTGCATTATTCGGGCTTAAATGTGTTGTTTATATGGGTGCCACCGATGTTGAACGGCAATCGCCCAATGTGTTCAGGATGAAATTATTAGGCGCCGAAGTGGTCCCCGTTACGGCTGGAACCGGCACATTAAAAGACGCCATGAACGAAGCCTTGCGCGATTGGGTATCGAACGTCGATGATACGTTTTATATCATTGGCACGGTGGCCGGACCTCACCCTTATCCAACCATGGTACGTGATTTCCAATGCGTTATTGGTGACGAAGTCCGCACCCAACTGCAAGAAGCCGAAGGCGAAGGCCGCCTGCCCGACACATTGATTGCAGCCATTGGCGGCGGGTCTAACGCCATGGGTTTATTTCACCCCTTTCTGGATGATGCATCGGTCAATATAATTGGCGTCGAAGCCGCTGGGAAAGGCATTGATACCGGTGAACATTGCGCATCATTAGAAGGCGGCAAGCCGGGCGTGTTGCACGGCAACAGAACCTATTTGTTACAAGATGACGATGGTCAAATTAAAGATGGCTATTCCATATCTGCAGGCCTTGATTATCCAGGCATCGGCCCCGAACATTCTTGGCTCAAAGATACGGGCCGGGTCAACTATGTTTCTATCACCGATCAAGAAGCCCTTGAAGCCTTTCAATTATGCACCAAAAAAGAAGGCATTATTCCTGCGTTAGAACCCAGTCATGCACTGGGCCATGTGACAAAAATTGCGCCTGACTTACCAAAAGATCATATTATAGTCATGAATTTATGTGGCCGGGGCGATAAAGATATTTTTGCCGTGGCTAAACATTTGGGTGTGGAGTTAAGCGAATGACAGCTCAACCTTTAACCCGAATTGGCAAAAAATTTGCGAAACTGAAAGCCGAAGGACGGGCAGGGTTTATCACATTTTTAACAGCCGGTGATCCGGATTTAGAAACGGCCCGTGACATTTTGTTTGGGCTTCCAAAAGCCGGGGCTGATTTAATTGAACTCGGCATGCCATTTTCCGATCCCATGGCCGACGGCCCTGCTATTCAAGCCAGTTCAGGCCGAGCATTAAAATCCGGCATGACGCTGCAAAAAACATTGGATTTGGTTGCGGCTTTCCGTGAAAAAGACAACGATACACCGATTATTTTAATGGGCTATTATAATCCGATTTACCGTTACGGCGTTGATGCGTTCCTGAAAGCCGCAAAACAAGTCGGCATTGACGGTTTGATTATGGTAGATTTACCGCCCGAAGAAGAAAAAGAACTTTGCCTTCCTGCCTTGGATGCTGGCATTAACTTTATCTACCTGACGGCACCAACCACCGACGACCAACGCCTGCCCCGGGTTATGGAGCACGCATCGGGGTTCGTTTATTATGTGTCAATTACGGGTATTACCGGCACACGATCAGCAAATACGACCGATGTTGCATCGGCTATTGGCCGTATTCGCCGCCATACAGATTTACCGGTCGCTGTCGGCTTTGGAATTCGCACCCCGGAAAATGCAGCTGATATTGCCAAAGTTGCCGATGCCGCTGTGGTTGGATCAGCACTTATCGATACTTTAAAAAGCCATCTTGATACCGACGGCAAAGCAAAACCCGGATTGGTCGAAGCCGTTCTGGATCAAGTGTCGGGTTTGGCAACGGGTGTTCGGGGTGCTCGGTTGGAGGACAAATCGTGAATTGGCTTAAAAATTTCGTCCCGCCAAAATTACGCCAATTGGTGGGTGTTGAAAAAGAAGTGCCCGACAATTTGTGGCATAAATGTTCGTCGTGTTCTCAAATGGTATTTCACCGTGACCTTGCCAAAAGCCTGCATGTTTGTCCTCATTGCGGACACCACATGCGGCTTGATGCCAAAACACGGTTGGATCTATTGTTTGACCGGGACCCCTATCATTTGGTTGATTTGCCAAAAGCCCGCGTTGATCCTTTGAAATTCAAAGACCGCCGTAAATATACGGAGCGCTTGAAAGAAGCACAAAATAAAACCGGTGAACAGGACGCTTTGATCGTTGCCGAAGGGCAAATGGCTGGAAATCCTGTTGTTGTTGCGATTTTTAATTTTGGTTTTATGGCAGGATCGATGGGTGTGGCTGTCGGTGACGGGCTGATTGAAGCATCCAACCTAGCGGTTAAAAATAAAGCCGCATTTCTGGTTATACCCGCATCCGGCGGTGCCCGCATGCAAGAAGGCATTTATTCTTTAATGCAAATGGCCCGCACCACGATTGCCGTTCAGCAAGTGCGCGAAGCGGGGCTGCCCTATTTGGTTTTATTAACCGATCCAACAACGGGTGGGGTGACCGCATCGTTTGCCATGCTTGGTGATATTGCCATCGCTGAACCTGGCTGTTTGATCGGATTCGCCGGGCAACGGGTGATTGAACAAACCATCCGTGAAACATTGCCCGAAGGCTTTCAACGGGCTGAATATTTACTAGAACACGGCATCATTGATATGGTCGTGACACGTACAGACCTCCGTAAAACGTTGACAAAAATATTAACCTTGATCATGCAGCCGCATCAAAGGTCAGAGGTGATTGCTGATCAATTAGAAATCACAACAGTGCCGGAATTTCCGCCAATCATTGAAACCGCCGATGCGGTTGATGACAATAATGACCAACAGTGATGTTGTCCTTAAACGATTACTTGGGCTGCACCCAAAACTGATCGACCTGTCGCTTGGTCGGGTTCATGCATTACTTGAAAAACTTGGGCATCCGGAACGAAGCCTGCCGCCTGTTGTCCATGTGGCCGGGACCAATGGCAAAGGATCGGTCATTGCTTTTATGCGCGCCGCATTAGAAGCCGCCGGATATAAAGTTGATGTCCATACATCCCCGCATTTAGTGCGTTTTCATGAACGTATTCGCCTGAACGGTGAATTAATCAAAGAAGACTATTTGCAAGAAATTCTTGAATTGTGTGAACGTGTTAATGACAGCGAACCCATTACGTTTTTTGAAATTACCACGGTTGCCGCCTTGATCGCGTTTGCAGAAAATAAAAGCGATATTGTATTACTTGAAACAGGATTGGGCGGACGTTTGGATGCGACCAACGTTATCAAAGAACCAAGACTATCCGTCATCACACCCATATCCATAGATCACCAAGATTTTTTAGGCTCAACCCTAGAAGCCATTGCCCAAGAAAAAGCCGGGATTTTAAAACGTGCCGTGCCTGCCGTCATCGCCCGCCAACCGATAGAAGCTTTAAACGTCATCCGCGCCCGTGCCGTTGAAATAGGCACGCCTTTGTTTGAACAAAACGAAGACTGGTTCGCCTCTGAAAACAATCACCAGCTTAATTACAAAACAGTGTTTTCCAATAAAAATCTGGTTTTGCCGAATTTGGTTGGTGCCCATCAAATTAAAAATGCCGGGATCGCCGTGGCTGCCCTTGATCGGCTTGGCGGGTTTTCAATTTCTGATACGGCGATTAATCAAGGTTTGCAATCCGCCCATTGGCCCGCACGATTACAACATCTCAAATCCGGACCGCTGTTGGATATTGCGGGTTCAGGCAGTGAAATTTGGCTGGATGGTGGTCATAATATGGCCGCGGCCCAAGCCATAGCAACCCAAGCAAAGGTTTGGAAAAAATCCGATAAGCTGCCTTTGTATCTTGTGTTTGGCATGTTAAATTCCAAAAAACCGATCGATTTTTTATCCCCCCTTGTCCCCTTTGTGGATAGCGTACAGTGCCTAGAAATTCCTGATGAAATAAATACTACCCCAGCCATAGAATTACAGAAAATGACAAAAACGTTAAATATGACGTCAGACGTTGCCCCGTCGACAACAGCCGCTATTCAAGCTATTAAAAAAGCGGACCCAAACGGGGTGCGTATTTTAATCTGTGGATCGCTCTATTTAGCGGGACATATTTTATCCGAACACGGCTAAAAATAATGCCATGGTCACGAAGACAAAACCTGTGATGCGCCCTTGCCATTTCCAAAATTGTGGTCTTGTTCTGAGGAAATGACCCAATGGGGCAACAAAAATCACCATGCCCAAAAATACCAATAAGCTTTCAATGGCGAATGATAACCCCAAAACAAATAACTGGGTATTGATCGGTCCTATGGTCGGGTTTGAAAACTGCGGCAAAAAAGCGACAAAAAATATAAGTAATTTAGGATTGAACAAACACAACGTCATGGCCTGTTTTATAATTTTATATTTTGGTAAATTTTCTACTTGGTCGGACGTTGATAGCACTTTGTTTTTCGCTCTAAATACCTGAAACGCCAAATATAAAAGGTAAAGGATGCCGAGCCAACGAATGGCAGCATAAGCACCGGGGGCATTTTGGAAAAGCTGCGCCAATCCCAAAGTGGCGGCTGTAATGTGAAAAACCAAACCAAAAGAAATGCCAAGTGCGGCTAGAAAACCTGCTTCTTTTCCATCAGATAATGTGCGTGTTAAAATATAGAGGTTATCGGTCCCGGGTGTGATCGCAAGGAGAAAAACCACCCCCAAAAAAGCCGAATAGAGTTGCCAATCGATCATCTTATGCCATCCGCAATTTTAAGCCCGGTGATAAGGGTGACCGGATAGGATGGTTTGGCTACGGTAAATTTGTTCGACGGCCATGGCGCGGACCAACATATGCGGCCACGTCATTGCACCAAAAGAGAGCAATAAATCAGCACGCTGTCGGACGCTTTCATGCAAACCATCAGCCCCACCAATAACAAAGGCTAAATCTGGAATGCCATCATCACGCCAAAATTCTATTTTTTTTGCAATTTCTAGGCTACCCAATGTGCGTCCTTTTTCATCCAGTACGACAATAATCGCGCCAAGAGGAATGGCGGCTAACAATTTTTTGCCTTCGGATGTTTGTAATTGTTCAGAATTCAAATTCTTTTTTTCTTCGACCTCAGTCAATGAAAACGGTACCGCCAAACGTTTGACGTATTGGTCAAACAGCATTTGTTCCGGCCCTTTACGGGCCCGGCCAACAGCGATTAAATGATATCGCATAGGATCGCATCCTGTATCAACACACCTGAGAACAAATTAGGGTATATTTTCAGCGTCATCCGTTCCGGTTTCCGGTGATAACCAGATTTTGTCCAGATTGTAATAGTCACGAACTTCGGGACGGAACAAATGAATGATAATGTCACCGGCATCGATGAGTACCCAATCACCTTGGCCTAAACCTTCGGCAGCAATACCTTTTACGCCTGCTGCTTTTAAATCTTTGCGCAAATGATCCGCCATAGACGTGACGTGGCGGTTGGATGTACCGTTGGTAATCACTAGATAATCAGCGATTTCTGTTTTTCCGGCAAGTGGGATGACAACCGTCTTATCGGCTTTGTCATCTTCAAGGGTTGTTTCAACCAGCTTAAGCATGTCCGCGGGGGCTGGTGATTTGGTCATTTCACGGGGTATGGTCAATTCCTTACATTCTAAATGTGGGTCTGTATTTATATGAGTATCTAACTTTAACTTTCTTACGGTGTTCAATTGTACGCCTATTTTTCAAGAGTGGAAGAAACTTTTTTAGTGGTTACTATCGGCTGTTCGCTGTTGGCGAATGTCGGTGGCTGACAACAGATTAGGCCGAACCGGGAAAAAACACCATGCAGGACATGGACGTGTAGATAATGTGTTGGCCTTATGGTCAAAAATTTGTGCGGTTTTAAAAATGCGCGCTGTTTTCGAAGAACGTGCTGCACGGGAATATGGCCGTCGATCAAAAATAGCAAGTGCTGTGTTTTGTATGATACTTTGCCATTGACGCCATTGGTGAAATTGGGCGAAATTATCCGCCCCCATCATCCAGACAAAATGAACCCCCGGTGTTATGCGCCTAAGCTTTTTTAAAGTATCGGCTGTGAACCGGGTTTTTAAATACTGTTCAATATCTAAAACTTTGATCCGCCGGTCCGTTACAGTGGATTGAGCGTGATTGAAACGTTCATCGAATGACGCCATATCAGCGCTGGATTTAAGCGGGTTTTGCGGCGATACCAACCACCAAACTTCATCAAGATGAAGTCGTTTCAAAGCTTCCGTACTTATATAAACATGGCCCGCGTGGGCTGGATTAAAAGACCCCCCCAACAGCCCGATAGAGCGTCCGGGCGGATGATAAGGCAATCGGGTTAAGGACGACATTGCCCATTTCCACGCACCAAATATTTATGGCTGGTTAATTGTTCCAATCCGACCGGTCCACGAGCATGAAATTTACCCGTTGAAATGCCGATTTCAGCGCCCATACCAAATTCGCCACCATCGGCAAATTGCGTTGATGCGTTGACCATGACAATGGCCGAGTCGACTTCGTTTAAAAACTTTTCTTGGGCATCTTTGGCTTCGCTGATGATACTTTCTGTGTGTTCAGAGCTATGCTGTGCAATGTGATTAATCGCCTCATCAATACCGTTGACCGTTTTGATGGATAAAATTTTATCTAAATATTCCGTGTCCCAATCATCCGCTGTCGTAGGGATCAAATCCGGGCAAATGCTACGGGCTTGGTCGTCGCCGCGTACTTCACAACCCGCATTTTTTAATTCTGATACCAGTGAAGGCAAAATGTCTGCTTCGATACTTTCATCGATAATCACTGTTTCCGTCGCCCCGCATATTCCAGTGCGGCGCATTTTTGCATTAACAACAATTTTTTTTGCCATTCCCTGATTAGCATCGCCATGAATATAAGTATGACAAATGCCATCTAAATGTTTGAATAATGGAATCCGGCTTTCCTTGGTGATGCGTTCGATCAGGCTTTTTCCGCCACGTGGAATAATCACATCAATAGTGTCAGACATTGTTAGCATTTCCCCGACACAGGTACGGTCCGTTGATGTAACCCGTTGCAATGAGGCTTCGGGTAACCCGGCTTCGATCAGACCTGTTTTCAAGCAATCCAAAATGGCGGCCGATGAATAAAAACTTTCAGAACCGCCCCGTAAAATGGCTGCATTGCCGGATTTCAAACAAAGCGCCCCGGCGTCCGCCGTAACATTGGGACGGGATTCATAAATCACACCGATAACGCCTAATGGAATACGAATACGGTTAATCTCTAGCCCATTGGGTCGTTGCCATGTGCCGGTAATCGTGCCGATGGGGTCATTTAGTTGGGCAATCGCTTCCAAGCCTTTGGCCATACTTTCGATGCGGTCATCGTTTAATAATAGTCGGTCGAGCAAAGCCGTGCTGATGCCTTTATTTTTTGCCGCCACCATGTCTTTTTCATTTTCTTTTAACAGCCGTTGTTTATTAACTCTTAGTTCGCGAGCGGCAATGATCAACGCATTGTTTTTGGCATCAGTATCGGCTTGGGCAAGAATACGCGCGGCCACCCGCGCCCGTTTTCCAATGGACGTCATCATGTCACGAATTTCGTTGCTTTGATTATTCATAATCACTTTCTCGGCCTTATTGCGTGAACACTAAATCATCGCGGTGGATCATTTCATCGCGCCCACGATAACCCAGAACGGATTCAATTTCATGGCTTTTATTGCCAATGATTTTTGCAGCGTCAACGGCTGAATAAGCCACCAAGCCTCGGGCGATGTGATCCCCGGTTAGTGATCTAACGATAACGGCGTCGCCACGTTCAAAATGGCCTTCTATTTTTTTGACACCCGCTGGTAACAAACTTTTCCCACCATCCAACAACGCGTTAAGTGCGCCATCATCAATGACCAGTGCGCCTACAGGTTTTAATGATCCGGCGATCCATTTTTTACGGGCTGATGTTGGTGTGGTTTTAGGGTGAAACCATGTGCACCGCCCACCGTTTTCAATGTGGCTCAGCGGGTGATCAATTCGACCATCGGCGATGACCATGGCGGACCCGGCTTGCATGGCAATGCTTGCGGCTTTGATTTTAGTTATCATACCGCCTGATCCGAAATTAGTGCCGCTGTTACCTGCCATTGTTTCTATGTCATTGGATATGTATTCATGAACAACCGGAATGTGCTGGGCTGATTTATCAAGCCTAGGGTCCGATGTATACAGCCCATCAATGTCAGACAATAAAACAATGGCATCGGCACTAATCATGGCCGCAACCCGTGCGGCAATGCGATCATTGTCACCAAACCGGATTTCATCCGTTGATGTTGTATCGTTTTCATTAATTAACGGCACAGCGTTGTTTTTTAAAAGCGTTTCAAGCGTGTTACGCGCATTGATATAACGGCGACGGTTTTCGCTATCTTCCATGGTTAACAATATTTGTGCGACGGTGATATCGGATAAGGCTAAAATATCTTGATAAGCATGGGCCAAACGTATCATTCCCGCAGCGGCGGCCGCTTGTTTTTCTTCTAACCGTAATGTTTTGTTAGTAAAATTCAAACATTGTCGCCCAAGGGCAATGGCCCCGGATGAAACGATTAATACCTGTTGACCTCTATTATGAAATCGGGCGATGTCTTGGCATAAAGTTTTTAACCACCGATGATGAACAGCGCCTGTGGTTGGATCAACCAAAAGGGATGAGCCGACTTTAACAACGATGCGTTTGGCGTTGGATAAAGTTACAGTCATGGCTGATATATTTTTGGCGCATCGGGATCAATTACAGGCCCACGGTCTTCGACTATGGCTGCGAACAAACGGTGGATGGCTTCGTCCATGCCGATTCCGGCAACGGCGGAAAAGATTAAAACATCACCACCTGTGACGGCCTTCAGTTGTTGATATTTTAATTGAATATCGTCATCGGTTAAAGCATCGCATTTATTTAAGGCGACGATCTCTATTTTTTCATCTAACCCCGCACCATAAGCTTTTAATTCCGTACGCACCGTTTCGTATGATGCGGCGACATCTTCAGTCGTGCCATCAATTAAATGCAATAAAACGCGGCACCGTTCAACGTGCCCTAAAAACCGAGTGCCAAGGCCGGCACCTTCGGATGCGCCTTCGATCAGGCCGGGTAAATCGGCGATGATGTATTCTTCGTTACCACGTCTGACGACCCCCAAATTTGGATGCAATGTGGTAAACGGATAGTTAGCTATTTTTGGATGGGCGCGGCTGACGGTTGATAAAAAAGTCGATTTTCCGGCATTGGGCAAACCGACCAATCCAGCATCGGCAATCAGTTTTAATTTAAGCCATAGCCATTTTTCTTCGCCGGGGAAACCTTCGCCAGAACGCCTGGGGGCTTGGTTAGTAGCGGTTTTAAAATGGGTATTTCCGCGCCCGCCGTCACCACCGCGGGCCAGAACAATGCGTTGGCCAGCCTCAACCATATCAGCGATTAAGGTGATTTTATTTTCGTCCAGTATTTGCGTGCCAACAGGCACTCTGATCAGCAAAGTTTCGCCTTTTGACCCTGACCGGTTACGACCCATGCCATGCATACCGCGTGGGGCTTTGATATGTTGTGTGTATCTGAAATCAATTAACGTATTGAGATTTTCGACGGCTTCAACAATAACGTCTCCACCACGACCGCCATCACCCCCGTCAGGACCGCCAAAAGCAATATTTTTTTCACGGCGAAAACTGACGCAGCCGGGACCACCGTCGCCGCTTTTGATAAAAATTTTTGTTTCGTCGAGGAACTTCATGGGACGAGTCCAACACTAATAAGTTAAAAAACCAGAAAAAAGGCCGGAAAAAAGGCCAAAAAAAAAGGAACGGCAAGCCATCCCTCTTTTTAAATGAGTTTCTGGCTGTCAGTTGTTCAAGATGACGGATCCACACCGACATAAACCCGGCCACCGGCTTTACGGTGAAAAATAACTTTACCTTCGCTGGTGGCGAAAATGGTGTGATCTTTACCAATGCCAACATGTTCGCCCGGATGCCATTTGGTACCGCGTTGACGAAGAATAATGTTTCCAGGAACGACAACTTCGCCGCCGAATTTTTTAACGCCTAAACGACGACCTGCTGAATCGCGACCGTTTCTGGAGCTACCGCCTGCCTTTTTATGTGCCATATCAGGTTATTCCTTTGTCGATTTCTTTGCGGCCGCTTTTTTCGGAGCAGCGGCTTTTTCCGGTTTGGCTTCAGCTTTTTCAGCGGCAGCTTTTTTTGGAGCAGCTTTTTTAGCTGCGGGTTTGGCTTCAGTTTTTTCAACAGCCGGTTTAGCAACGGCTTCTTTAGCTGCGGCTTTTGGTTTTGTACCCGTTGGGCTTACGTCCAAAATACGCAAAACTGTTTGTTGTTGCCGATGGCCTTTAGTGCGGCGATAATTCTGACGGCGTTTTTTCTTGAACACGATCACTTTATCAGCTCGGTTCTGTTCAAGGATTTCCGCAAACACACTGGCTTTTTCAACAACAGGCGCGCCGACGACAGGTGCTTTTCCGTCTTCGCCGAGCATCAGCACGTCGGCGATTTCAACGGTGTTACCCGGCTCGCCTAAAATTCTTTCGACAATAATCGTATCGTCTTTTGATACCCGGTATTGTTTACCGCCGGTTTTGATGACTGCGAACATCGCGATCTCGATTCATTCTTAATGTTAAACCAATTTTGAAACGCTTATGACGTCCCAAAAAAATTACCCATACAAAAACCCTGCGCGAACTGCGCTAGCCCTTGTTAAGAGGCGGCACTATACTCTGAAAGAACCTCATGTCAACGCGTCTTTAGTGATTCTTTTTAAGGCCTTATTACCCACGTTTTTTTTTCAAGCCCCTACTTGTGATCAAGTCAATGATGGGATATTGTCCGCCGACTTTGCAAGACCAATGTTTTCAGCAAAGTATTTTTTTCTAAGCTTGGCTGCATAAATAATTTATTGCGACAAAGTTTTGATAACTTGCTTCCCCGGAGAGGTGCCAGAGTGGTCGAATGGGGCGGTCTCGAAAACCGTTGTGGGTGCAAACCTACCCAGGGTTCGAATCCCTGTCTCTCCGCCATTTTCCTTTTAAAATCAATGCGTGAGATAACCGTTCTCGACGGTGAGACAGCGGAGGGAGACAGCGGAGGGAGACAGCGCTATGCATCGTCCACTTTCCGTTTGCAACTTTATTTTACCATTAACTTATCATATAAAACCAATCCCCCGGCCTCATCCCAGACAAATTCTTATAATCATTGTATTTTTTAACTTTATTCATGTAAATTGAATCGAATTATGCATGGAACCATTTAGCGATGCCAAAACAAGAAACCTTGGACAATTTTAAAGACCACGAACACAACGACGCCTTGGTGCCGATGGCGCGCTATGTCGAGACTGCATTAATTGAAAATCATCGGGCTTTTTTAAATTTTCTTGTGCACCGGGTTGGGGACGTTGCAACCGCCGAAGATGTTTTGCAAAATTTTACGGTTAAGGCCATCCGCAAAGGTTCAAGCCTTGAAAAATCAGAGAGCGTTATCGCGTGGTTATATAGTGTGTTACGGACAACGTTAATTGACCATCACCGACAAGAAACTACACAAAGACGCATTGAAACGGAATTTTCCATATCCGAAAGCATAACAAATCAAACCGATGACAGCGACATGTATAAAGCCATTTGTGGCTGTTTTGAGGGTTTATTACCCACATTAAAACCCGATTACGCAGAACTTTTAAATCGCATTGATTTACAAGGGGCCGCGCCTCGGGATGTGGCTCTCGATTTAGGCATCGACGCCAATACAGTTCGGGTCCGCCTTCACCGGGCCAGACAAGCTTTAAAACAATCATTATTATTATCATGCCGAACTTGCGCTGAACATGGCTGTCTGGATTGTGATTGCAGTTAAAAAAACTTTGTAATGAAATAGATTGAACCGCGTCTTTATATTAAACCGGGATTTTCCGGCTGGTATCACGACAAAATAATAACGGAGCCAAGCCTATGAATAACAACGATAGTCACAAGCACCATAATCATAATCATACCCACAACCATGCCCATGGTATGGAAAATGTCCCCGCCAACACGGTCAAAGATCCTGTTTGCGGCATGAACGTGCCACTAAACGCAGGGAAACCGACACACGTTCATGATCGTACGACCTATCATTTTTGTTCGTCAAAATGCCATGATAAATTCATCGCCGATCCGCCTCACTTTATTTCAGGTGCCCATAAAGAACAGGCAAAAGAGCAACCAAAAGGTACCAAATATACGTGCCCGATGCATCCGGAAATTATTCGAGATGCCCCCAGTGACTGCCCTAAATGCGGCATGGCGCTGGAGCCCATGGGTGTGCCAACCGGTGATGAAGGCCCCAATCCAGAGTTAGTTGATTTTAGGCGCCGGTTTATTATCGGGACGATTTTTACCGTGCCCTTATTGGTGCTTTCCATGAGCCCCTATCTTGGCATAGACAGTATCCGTGAATTTTTTGGCGAACAAACGTCTGTATGGTTGGAATTAATTTTGGGCACACCGGTTATTTTATGGTCCGGCTGGCCATTTTTTGAACGCGCCGTTAAATCAGTGATCAACCAAAGCCTGAACATGTTCACGCTCATCGGTATGGGTGTTGGCGCAGCGTATTCATTCAGCGTCGTCGCCGTATTGGTTCCGGAAATTTTTCCGGACGGCTTCAGAAATGCGAACGGTGCGGTCGGCGTTTATTTCGAAGCCGGTGCAGTGATAGTTGTTCTGGTTCTGCTTGGTCAGTTATTGGAGCTTGGCGCACGGGAACGCACCGGCTCTGCCATCAAAGCTTTACTGGATATGGCTGCTAAAACCGCGCGTATTATTCGTGATGATGGAACAGAAGAAGACGTGCCACTTGAAGACGTTAACGTCGGCGATCGATTGCGTGTCCGTCCCGGTGATAAAGTGCCCGTAGACGGCGTCGTCATCGAAGGGTCATCATCGATCGACGAATCGATGATTTCCGGCGAACCTGTCCCCGTCGAAAAAGTCACAGGTGACAAGGTAACAGGCGCCACTATTAACGGTACAGGAAGCATAATCATCGAAGCCAAACGGGTTGGCGCAGATACGATGTTAAGCCAGATCGTGGAAATGGTAGCGAGTGCTCAGCGCAGCCGAGCACCGATACAAAAAGTGGCCGATCATGTCGCAGGTATGTTCGTGCCTGCCGTCATCGGCATCGCTATTTTGTCATTCATAGCCTGGTCGGCGTGGGGACCGTCTCCAGCGCTTGCATACGCATTGGTATCTGCCGTATCCGTATTGATTATCGCCTGCCCGTGTGCTTTGGGACTGGCCACACCGATGTCGATTATGACCGCCACCGGACGCGGTGCACAGGTCGGTGTGTTGATCAAAAACGCCGAAGCTTTAGAACTGTTTGCCAAGGTTGATACTTTGATCGTTGATAAAACCGGCACCCTGACCGTTGGCAAACCCAAACTGGTCGCGGTGATCCCGGAATCGGGTCATGACGAAGCTGGAATTCTACGTCTAGCCGCCAGCCTTGAACGTGGATCCGAACATCCTTTAGCCGAAGCCATTGTGACAGGCGCCGAAGAACGCGGCGTAAAAATGGTTAAAACCGAAGCGTTTGAAGCCATCGTCGGCAAAGGCGTGAAAGGTATCGTTGACGGCAAACAAGTGGCACTTGGAAATGCCAAAATGGTGACCGAAATGGGGCTTGATAGCGCCCAGCAGATCGAAGCCGCCAACGCACGCCGCGACCAAGGCGAAACCGTGATGTTTGTCATCATCGGCAATGAAATTGCGGGTCTGGTCGGTGTTGCCGATCCGGTCAAAGAAACCACGCCGGATGCGTTGAAAGCGTTACATGAAGAAGGTTTCCACATTATCATGGCAACCGGTGACAATGAACGTACGGCCAAAGCCGTCGCCGCCAAACTAGGCATTGATGAAATTCGCGCTGATGTTATGCCCGAAGACAAAGCCCAAATTATCAAAGACTTGCAAGCCAAAGGCCGAAAAGTCGCTATGGCGGGTGACGGGGTTAACGATGCTCCTGCACTGGCGCAGGCTGATGTGGGTATTGCCATGGGAACGGGTGCTGACGTTGCGATTGAAAGTGCCGGGTTCACCCTTGTTCAAGGTGATTTGAACGGTATTGTCCGCGCCCGGCGTCTTTCACGGGCAACCATGCGCAACATCCGCCAAAACCTGTTTTTTGCATTGGCTTATAATGCAGCGGGGGTTCCGGTAGCCGCCGGGGTGTTATATCCTTTCTTAGGGATTTTGATCTCACCGATTTTTGCCGCCGCCGCCATGAGTTTGTCGTCGTTTTCTGTGGTCGGTAATGCACTTAGGCTACGGTCAGCTAAAATCTGACAAAATTTAAATTATAAAAAAGGCCTAGGCCGGAGCGTTTCATACCTCCGGCCTAGTGCCATCACTTCAGGACAATCAGATATGCGGAGCAGCGACGTTTGCCCACATAATGCATAAAACCTAATCGCAGCGTTATCGCTTAATTAACGAATTCCTTGGCCGTCACCAATATTTACATTTAAGCTGTTACTCACCAACAATTAAACGGGAATTGTAACCATGAAACTCTTATCAAAATGTGCCGCAACAGTAGCCATCACGACATTCGGTTTGACGGCAACACCGCATTTAGCGACATCACAGGAATTGCCAACGGCGCCTTATTTACCACTTGAAATGGCTGTTAAAGCCGCAACTGCCGCATTGGAACAATGCACTTTTGATGGTTTTAAAGTCAGCGTTGCCATTGTTGCCCGTTCAGGCGAGACCAAAGTTTTATTAAAAGCCGACGGTTCCGGCCCACACACCGTTGGCAGCAGCCAAGGTAAAGCGTTTACATCGGCCAGCATGGGTCGGGCAACGCTGGGTTTTTCTGCTTTCTTGGCAAAACGTCCCGATTTGAATGGTTTGCGCGACATGGACCCGCGTTTGGTTATTTTGGGCGGCGGATTGCCCATTAAATTTGGCGGCATTATCGTCGGCGGTATTGGTGTCGGTGGCGCACCGGGGGCTGATAAAGATGAAAAATGTGCCAAAGCCGGATTGGTTGCGATCGGGGCTGATTAAAATCAATCCCTCAGGATGATTTAGCGACCATTTGCAATTGCGCTTTTAATTGGATGGCGGCCACGGCAAAACCGCCGTCTGATCCATCAACAAAATGGATATGTTCGCCTTTGGTCAATGAAAACACCAAACAAGTCATCAATGCGTGATCGGACCGGTGGGTGCCAAAAGCCAGTTTGCCTTGGTTATGAAGTTTTTCAAAAAAGCTTTCAATTTCATCGGCCTTGTCGATAGGACAATCCAATATCATCCGCAGCATATCATCAAAACGTCTAAAATCCGTATTAGCGCGCAATTCTTTGCGGTAAGCCGGAGCATTATAACCTGCTGCCGACAAATTAAATTTTTCCAAAATAAACTGGATAAAACTCGTTATGTACAAATGCAAAACTCTGATCCACCTCTTGTTTGATCGTGGGTATAATTTACTTTCTTTGCGGATACCCTCTGATGGCCATTTAAAAATCATATTATCGGCACTCACAGGATTATTTACTGCATCACCAGAGTCTAAAATATCTGCTACGCCGTCGATAACGTGGCGGTATGTTTCGGCTTTTTCATTATCGTTGTTGCCAAGCGCAAAAATAAGCATGCTCATCATCACTCCTCGGCACGATTTCAACGGCTCCCATCGGCATGAAAGGCCTTTTAAATCTGGCACGCCATCACTATCCGGCATCGCAATGGCATAAGGCCCATGGTCACCGCCGTCTTTGATCATACTATCCACCATTTGCACACCGCCGCCCGCAAACATGGCCATAGCGTTACCGGGGCTGAGTTGCAATTTGGCAATCAACACATCGGCTCCAGATTTTTTAATATCAGCTATCGGGACCAAGCCGGCACGCAATTCCAAATCAAATTGAAGAAGCGATAGTTTCCTTGCCCCCGCCAAGGCATCACAGACGGCAGATGCTTGGGATAAAGGCACCGCTAATGTGGCACCATCGCCACCAAAAACATAGGGCAAATTATAATCGGGAACAGCATTTATCACGGCCGTTATACAAGCAGCACCCATCATGTTGACGTCTTTATAACGTCCTTGTTTTATGGCTTTGGTCGAGCCACGAATATCGGCAACTACAATGCACCAATCATCCGGCAATGGGCGGTACATGGATAAATCAGTGATCTGGGTAAATTCATCAAAGCCAACCAACTCAGCATAAAAATTTTCTGTTGTCCGGTTGGGCATTTTTCTAGTCCTGACAAAAAAATCGTTGATTATTGCAACCCTATTTCAGCTTTTATCCGTAGGCGCGTACATGGCAAACAATTCTTCGCCGGTTAATTTTTTACAATCATTGGCAAAATCATAAAGTGCCGGTTTTTCGTCAATGAAAACTTCCCTGACCATTTTTATTTCTGACGGGTCATCCAACGTCCCTGTTGCCAGAAACAAGTGCCCGGTGTTCACCATCCGGAAGAAAAGACCAGACCCACAAAGCTTGCAAAAACCCCGCTCTGCCCAATCGGATGACGGGTAAAGAGTAATATTTTCTTCACCGAAAAAAGTTATGCCATCAACTGTAGCGGTGCCAAAAAACGGTCCCCCGGCCCAACGCCGACACATTTCGCAATGACACACACTGGTTTCGCTAACGGTGTTTTTAACCCTGTAACGCACGGCACCGCAAAGACAATGCCCGGTATGTTTGCTCATTTTTTCCTACCTCAATTTTTTGGTGACATTAAATACTTTTATCTTTAGAATTTTTTTCCGGATTTATTGGCGCGTTTTCAGGACTGTCTTTCATCAATTCGTCCCAAAACTTTTTAGCTTTTTCTGTTTGTTGGTCCAGCCAAGGCTTGGCTTTTTCGTAGGCGGCGGCGGCATCACATGCTGCATATCCGGCAGAACATTTTGCTAAGCACCCGGCTTTGGACGTGCCATCATCGGTATATTTACTGTTACATTGTTGCTGACAGCTTTGATATTTCTGAGCACACTGGGCCGTTGCTGTATGTTGATCAGCCATTACAGGTGCCATTAAAATCATGTTTATGAATACGGCTAAACTTAAAAGTATTTTCATGCCTTTTCCTTTGCCTTCATCGAAAAATTTTATTCCACAGTCACGCTTTTTGCCAGATTGCGGGGCTGATCCACATCGGTTCCTTTTAAAACCGCTACGTGATAAGCCAGCATTTGCACAGGTATAGTATATAGAATTGGCGAAACAAAAGCATCGACTTCGGGCAAGACAAGCGTTGCCCACGGGCCGTCTTGTAATTTATCGGCACCCGTTTGATCAGTTATCACAATCACTTTACCACCCCTTGCCATGACTTCCTGGATATTGGATGCAGTTTTATCAAATAATTTATCACTCGGGGCCAACGCAATCACCGGCACGTCTTCGTCGATCAATGCAATGGGCCCGTGTTTCATTTCACCAGCGGCATAACCTTCGGCATGGATGTATGAAATTTCTTTTAATTTTAAAGCGCCTTCCATGGCAATGCCGTAACTGGTTCCGCGGCCTAAATACAAAACGTCATTGGCATCCATAATATCAGCGGCGATTTTTTTTATTGCGTTGTCATGGTTAAGAATTTCTTGCGCACGCGATGGCACTTCGGTTAATGCCACAACCAAACGCGATTGTTCTTGATCATCAATAGCACCTCTGGATTTTGCCAAAGCCAGACACAAACAGGACAACACTGTTAACTGCGTGGTAAATGCCTTGGTCGAGGCGACACCAATTTCAGGACCGGCTTTGGCCCGTAAAACCACATCCGATTCCCGGGCGATGGAACTTTCCGGAACATTAACGATTGAAATAATTTTTTGGCCTTGGGATTTTGCATAGCGTAATGCCGCCAAGGTATCCACGGTTTCACCCGATTGCGAAATAAACAAGGCGGCCCCGTTTTTGTCCATGGGTGCTTCGCGGTAGCGAAATTCAGAGGCTATATCGACTTCGACCGGAATGCGGGCAATGCTTTCAAGCCAGTACTTAGCAACCAAACAAGCTATATAAGATGTGCCACAAGCAATCATTGTCAGTTTAGAAATAGTATTCGGATCAATGCCTAAATGATCAAAACGAACACTGCGGGATGAGGCATTAATATAAGATTGTAACGTATCGCCGATGACTTGAGGTTGTTCAAAAATTTCTTTTTGCATGTAATGGCGGTAACCGTCTTTGCCGATACGCGCGCCGGATAATTCGGTTTGTGTGATCGCGCGTTCAACGGGATTGTTATGCTGGTCATAAACTTGGGCCGATGCGCCGCGGATCACCACCCAATCGCCATCGTCTAAATACATGATACTTTTGGTTAATGGGGCCAATGCCAAGGCGTCAGACCCTAAATACATTTCACCGTCACCATAACCCACAGCCAGCGGGCTGCCGCGCCGTGCGCCGATCATCAAATCTTGATCACCGGCAAAAATAATCGCTAATGCAAAGGCACCTTCTAAATTTTGCAAAGTATCACGCACCGCATCCACCGCATCCATGCCGGATTTTATTTTTTGCGTGATTAAATGAACAACCACCTCGGTGTCGGTATCCGATGCCAAATCTTCAACGCTTTCACCCAACTGTTCACGCAATTCTTGAAAATTTTCGATGATACCATTGTGGACCAATGCCACATGGTTCGTGGCATGGGGATGAGCGTTCATTTCATTAGGCACGCCGTGGGTGGCCCACCGGGTATGACCAATACCGGTCGTGCCGGAAAGCGGGCTTTCTTTTAACCGCTCGATTAAGTTATCAAGTTTACCTTCGGCCCGGCGGCGGTCAATTTTGCCATTATCGATGGTCGCAATACCGGCGGAATCGTAGCCTCTGTATTCCAATCGCTGTAATCCACCCAACAAATGCTCTGTGGCATCGCCTTTACCAATAATGCCAATAATGCCGCACATATTTGGTTAATCCTTTTTCTTATGAGTTTGTTTTTTACGGAATTTTTCTGCCCAACCCTGCACACTTTTTTGGGGTGCGCGCGTGACGGCTAAGGCATCGATGTCAACGTTTTTTGTAATGACGCTGCCCGCACCAACAATGGCCCCATCACCAACGGCAACCGGTGCGACCAAAGCCGTATTTGATCCGATAAATGCGCCCGCGCCAATGGACGTTTTTGATTTTGAAAAACCGTCATAATTACAAGTAATAGTCCCGGCCCCGATGTTGGCATCCGCGCCAATATAGGCATCACCAATATAGCTAAGGTGGCTGACTTTGGCCCCCGCATCCAGCCTAGCATTTTTAATTTCCACAAAATTTCCAATTTTGGCGTTTTCACCGACATCGGCACCGGGACGCAGCCGGGCGTAGGGGCCGATAGTCGCGCCTTTTGCAATCGTCGCCCCTTCGATATGAGAAAAACTGCGTACCGTGACACCGTCATCTATTTTAACGCCCTTGCCAAATACCACATTCGGTTCAACCACAACGTTTTGTCCCAATTGCGTATCATGGCTGAAAAACACCGTTTCCGGGGCAATCAGCGTGACCCCATTGTCCATAGCTTGCCCACGAAGTCGTTTTTGCATCATGGCTTCGGCTTGGGCTAAATCGGATCGGCTGTCGACACCGATCAATTCATCGGCATCGCCTTCGATCCAGACACATTTTTGACCCGCATCTCGGGCCAAGCCAACAATATCCGTCAAATAATATTCTGACTTGGCATTATCGTTTTTTATTTGTTTGACTAATTCAGGTAACAACGTTCCTTTGACCGCCATCACACCAGAATTACAAACCGGGATTTTTAATTGTTCAGAGGTTGCGTCACGGGCTTCAACAATGGCCGATAATTGACCATCATCACCAACAATCAAACGTCCGTATGCGCCGGGATCATCAGGACAAAAACCCAAAACAGCAACAGCCGCATCATTTTTTAATGTATCGAGCAACCGCCCCATTGTGGCTGATTTAATCAATGGATCGGCACCAAATAAGATTAAGACATCACCATCAAAGTTTTTTAATTGATCCAAAGCTGATGCCACAGCATGACCAGTTCCCAATGGTTTTTCCTGAACAACCGTGTTCGCGGGTTCGACCGTTTGGCTAACGATATCCATATGCGGGCTGACCACAACAACAACGGGGTTTGGTGACAATTCACCAACGCTGGATAGCACCTGCGATATCATTGGCTGTCCTGCGATTTCATGCATCACTTTTGGCAAATCAGATTTCATGCGCGTGCCCATACCGGCGGCGAGTACAATGGTAGCGATGGGACAGGAGGAATTATGCTTGGTCATAGGCTGTTCTTCAGTTAGGTATAATTGAGAATAAATTCTAGGGGGGGAATGTGCCACACCCCCTCCATTTGTCCAAATAAAAGATTGTTTCGGTTTCCTGCAATGCAAAAAAATTTACAAACGCCATACTCAACCTCGCTTAAAGCCGTCGTTTTTGATCTTGATGGCACCTTAATCGATAGCGCGCCAGATCTTCATGCGGCCATGAATGTGCTGTTAAATCAACAGAATCGGGACGGCGTTACTTTACATCAAGTAACGATGATGATCGGTGACGGCGTGCCGAAATTGGTTGAACGTGGGTTTGATGCCACGGGCGCTATTCCAAATACCGACATCATGGAACAAATGGTCGCGCGTTATATGGAAATTTATGATGCAGATGCAACAACGCTAACCACGGTTTATCCGGGTGTGATGGACGCGTTACAGCGTTTGCAGGATCACGGCATCAAATTGGCTGTGTGTACCAACAAACCGTTTGCCCCGGCTGAACAAATTATCGAAAAATTCGGGTTGTCGAAATATATCACAACCCTTATCGGCGGCGACACTTTGCCCGGCATCCGTAAACCCGATGGCCGTCATTTAATTGCCGCATTGGATGCATTAAACGTCAAATCCGTTCATGCCGTGATGGTCGGTGATAATGCCAATGATGTGGCCGTTGCCAAAAATTCAAACGTCCCGGTTATTGTCATGTCTTATGGCTATACCCGCACACCCAGCGCCGAACTGGGTGCGGATATAACGATCGATGGATTTGATGAACTGGACCGGGCGTTGAATACGGTCTTCTCCTAAAACTTTTAGAAGTCAGAAGCGCTTTTACAGCCTGTATTTTGATAGGCATCATGTCGGACACCTCAAAAAAATGGCTATTAACGATGCTTAACCTTCGAGCACGCACGAGCTTTGTTGAGCTTACCATTAGATTATTGATTTAACGTCTTATTTTTAAGCTAGAGCCGCAGCCATAGATTTAAGCATTATTTTTTCGCCACAAGCATAAATTTTTTAACGCGCCAGACAAATCCTTTTTTGGACTCGCTGACTGCTCCATAAATCATGCTTAATTTAGACTTTAAAATGCACAATTTTCGCGCCCCCCCTTAAAAAATCCTTTTCACAGCCTTAAAATTTTAAGTGAATAAGTTATTTTATAGAGCAGTTCCTATAAAAGTATCTTTTATTTTGAACGACCCCTTTTGAAAAAAAACTGAGTCAAATCAACATGGTTTACGGAAATTTTCCATCATTGTCTTAATGCTTTTGAAAATTAAATTATGTTCATCAACATCAAATATGTTGTGGCCTGTTGATCAATAAATACTATATGTTGTATAATATCTGAGGAGTCTAGTACCCGTCGCCTTTGTTGTGCCTGTTAGCACACCTGATTTATGTAAGCCTCTGCTTAAACTGCAACTGCTGCAAAATTTAATATGGCAAATAAGGGGATATCATCATTATGTCATACACTCAAAAACTAAAAGTCACGACTTTAGCTGTCGCTATTGGAACAGCCACTTTTCCGTCAGGCATCAACCAAGCGAATGCTGCAAGCGATATATTTTCGCCAAAAATTTCCGGAAGCATCGCATTCGAACTGCAAAATGATAACACTTTTTCTTCCGACGATGTGAGGTAAGAATTTAATAATCTTTTCACCAAAATTGAACCCGCCATCAAACTTTCTTTAACCAAAGAATTTTCTATTAATACCGGGCTGGTAAAATGCATGTCAATTTTGGTCAAGCATGGGATGCGACACCCGGTGTGTTCGGGACGGACATGGCCGAAGAATATGAAATGGCCGAAAACATTGGCTTCTTAGGTGCCTATGAGCAAGATTTTGCCAAAGGCGGCAAGCATAAACTTACAGCGCGGACCTATTTCCAAGATACCTCTGGACTCGCAGAAAGCGCTATTACCCGATGCAAAAAAACGCGGGAAGTCATTGGTGGCTCTTATGAAAACAAGATCAACAAAGACATCATGGTCACGCCGTTACTGGAATATGTTTCATTTAATGATGCCGATGGCACCGACGGCCAAGACCGCAGTTATTTAACGGCAGCCCTTGGTGTCGGATATGGCAACTGGAATGCCGCTGTTTCTGGAACATTCAAAGAAACAGAAACCGCCGCTGGTGTCAAAACCAATGAAGAACAGTTACAATTATCTGCCGAATATCTTTTCCCAATCGGGATCGGTGTCGATGTTGCCTATAAATGGTTGCGTAACGCAGGTGTTGATACCGATGTCTTTGGTACGTTGTTGACTTACGGACTTGATTTTTAATACCGGGTCTTCCCTGCCCCCAATTGAGGCATTCTTATGAAGGTTTCCATATAAGCCCCTGATTAACGCAAACTATTTTTTGTGACCAGTTAATCGGGGCTTTTTTTTGCAGTTATCATTTTTGCAATCTTTCATCCACATCAGCACATCCTAAACATTACCGTGATGCTCCTTTATTCTATGGGTGCCGCTTCTATGGGTGTTGCATATATCCTCACTTCATAAAAATGGATGGTGGTTTTTTCCATCACCATTTATGGGGTTACTTTTGGTCAATTTAATTAAGTGATAAAAACGATTTAATTAATCAATTTTATTCGTTGGAATCAATTTTATAATTTCATTATCTTCTATTCATCAACAACACAGATGAACCGAGGACCAACCCATGACCGAACTTTTTATCGACTTTTCACACGCACTTAATTTTTATTTTGAAAGGAATATTTCCCATGTCTAAATGCCCGATTATGACGACGGCTAGCGGTGCACCGGTGGCTGACAACCAAAACAGTTTAACCGCAGGACCGCGCGGCCCATTATTGGCTCAGGACTGGCAGTTGTTTGAAAAACATGCCCATTTTAACCGTGAACGCATTCCGGAACGGATTGTTCACGCCAAAGGGTCGGGTGCTTACGGAAAACTAACCATCACCGGTGACATTACTAAATACAGCAAAGCCAAAGTTTTCCAAGTGGGCGCGGAAACGGAATGTTTCCTTCGTTTTTCAACAGTCGCTGGCGAAAAGGGGGCGGCTGATGCCGAGCGCGATGTTCGTGGGTTTGCCATGAAATTTTATACCGAAGACGGCAATTGGGATATCGTTGGCAACAACACGCCGGTGTTTTTTATCCGTGATCCTTATAAATTCATGGATTTCATCCACTCACAAAAACGCAACCCGCGCACCAATTTACGGGACGCCACGATGCAGTGGGATTTTTGGTCGCATTCGCCGGAAGCTTTGCACCAGATCACCATTTTAATGTCTGACCGGGGTTTGCCCAAAACCTACCGCCATATGAACGGCTATGGATCCCATGCCTATAGTCTGATCAATGATGATGGTGAGCGTTTTTATGTGAAGTTTCACTTTAAAACCTGCCAAGGCCAAGCCACCAACCGTAACGAAGACGCGGCACAAATCATTGGTGATGACCGGGAAACCCACCAACGCGATCTGGTCGACGCCATTGACCGTGGTGATTTCCCAAAATGGACCATGAAAGTACAAATCATGAGCGAAGCGGAAGCTTTGGAAACCGATTACAACCCTTTTGATTTGACCAAAGTTTGGCCACACAGTGAGTTCCCGTTAATCGAAATTGGAACGCTGGAGCTAAACCGCAACCCGGAAAACTATTTTGCCGAAGTTGAACAAGCCGCATTCACACCGGCCAACGTTGTCCCCGGCATCGGGCATAGCCCCGATAAAGTATTGCAGATGCGCATTTTGTCATATGGTGATGCCCAACGTTACCGCGTCGGTGCAAACCACCAACATTTGCCGGTCAACGCACCCCGGTGCCCGGTGCATAATTACCAACGTGATGGTGCCATGCGTTTCGATGGAAACGGCGGTGGTTCGGTTAATTATCAACCCAACAGCCAAGTCGGCCCCGTTGAAGACCCATCCGTAAAAGAACCCGCACTGTCCATTGGTGATACGGCCGACCGTTATGATCACCGGGAAGGCAACGATGATTTTACACAAGCCGGAAACCTGTTCCGCATCATGCCGAAAGACGAACAGGACCGATTAATGGAGACCATCGCCGGGGCCATGGCCGGTGTCCCGGATGACATCATCAATCGTCAATTGGGTTATTTTGATCAAGCCGATCCTGCCTATGGTGCTGGCATCCGGTCACGATTGAAAAACTAAAAACTGTTACTATGGCCGTCTCTCGTTGCATACATCAGGCGAGAGACGGTACGTTTATCTGGAACGCGCTGCACCACGTCTCGTGCTTTGCGGACTAAACCCGCCACCTTTCATACCGGGGCTTTTGATGGATGTGGCACCCGCGCCAAAATGTCCATGCTGATTTTTTTGATCTGCCTGATCATTATCCGTGTTACGTTTTTTATTTTTTTGGCCTGCTTTGGCTTTCGCCCGTTCGCGGGCCCTTGCTTTGCTCATGAATTTATACCTTTTTAATCATCGAATAAGACATTATATCACAGGAAAACCAGAACATAACCCGCAGCCAGAATTAATTGTAGGACGGCAAAAGGAACCGCTGTTTTTACAAACTGCATAAACGACATGGGTAATTTAAATTTATGAATGATGGTCACAGCCACCAGCGTCGAAGCCGAGCCAATCGGTGTGATATTTCCGCCCAAATTAGCACCAAAAATAACCGCCCACCACAGGGTTGAATCAGACGGCACGTTCAATCCTGATAAAATTTTGGCGAGCATCGCAGCTAACGGAATATTATCCGTCACCGAACTGGCAAGAGCCGATGCCACCATTAAAATAGCCGTACCCCATATTTCGCCAAGGCCAATGATAGGTGCCAGTTCTTCGCCGATTAAATCCAAAACAAGAGCGTGTTCCATCATATTAATAACGATGAAAAGACCTGCAAAAAAAGCCAATAAGTCCCAATCCACCGCTTGATAAAACCGCTCTGCCGTCGATTTATAATAACTGAGCATGATGGCCGCGAATGTCAGCGCCACGTAGCCCATGCCTAGATCTTTGATATAAGGCGTTACTGATGCGCTAGCTAAAGCCAAGACAAACAACGCCGTCATCACCGTACCAAATTTAAAAAACCAGATACTTTCAATGCCGTCATTTTCATCAAAACCGGCGACGTGTTGAGCGGCTTCGGCTTTGGCAACGTCGCCTTGTAAAGCTTTAATGCCAAAAAGTTTAGCCCCCATAATAATGGTCACAATCGTCGCCACGACCACATAGGGACTGGATTTTATAAAAAATGTAACAAAGGAAATTTCCGCTGCATTACCAACAATAATGTTAGGCACGGATGAGATCAGTGTTAACAGGCCACCGACATTAGTTAATAATCCTTCGACCAATAAAAAACCTAACAATTTATTATTTAAATTCAATTTCGATAAAGAAACACCGCTTAAGGTGCCAACAATGATCATCGCGGTGACGTTGTTGAGTACGGCTGAAAAAACCACGGTCATCACACCATAAAAAATCAACAAACGAAACGGGTCACCTTTCGACGCCTTGGTTAATTTAATGGCAATCCATGTGAACAAGCCACATTTGCTGGTGACATCAACAAACAGGGATGAGCCTAAAATAATGGCAATAACTTCCCAATCGATGGCCGGGATGTAAACCGGCAGCGTCACATCAAGGCCTAAAATTTTAACGGTTTCTGGATAAACCAAACCAAAAAAAGAGGCCAAAAATAACGTGATGGCAGCAAACCAAGCGACGATCACTGATTTTTTAGCATGGATTTTTTCTTCCAATGCCAACAGCATAATCATCATCACCAGCAAAGCCGCAAATAAATAGGTGATCTTCATTGATAGCGTTTCCATCATTACACCATCATCAACGGAATTGTTCTTAATTCAACGGCCAAGGCATAAGCCGACCCGTGCATGGCAAGCTGATCCTCATCTTTGGTATTAAAAACCAGCATATCGATTTTTTTGGCCTGAATAAGTTCGCGGTATTCGCTGATATGACGCCCCATGACAACAACGTCCTCGATGGTCACATTACCATTTTCATTTTCAATAACAGATCGGCAGGCATCGATGAAATCTTTCGGTTCTTTTAACAATTGATGGGCAATGGTCTCTAGGGCTTGGTCCGTTTCAATGGATGGAATTTTACCAATTACGTCCATATAGCGGTCCAAAATTTGTTTGTTTTCGACGTGCACCAACCAACAGTGACCGCCAGGCGCTGTCATGCTTAAAGCCATGTTTACCAAGCCATTGTCGCCCGTTAAATGATCGGTCATAGCCATCACCTGATCCGTATTTTGCAAACTATGAGACAACGCATGCCCGGCATCGGGATGCGGCATAACGACCACAGGAACAGACGTAGCTTGGCTCATAATATCCAAGTATTCACCCAAACTATAAGGCCACTGCCAAGCTTTTGAATGTAAATGCCGATAAGTGACAATAAGGTCCGGTTTTTTATCTTGAATAATGTCCAGCAATTGCTGTACTGAATTAAAATCCTCACCAGAAACGCTATCCCACTGGGGTTTGGCTTCTTCCGTTACAGATAAAAACGACCGTACGGTCTGAATGAAATCACGCATGTCATTTGATTTCAAATCCGTCACAACCAAAATCCGTTTAAAGCTCAGTTTTTGATATGAATAAACGGCTTTGTCCGCCGATTTAAAGACGGACGTAAATTGATCAAGACGGGTCATTTATTTGGAAACTTTCATGGGTTAAAAAACGCTGTCCCCGAGTGCATAGCATTATCAAAGGCTGCATGCTAGGATTCTGAAACTTTAAGCCGACTTTTTACACAACAAAATGAACCAATGCCCGAACTTGAACATTTTACACACAACCACAAATTAATCTGCGATTTCACAACCGGGGCCGTTCGCCACCGATTCAAATTTGGTGGTGGGCGCGGACAAGCTTTACCCAAAGCGGTCGGTATGAAAGCCGGTAAAAACACAAATGTTGTCGACGCTACGGCTGGCTTGGGCGGCGATGCATTTTTATTGGCATCATTAGGCGCCCACGTAACAATGATTGAACGCTCCAAACAAATGCATGACCTGTTACAGGCTGGTATCGAGCAAGCAAAAAACCACAGCGCAGATATGGCTGAAATCATCAACCGTATGACGTTGATATTCGGTGATGCCAAAGACATCCTCACCGAACTGTCGCCAGAAGTCATTGTTATTGATCCGATGCATCCACCACGCAACAAATCGGCCCTCGTTAAACAGGAAATGCGCCTCATTCGTGACATTGTCGGTAATGATGACGACAAAGACGAACTGCTTGATATCGCCTTAAAAATCGCCAAAAACAGAGTTGTTTTAAAATGGCCTAGGCAGGCACCGGATATATCCAAGGGCCATCAGCCGTCACACCAAATTATAGGAAAGTCGACCCGCTTTGATGTTTTCATGCGGAACTAGGTTTTCATTTTTTTGGTGTAAATGATAATGGATGTTTATTGGCATGAGGATGTTTTGAAGCGTCTATATCATTATCAGAGATATAAACGCCCAAAATATGTCCAAATTGGCCGGCAACTGGTGGGTCATCCTTGTTCAGGGTGTTTTGCAACAATGGAACAATGACACGCTCATATTTCCAAAATACTTTATAGGTTTTATTAAGCCGCATGCCTTCATCAGAATACTGTGGTTTTCCATGTTGCATAGACCATGAATAAATTTCGCGGGCATGTTCCGCAGCACGTGCGTCGTGGGTATCGCTTAACAATTTATTTGTGAAATCCCCACTGACAAACCGACACAGGGTTGATCCCCAATAACGCCATCGATAATCTATTTTACCATCGTCAGTTATGATTTGATCGGCTAAAAAAAACCGTGGAGCAATGGCATAAAGTTCCATCAAATCCATTTCACGAAGCATCGGAACGCGACCCAAATTGTCCACTTTGCCCTGCCAGCAATCAACGAGTTGTTGCAAAATAGGATCAAGATCAGCAGGAAGTGGATAGGCGTCTTGCATCATCATTACCTGAACAAGTATAGATCAAAACTTTGAATGCATCACAATAATTAAAAACTATAACCGTTAACTTCTCATTAATCATAATACAATTACCGTATTGCTTTTAGTGCCGGAACCAAAATTTCACGCTGGAAATAATTCCTGATGATCGGATGCTGCTATAAATCTAAGTCATAGCGTTTTTTAAATAGTCTGCACATTCTTTGCCCGGATCGTGCGATATGTTTGGTCAGTGGGCTTCAAGGTCATGATGCGATCAACCCGAAAATTTCTGAACGCAGTTGTTTTTTCGCACCCCCTTGTTAACAACCACACCGCATCAAACGCCGTTAAGCACACAGGCCTGATTTTGCGTTTACTTGTTACGGCTTTTAAATCGCGGCAACCCATTAACAAGCGTTTTCGTTCTCCGATCACACGGCGTAAGGGGCTTAAAAATTCCAGAGTCGTTTTTTTCCAGCGAAAAGACTTTTAACGGCGGGCTGGTTAAAATATGTTTGTCACTATGTATCAGGGCGGCGTTCATTTTTCGTGACGCTCGCATCGCTGCATCGACCAAAGCTGCGGCCGACACGGGTCGGCGGCGACCTCTTAACTGATCCAGTATAGAAAACAATCTAATAATTCGCATAAATTAACCTTGACATAAGTTGACAGGGTATTCCAGTAATTTGCACCACCAAACCAAAACCATTAAAAAAATAGGCTAAATATTTAATGATGAACAAAATTTGGGACTGCTCAAACACATGAGCTTCACCCGATATAAAAACACCCCTCGATCAAGCCTTAACAAATCATCGATGCGATTTTACATTGACGCAACGGTTTTTTTGAACACCAGAATGGCATTGCGTTACATTGTTTATTAAGGAATATGTCGGGCGACTATAGCGATGTTGTCATGTCCGTAGATCGCCCAGCATACAAAAAATGAAAAAATGGACATATCATGATGAAAGTTACCACACATTTTTATCGACCAAAGAAATCGATCGTTTGTAATTAACATCCTTCGATCTGATGCATTTTATATATAACAATGATTTAAATACACCTAAATGTAACCACTTAACATCCATGACCAAGACGGCTTCTGTCGATCCCAATTTCTGATTTTTTTTATCGCTTAAATTTATAACGGACATTTTATGGATACGCCCATCAAAGATTTACTTAAATCCCCTGCTGTTCACAGCATCGCGGTTATGATCAGAAAGAAAGATCCCGAGTTTTCCACCAACGAATTCATTGAGTTTGCCTGTGAAGGTATCGACGCGTTACCTTTAAAAGAACGCTCAACACGTATCACAGATGCATTACAAAAATTTCTGCCAAAAGAATTTCAAGCAGCAGCCAATATTTTGCTCGCAAGTTTGGATAGTCCAACAGATATCGACCCAAAAAACCCAAGGCCATTAACGGGCATCCGGGGTTGGACCGTATCGCCGATGGCCGATTATATGGCACGGTTTGGACTGACCGATGTCCCTCTTGCACTCGCTTGCCTTCGCGAAATGACGATCCGCTTCAGTTCTGAATTTGCCATTCGCACATTTATCGAAAATGTCCCTGAAATGACTTTTGATGCGTTGAACCAATGGGTGACGGATGACAGCCACCATGTACGCCGGTTAGTCAGCGAAGGCACCCGCACACGTTTACCTTGGGCAACAAGATTAAACAAATTTGTAGATGACCCAGAACCCGTTATTCAATTATTAGAACGGCTTAAAGACGACACATCGGAATATGTCCGACGATCCGTTGCCAATAATTTGAATGATATTTCCAAAGATCACCCGGGAAAAGTAACCAAAATTGCCAAAAAGTGGATGAAAGGTGCCAACAAAAACCGCGTCCGTTTAATCCGCCATGCTTTGCGTGGATTAATCAAAGCGGGGGACCATAAAGCATTCGCCGTATTAGGATATTCTTCGGCCGATATTGCATTACCACATTTCAACATAAAACAAACAAACGTCGTTTTGGGTGATGTCGTTGAATTTGAAATCGAAATAAAATCCATGGCAAAAACCGATCAGCCACTGATCATTGATTATGCCGTTCATCATATGCGTGCCAACGGGAAACAAACTGTAAAAGTTTTTAAATGGAAAAAATTGACCTTGAAAAAAGACACTCGGCTCAATCTTTCAAAACGTCATGCAATCAAACCTATTTCAACACGTCGGTATTATTCAGGTCTTCACAGCATTGAAATTCTGGTCAACGGGAAAAAGTATGGGCGTGAAAATTTTCATCTGCAAATGACATAATGTTGATTTGCTGTGATTTATTCGACCCATTAATATCATATTGAACTATTGTAAGTGTTAATATTTAGGGGGCGTCATGTTTAATCAGTTATCGTTTCGTGGTTTTGCATTTTTATTTTTAATATTTGGGTTCATGATCTTTTCGCCCAACACCTCATTTGCCAAATCAACGATTTACTCTTCATATTTTGGAAATATCGCTATCAACGGCACCGATACTGTGGCTTATTTCACCGAAGGTAAAGCCGTTGATGGTTCCCCGGAATTTACCTATCAATGGAACGAGGCCAATTGGCAGTTTTCGTCGGCTAAAAATCGCGATGCATTTGCCACCAACCCAAAAAAATATGCGCCACAATTTGGTGGCTATTGCGCCTGGGCCGTAAGCCAAGGCTATTCAGCCAGCACCATTCCCGAAGCCTGGACCATAGTTGAAGGCAAACTGTATTTAAATTACAGCCGCACCGTTCGCAGCCAATGGTCAAAAAACATCCCCGGCAATATTGCAAAGGCTGAACAAAATTGGCCCCGGGTGCTTGGCAACTAATCCCGTTGCCCACTTGGAATAACGGGTTCGTTTCTACTGCATTTCATGACTAAATTCCAGAAGACTTGGATAACATCCCACAGCTCCAAGGTCTGTTGCGCCACCCACCAAAACACACTCTATTCCTGCAGCCATGGCCCCGCCAAGATCTCTTCTTACAGAATCTCCAATAACCAAACATTCTTTGTTTTGAAGGTTCAATTGATTATAAACTCGTTCAAACGGCTTAGGCGATGGTTTAACCATTCCATGATCTGACGAAAACGACGACGCTGAAAATAACTTGTTTATTCCTGCCTGTTCGAAAGCTTCAATCCACGGTTTTTTAGGTGACCAGATATCGATCACAACAGCTAGAACAAACCGTTCTTTTAACTTAAAAAGGGCGTTGATAAATTTTTGTGGGATATGGCCAAGTTCATGGAAAGCAAAAGTATCAACAATTTTCCCTATTTCCGCTTCTGATAATTCCTGATCATGTGATTTTTCAATGGCTTGCTTTACAGAAGGAAAATTATGCCTGTATTTTACATCTGTATACCGAACGCTCAGATAATCATAAGCAGCTATAATGATTTTATTGAGCTGCGCCTTTTTAAATGAGCCGTTTATTTTCTCATAATATGCATAGAAGTCCTCGTTTTCATCAAAACAGTCTTCTCCAAACATAAATGTGTTATTCATATCTAATAGAAGTGCTTTTTTATTCTTAAACACGATTACGGCCTTATGTAATAAACACTTAATTCTATGCATAATCTTGGGATTCTTATCAAATCCGCTCCCGTTTAGCCATAAAAAAAGTCCGCCTAAGGGAAATGCCACAATGCAGTCAAAGCGGTTTTAATATGACAATACCAGTTTTACTCCGATTTTGCCGTTAAATGACTTCGACATCAAACTGTGCACCGCTTTCAAGCATTAACTTCCACAGAGACAGGGCAAAGCCACGGATCATCAGAAGTTCGAAAGCCTGTTCAGAACGCCATAATGTGACACCGGTATGATGAAAGGCTGTGGAGGCGACTGTTCCGACCGGGAAGGCTGTCTCTCTTAAATCCAGTGGCAGATGGCGGTTCAAAAACAGTGCCGCTTGCGGCCCGGAAATGCTTAGATGGACGCGGGAATGCGATAAATCAAGAACCGCCCCCTCGTTGGCTGATAGGACTGTGGGAGGCACAGCCTCAGCCGCATCAACAAGCCACCATTTCAGCGGTTCAATACGGATCAGCGAGCCGTTTGGAGTGACCACCACCCGACCCGGACCGGGGGCTTGCCCGGCCCCGATAAGTTGCGCCGCCTTGACCCCGACTGCACTTAAAGTGTCGGGCCACGCAGCCAGTTGAAATAAGGACAAATTGGTGTTCTCGCAGAGGGTCACCCCGCAGGTGGCAGCGTCGCCAAATTTGCCTTTCAGATAATGCCCGTTCAGGGCGGAAACTCGATTAACCATGCATTCTCTCCCCGCCCGGATCGACCATGTGTGGGGAAACAATCTGGACTTCAATATGACCCTTTCGCACAGGGTCGGCGGCAACAAGGGTTTGCCCGGCCCAGGCTTCATGGCCGCTTGAAATAAAGCCAATACCGATCCAATGACCAAGTTCGGGCGAATGGGTTACCCCGGTGATCCAGCCTTCGCCGAAACCCGAAACGGTTTCTGCCGTACAAAGAAGCGCGCCGGCATTGAATGTTTGCTTGCGGTCCTTTGGCACGATACCGACCAGTCTGGGCCTGTCTTCCCGCTGCAACTCAGGGCGCATGCGCAAAGAGCTCCCAATAAAGGATTTATTTTTTGAGGCCATTTTACCTAAGCCCGCGTCATCAATGCTGATGCGACCATCAAGTTCGGCCCCGGTGACATGGCCTTTTTCAATACGCAGTGCGCCCAGAGCCTCAAGCCCGTACAGGCAGCCTGCCCGTGACTTAGCCTCGGTCCATAACATTTCCATCATGGAGTTGGCGTAATCAGAAGGAACATAAACCTCGAAAGCCATTTCGCCGGAAAAGCTGATTCTTGCAATGCGACAGGCAATGCCTCCCTTCAGCGTGGTTTCTATGACCCCCATGAAGGGAAACACGTCGTTGTTCATGACCTCCGGGTCTTCAACACAGGCTTTGAGACACGCACGGGATTTCGGCCCCGCCACAGCACAACCCGCCCATTGATCGGAGACCGAGGTAACATGGACCTTCAGATCGGGCCAGCGGACCTGCAACAATTCTTCGAGCCAAACCATGACCTTGGCGGCATGGGCCGTTGTCGTTGTCATAAAATAATCGGTTTCAGACAAACGCCATGTCGTACCGTCATCCATCACGATGCCGTCATCGCGAAGCATGATACCGTAACGCGCCTTGCCAATCGGCAGTTTGGCGAAGGGGTTGGTATAAACACGGTTGAGCAATTCCGTGGCGTCCGGCCCTTGAATAGCGATTTTCCCAAGGGAAGTCACATCACACAGGCCGACCGTGCTACGCACCGCCCCAGCCTCACGCACATAAGCCTGATCAATGGTTTCCCCGGCACCGGCGAAATACCAGGGCCGTTGCCACAATCCGACATTGGTCAAGGTCGCACCATGGGCCAGATTCCAGTCATGCATCGGTGTCCGCCGTAACGGGCGGAAATGGCTGCCGGAATGACGCCCGCAAAGAGCACCAAGACTGATCGGTGTGTAAGGCGGGCGGAATCTCGACGTCCCAACTTCGGGGATTTCCTTACCCAGCGCCTCGGCCATCAACGCCATACCAATAATATTACCCATCTTGCCCTGATCGTTGGCCATCCCCAGCGTCGTATAGCGCTTTAAATGTTCAACCGAAACGAAACCTTCGCGGTGGGCCAAACGCACGTCATCGGCTGTGACATCATGTTGGGGATCAACAAAGCTTTTGAGTTTCTCACCGGCTACCTTGATTTCATAGAGAGGACGGATCGGATTTTGCCAGCCACCGGGTCTGGGTGCCGCTACCGACGAAACGGACTTGCCAAAATCTTTTGCCGCCGCCGCCCCTGCGGACATGCCAGAGGCCTCGCAATCATCCATAGTCCAGATCCCTGCCGCTGATCCAGCCATGTGTATTCGTCCGCCGAATTCAGAAGGGACAAAACAGGCATTTTCAGCATCCCAGTCCGGCATGCCACCACAATGGGAAAACAGATTGATAACAGGAGACCAACCGCCGGAGACGAGGACAAGATCACAAGATTGCCTTCCGCTCTCCTTCCAGCCAGCACCATCAACAATGGCCGTTTTCAGTCCGCTGATCCCTTTTGTGCCAAGGACTTTCATCGGGGCTGTGGCCATCTGCACGGTGACACCATGATCACTGGCTTGCCCGGAAAGGGCCGTTGAAACCGACGCCCGAGCATCGAGCAATGTCACCTTGGCGCCGGCCCTGCTTAACTGTCCAGCCGTAGGGTAAGCCGAATCATTATTGGTTGCGACGACAATATTTTGCCCGGCCAGAACACCGTAACGGTTCAGGTACACCCCGGCGGCGGCAACAGTCATAACGCCGGGACGGTCGTTGTCGCCAAAGGCGATGCTCCGTTCCAGAGCCCCCGTCGCAATGATCGTGCTTTTCGCCCGTACCGTCCAAAACCGTTGGCGTGGCAAATGCTGAGAACCGGAAACTTTATATTCGGTGACCCGTTCCAGCAAGCCAGCGGTGCCGTGATCATAAAGCCCAAAAGCCGTGGTGCAGGGCATTACCCGCACATTGAAGTCCTTGAGCTGGGCAATCAGATTAACCCGTTTACTTTCCGCCTCCGCGCTCGACTGACCCAGAAAATCGCCGCCGAGTTCATAATCCTGTTCAACCAAAATGACATCCAGCCCGGTCTTGGCGGCCGTTATAGCCGCGTTCAGTCCCGCCGGCCCCGATCCGATCACCAACACATCACAATGGTCGTTGGCGTGTTCGTAGCGGTCTGGATCAGGGGCTTCTGGTGGCGCACCCATACCGGCGGCTTTTCGGATCAGTTTTTCATACTGCATCCAGATACCGGTACCATTGCCGCTGCCCCATTCAAAAGGTGGAATGCCCATAAAAGTCTTGTAATAAAATCCGGCTGAAAAAAAGCGGCTGAAAAAACCGGTAACGGCCCCCACATCAAAACGCACGTTTGGCCAGGCGTTTTGGCCGTAGGCGACCAAACCATCATATAGTTGCTCGGTCGTCGCCCTGACGTTGGGGTCGTGACGGTCCCCATCCCCGACGCTGATAATGGCCCCGGATTCTTCCACCCCCGCAGACATAACGCCGCGCGGGCGGTGATATTTAAAGCTGCGGCCAAGCACCCGTTGATTGTTGGCCATCAATGCCGAGGCCAACGTATCACCGGCAAATCCGGTAAGACCCAGCCCATCCCATTTGAAGGTCAGGCTTTTGGACCTATCGATACGGCCGCCTGTGGAAAGACGTGTTGCGGTCATGTTTCACCTTCCAATGCTTTCGCCATGCCGGGATGGGCCGGACGAACCGAGCGAATTTCATGGCTCATGGTATCACGTTCTACAACGAGCCACATACGGCATCCATTAAGATGCTGCCATGTTTCCAACTGCATGCCACGGATGTTCTGTCGCTGAAAAACGGCTTCGTGCCAGTCGGCCGCCGATGCATCGAGCGGCGGGTACTCTATTGAAGCGTCACCGCCATAGCTGAATTCGCTATGGTCGCGTTCGCCGCAATGTGGACAAGGGATACGAATCATTTTTAAGGGTCCTCAACCATGTAATTTCGGATCTGGGCCGGCGCCGCGTTCGTCAATATTCACGCCGCGCTCGAAGCGTTTAAGGTCATAATTGGCAATCATCTGATGCGGGCGGTCATTGGCGATAAGATCGGCGAAATACCAACCCGACGCCGGGCTGGCTTTAAAACCGCCATAGTTCCAGCCCGCGTTCAGGTAAAGATTATCCAGCGGTGTTTTGCAGATAAAGGGTGAGCCGTCCATGGACATGTCCACCACCCCGGACCAGTGGCGCAGCAAGCGGACGCGACCAAGACAAGGCAGAATTGACATCGCACATTCAGCGACATCCTGAATGATCGGCAGGTTGCCGCGCTGGGCATAGGACTTGTACCAGTCCAGATCGCCACCAAAAACCATGCCACCCTTGTTGGATTGCGAGATGTAAAAATGCGCACCCCCGACACCAAACACGACGACTTGATCAAGCAGCGGCTTTAAGGGTTCGGTGACAAAGGCCTGCAACTTGTGGGACTCGATTGGCAACGTTTCAAAGCCTGCCATAGTCCATAACCGCGTGCTATTTCCTGAAACTGCGAAGCCAATTTTTTTGGCTCCTATCGTTCCGCGAGATGTCTCCAGGCTGACGATGTGTCCGTTCTTCCGGGTCGTGCCGGTCACTTCGCAATTCTGGATGATATCGACGCCAAGTTGATCAGCTGCGCGGGCGTAGCCCCATGCAACGGCGTCATGTCTGGCTGTCCCGGCACGCTTTTGCACCGCTGCCCCGATGATCGGGAAACGGGCACCGGGGCCGTAATCAAGAAGCGGAACATTGCGCTTAAGCGTTTCCAAATCCCAAAGTTCGCCATCCGATCCCGTCAACCGCATGGTATTGTAACGACGGGCAGCGGCGTCTTTTGCCGACGGGCTATGCAACAGACTGATATGAGAACGTTGGCTGAACATGACATTATAGTTCAGATCATGGCTCATATTTTCCCACAATTTCAGTGCGTGCTCATAAAATTCCCTGTTGCCCGGCATCATATAGTTGGAACGGACAATCGTCGTATTACGACCGGCGTTGCCACCACCCAACCAGCCTTTTTCAAGTACCGCAATGTTTTTCAGTCCGTGATTTTTCGCCAGATAATAGGCGGTCGCAAGACCATGCAGTCCGGCCCCCACAATCACCACGTCATAGTTAGACTTCGGTTCCGGGTCACGCCATTGGCGCTGCCAGCCTGTTTGACCGGTAAGTCCGTGCTTAAAAACATTCCATCCAGAAAAGCGTGTCATAGCGACAACCCCCTCAGATTTTCGTCCCGTTTATGGTTTTGCCAAAACCCCAAAACTTTCCTCATTTGTTTGACTTTCCTATCAACTGCTGAATCTCATGAGAAGGCCGCCCCGGGCGTTATATCCGATAGAAGTTCGGCAAGACTTGTTCCGGAACCCAAGCCATTTACATGCCGTTCAATCCGAGTAACCCGATCCTCACCGAGGATCGGGGCGGCGCTGGCATGAAATTTCCCAGCTATTTCAATGTTCGATAGCCGCGTCCCGGGATCTCCCCGCGGTTCTGTGGGTTCCGATACCAGCTTCGTTCCATCCTTCATCATGAATGTGACGTGCGCAAACCTGCGAGCAGGAAAAAGCTTATTATAATTTTTGAGCTCGGTCACTTTCATGCTTTTGCAAAGACGAAGGATCGCCGGGTCAGTCAGAGCATTGTCTGCAACTTCATCGGGCCCAACCTTTCCGCGCACCGCCGCCGCGGCCGTCGGAAAAGCCAAACTATATTGCGCTTCCTCGGTATTTTTTGGCTGTCTTGTGGCGAGCCTGCTGGCTTCGTGAAAAGTCACTATTTCAATATGTGCAATATCCTCGGCATCGGCTCGGTGCGCCCGGCGGAGATTAAGCGTCGCCTCAACAGCTGGCTGCGCCCACCTGCAGACGGGGTAAGGTTTGAAGTATTGCTCGAATATCCGCCAATTAACGCCGATATCTCCCCATAAATCTGCTACTTTATCGTCTTCAACGGTTATTGCAGGTGCCCCGGTAAAGCCGTTTTTAGCAAGATAGGCTGCTGAAACACCGGCCATAGCCCCCCATCCGGAACCATCCTTTAGCATCGTGGGAGAATCGATGCAGCGCATCATTTGGCTTCTGGGGCCGTGATATTCAGCAATACCGATGGCCTCTCTGGTCTGCGCTGCACCAAGGCCCAAAACCCGGGCGGTGATGGCGGCACAGGCAATCGCAACCCAGGCCCCCGATGTGTGATAGTCGCACGCAGTGCGGTGCAAAGCTATACCGGCACGGGTCCCCAGTTCATATCCGATAACGACAGCACACAACAAATCGCCACCATCGTCATTTCCGCAGGCTTCAAGACTGGCAAGAGCTGCTGGCAGCACGCCACAACCTACGTGCCCCTTGGTTAATCTGTGCCCGTCATGGGCATCCAGAGCATCGATCGTCATCCCGCCCGCGAGGGCTGCACCTGCGGGACTGACCTGCCGGCCATCGAAAAGCATCCTCGCTGCGTTGTTGCCTGCTGCAAACTGGTCGACCGCATGGTTTCTAATAATCCCGGAAAGCTTGGTTGTCGATCCACAGGCGGCGACACCGATCAGGTCAATGATGCAGCGTTTACCCAAATCGACGACATCCGTGGGCAGATCAGAAAACTGAGTATCATGAACACATTCGTAGAATGACTGCACCATGGTTGTTCCTACAGGCGAGATTGAAGTCTTCATCGTTCCAATGACAAATCAAGAAGCAGCGCGCCAACCGCCGGGCCGCATGGTTTCGGGTGGCAGCAAAATTTCAAAACGCGACCGGATTTCCCGTTCCACTTCTAATGGCATCACTTCGGGCCAATGTGTTTCGAGTATTTCCTGTGCGCGGCCCTTGGCGATGGCACGGATGTCTTTTTCACCGGCCGCTACCCAGTCATCCCGAGAACCGCGATCAAAAAGCTCCGGATAGAAATACTCTTTGTTCATAAGGTCGAGCGTATGGGCGTGACCAAGGAAATGATTGGCTCCGTTACAAACGTCGTTAATGACATCAATTGCCAACGATTGCTCGGTTACTTCAATGCCCCGCGTGAGCCGCATGACAGTACCATTGATATCATTATCAATGACGTATTGATCGTAGGCGACGGTCAGCAGGCTTTCCAGAAAACCGGCGGAATGGTGAACGTAATTGGACCCAGCCAATGCGGCGGCCGCAGTGGTCATGCCTTTTTCGAAACCAGCCTGTGCATCACCGACTTTCGAGTCGGCGATACCCGAAGAATTATAAAGAGGAACTTTTAAATATTGGGCGATCTGCGCGCAGGCCGCGTTAAGAAGGGCGAACTCTGCCGAACCGCCTGCGAATGATCCTGTTCGAAGATCGGCCTGCGCCGGAACACAGCCCATAATCAATGGGTATCCCGGTTTTTGCAAATTTACATATGTGAACCCGGAAAGTTGTTCAGCGGTTAACTGGACAAGAGTGCCGGCAAGCGATGCTGGAGATGTGGCGCCAGCCTGAGGTGCCGACGAGGTCACAACGGGAATATCATGAGCGATAATCTCATCGAGAATTTCGACGGTCTCCATCGCATAACGCAATGGCGAAACAGTCCAACATGCTGTTAAAGATATCGGCGGGCGGGCGTCAAATTGGCTTTTGCCGCCGGCAACAATATCCCCGATGGCCCGGATAGCAGGGACTTTTTCCGGCAAGTAGGCATTACTCATCACATGCTTTTTCGTTGCGGCTAAACACGCATAAAGCTGATTGACGTCAATCTGTTCGTTGCTCAAGTCGCGACAGACGACAGGTCTCATGTAGAAATGAATGTGTTGGAGGGTATCAACAAGCCGACCGATGTGAAAATTGTCACTCAGGACGGTTTCCCGTACGACATCGTTTAAATCGACGATTTTTACAGCCTGCCCGCCCGTACCGAGGTACACACGCCTGCCACCGAGCCTCAAATCGTGACAAGGGTCACGACCCGCCAACAACACTTCCGGTCGTGCCGAAGCCATGGCTTTATCAATCAGTCGCGCAGGGATATAGACCCGGTTTTTATCGGTATCAATGCGGCAACCGACTTTTTCGAAAAAATCCCGGCACGGGCTGGGGCCAACTTCGATTCCAGTCCGATCCAGCACCTCGTAAGCTGCCCCGACGATTCTTTTGACTTCCTCATCGGTGAGCGGCTTAAACGTTCCGCCTTCCAATCCCGCAGGCACCGGGTTCTCGGCTTTTGCATTGACGTCTGTGGGGTTTCGTCGATTGCGGCGTTTCCTAGATTGCATTTTTATATCCTTTATTCAAATGTTCGTATAAACAGCGAGCAAGTTCGCTTCAAAATCGTGCCGCAGGGTTTGTCGGCAAAGCATTAATTTCTTCAGAAAGCCAAAGACTGCGCCTTTCCTTTTAAAAATCTCAGTGTTGGTTCAGCGCACGAAATCCGGAATACCTAGCTCCTCAGCAAGGCGTTCTGTTTCACGCATAACTAGGGAAAGGTCGCTGTCACGAACTGTGGGTAATAGTGACCGGGCTCTTCTGACGTTCTCGTAATCAAGCGTGGCCACGAGCAACTCTTCGTCACTGCCGGCGATTGCGATCTCCTCGCCAAAGGCATTGACGATGCGGGACCCGCCCCAAAAGGTGAGGTCCATTTCTGCGCCGCAGCGATTAGCCATGATAATCGGGGCGCCGTACATCATCGCATAAAATCGGTTGGTAAGCCCCCAGCCGCCCGGGTTGTCAAATCCAGCTCCGACGGCTTCAATGGCCGAGCTAATCGGGGAAATCAAAAATGTTGCACCGTGCAGAAATGCCAGATGGACCAAGGCCGGATTCCAAAGATCGGCACAGATCATCAACCCGGCCCGCCAATATTCATCAAGTGCCGTGGTCTCGATAAACCGGCCCTTGGCAAAATGCTTTCCCTCTTCAAGCTTTCCGTAATTTGGAATGTTGATTTTTCGATGTAAGTGTTCAAATTTGCCGCCATGAATGATGGCTGCAGAATTATAAAATTGCGCGGCGGGTCCCTCCTCAATAAAACCGATAACGACCCGCATATCACCAGCCGCTTCGGCAAGTTTCAGCAGTCGGGGGTCATCTCTTTTGAGGGCGGTACCAAGTAAATCCTGTGTGCCGTGGTGCCCTGCCAGTGAGACTTCTGGAAAGACAAGAATATCGAGTTTCGCTTCATGACCACGTCTGATCCACTCATGATGTTTCTTGAAATTTTCGTCGATATCTCTGAAATTACTGGCAATCTGGGCGATGCCAAGTTGAAGGATTGTCGATGTGGTCATGAAATTTCCTGTATGGAAGCCGGACACGGCTGGGTGGGTCCGCGCCCGGCAATTATTGATACCCTCGTGTGAAGGTTTCGAAGTTAGTCATTTTAATATGTGGCGAACTTCGGAGGCTGAATCACACGAAACTCAAAGACCAAGTGTCTTTTAAGACCATAAATTCAAGACACTATTTGACAAGTCCTGTTTTCTTAAGGAAAGAGGCCGCGACGGTCTCAATCGTTTCTTTGTCAACATCAACACGCGCATTAAGGCGCTGAAGCGTTGCATCATCGAACTTGGCGGATAAACTTTCAAGAATTCCACCAAGCTTCGGGTTACTATCTAGCGTTTCTTTGCGGATCACCGGGGCCAGCGCATAAGCCGGGAAAAATCCCTTGTCATCCTTAAGGACAGTAAAATCAAAAGCGGCAATCCGGCCATCGGTTGCGAATACGAGGCCGACATCAATCTGACCATCTCTCAATGCCTGATAGATCAACCCGGATTGCATAGGTGCCAAATTGCTTCGTGTTGCCTTGAAATTGTATGCTTTTTGCAATCCAATTAAGCCGTCAGGTCGCTTGGGAAATTCCGCGTTGACACCCAGTTTAAGCTTGCCACCACCACTGTACGATTTGGCGAGGGCGCTTAGCGTCATCATGTTTTTAGCTTTTGCATCAACCGAACGCATGGCCAAGGCATATGTATTATTGGCCTTGGATGGGGATAGCCATACCAAACCTTTTTTCATATCGAGCTCTTTGACGCGCTTGAAAGTTTCGTCAACGGAGAGTTGCTCCTTCACCTTGTTGTACGTGACAAGGGACGTACCTGTGTATTCCCAATAGATATCAACCTGGCCGTTCTCTTGTGCAGAGCGGACAACCTTGCTACCCATTCCTTCGCGTTTATTGACCTTGAAGCCATTCGCCTGAAGAAGCTGTGACGTCATTTCCGTTACCAGCAGTTGCTCCGTGAAATTTTTTCCGCCAACTGTAATTTCTGCGGCCCCGGCGGTTAAGGGTGAAAGCAGCATGATAGCTGCGACTGTAGAGATAATATATTTATACATTTATGTTACTCCTGATTTACTTTTAAGGTTTTAGTGAAATTTGTGAACGAAACTTAGTTAGCCGTTCGGATTAACCCCCTTAGGCACAGTCCAGTGTTGTAATTGGCTAACGACGAAATCCGTGGCAATTGCGAGTAACGCCACGGGAATAGCGCCTGACAACATCATCCCTATTTCATCGAGATCAATGCCAGTAAATATCAATTCACCCAGACCGCCCGCGCCGATCAGAAACGCCAGCGGCACGGTGCCGACATTGATCGCGAGGGCCGTGCGAATTCCGGCGAAAATAACGTAGAGAGCGTTTGGGATTTCCACACGCAACAGTATCTGCCCCGGTGTCATTCCCATACCTGTCGCGGCCTCGATCAGAAACTTCGGTACGGCCGTTAATCCGACGAAGGTATTGCGAATAATGGGCAATAAGGTGGCTATCCAGAGTGCGAAAATCGCTGGCGTTTTACCGATGCCCAGAAAGCTCATGGATAAGGCTAGAATTGCCAGTGTGGGTATCGTCGTGCCGATATTAAAAACCTGCATAATGTTCTCGGATAACCTGAGCATCCTAGGGCGGCTCAACCAAATACCGACAGGAATTCCGGCGACGATGGCCAAGCCGCTTGAAACAGCAACAAGGTACAGATGATCGCCAGTGAGGAAAATAATATCCTCCCGGTAATTGACCGTCATGTCTTCGATCAGGTTTATACGTTCACTGAGTATGCCAAGCAGGAATACCCCAAGGAGCCCAAGATAGATTGAAGTGCTTTTTATGAAATTTCGGTTATCCATGATGGATCACTAACCCTGATCTTCACGGTAAGTGGAACCCAAAAGATGGGTAACACCGCGTTGCGTGATGTTGCCAACAAAAACGCCATTATCGTCAACAACCACAAGCCAGTTGGTATCGTGCCGGAACATCGAGGAAACGGCGTTTCGCAGATCATCCTTAACCTTGATGGTGATGGGCAACGGAGCCCTATGATCGCCGACCAGCCCCGATTTGCCCTTTAAGTCGTTAAGGCGTAGCGAGCCTATAGGCTTGCCGAGTTTTGTGACAACGACAATGTTTTCGTGCCCGCGATCTTGCATTAATTTGCTGGCCGTTTTCAGTTCATCGGTTGCCAGCACACTCGGGCGCTCAAATTCCAACGCATCATTGACGTTAAGCAGGCTAAGGCGTTTCAGTGTACGGTCTGATCCGACGAAATCAGCGATGAACTTATCGGCTGGATGGGAGAGGATCAAATCCGGCACGTCATATTGAATGAGGACCCCTTCACGAAAGATGGCAATTTTGTTCCCCATTTTGACGGCTTCATCAATATCATGACTGACGAACATGATGGTTTTGCGAATCTCGCTTTGCATTCTTAGGAATTCATCCTGAATGATTTCCCGGTTGATCGGATCAATGGCGCCAAAAGGTTCGTCCATCAACAAAACGGGCGGGTCTGCCGCCAGCCCCCGGGCGACACCGATGCGTTGTTGCTGTCCACCGGAAAGTTCTTTCGGGAAGCGTTTCAAAAAAACCGCTGGTTCCAAAGCCATCATCTCTACGAGTTCAGCAGCGCGTTTGCGGGATTTTCCTTTGTCCCAACCGAGAAGATCGGGGACCGCACAAATATTGTCTTCTACTGTCATATTCGGGAAAAGACCAATTTGCTGGATGACGTATCCAATGTTCCGACGCAGTTCGACAACGTCGCTTTCATCCGTGTCTTTGCCGTTGATAAAAATTTTTCCGGACGTTGGCTCGATCAACCGGTTGACCATTTTCATGGTCGTCGTCTTGCCACAGCCAGAAGGCCCCAACAGAACGCATATTTCGCCTTCGGGCACGACCATGTTGACGCGGTCAGACGCCATGACGGGGCCTTTCGCGGTTTCGAAAACTTTTGTCAGGTTCTCTAACTCAATCACAACATGAACTCCTCGTTCGTCATCAGTTGTCTCATCTATCTCATTCCCACTGGGGTCAATCGCCGTTGCACCCAGAGCAGTCCATAGTCGGCAATAATCGCCAGAATACTAACCGTGAGCGCACCCGTAATAAGTTGCCGTGGATCTGTTTGAGAAATGCCCCGACTGATGAATGTCCCCAACCCGCCGGCACCTATATAGGCGGCGATGGCCGTGACGCCGATGTTCATCACGACGGCCGTTCTGACTCCTGCCATGATAATGGGCAGTGAAAGCGGAATTTCGACCATTCGCAGCCGCTGATATGTTGTCATCCCGATTCCTTTTGCGGCTTCACGTAGTGCCGGGTCGACATTCTTGATTGCCGTATAAGTGTTGCGAATGATCGGTAATTGGGAATACAGCAATGCCGCGATCATCGCCGGCAGATAACCGATCCCTTGACCAATCGTCGAAAGGATTGGAATCATTATGCCGAACAAGGCGATTGAAGGAATGGTGATGATGATAGATGCAATGTAGAGGACTGAGTTGGCAGCTTTCTCATTTTGTGTAATCGAAATGCCGATAGGAACACCGGTTAAGATGGCGATAAAGACCGCAGCGCCGACTATGGAAAGATGTTCAAGCGTCCTTATTCCAATCACATCAAGATTGGCAAAGATAAATTGAACGACTTCCATGATATCCCCCCGTCTTTAGATACCTGTCTTTGATATCTCTCGTCATTAACCAGCATTGAACCAGAAATGTTCTCAGTTCCAGTTTCGAAATCAGTTAAAAACATCATGAATGACCCTTGGTAAAATGAGGACATAGTTTTCGGACTCCCAGTATCGAAAAAGCGACCCAGTTAATCTTTACTCTTTTGATACTCAATCTACAGAACTGACAACGGCAAAACTTCGGACGCAGATAACTGAAAACAGATAACTGAAAAGAGGCCCTAAAAATAGTCGTTAAAGAGATAACCGAGGTCGCATGTTTATTAGGGTCCATACTCATTTAATTTATACAATTCTATTTGGAAAACAAAAGATTGTGGCTAAGTGAAATATTTGATGGACATGTATAACATATTTAAAGATGTTTTGCGCTGGATAAATCATTTGTTTTCCAAACCCGTTAAGGGCGCGGTACCTTTGCCCCCTGAATGTATCGAAAGGCTTTGAAAATGCACCACATTTCCTGTCCCCTTTTTCCTGTTTGGCAAACAAATATGTCTGCGCAGAATGGATAAATTAAATGAGTACGGGCCCTAGGACTTTTAAATTTTTTGTACATAATTTCCATAACCTGTTTACCTAAGAAAACAGGTTTCATTATTTAGGATACTGCGATGTCAATCCCCACCCACAGTAAATACGTCATTATTGGTGCAGGCATTCACGGGCTGAGCACGGCCTTTCACTTAGCCTGCCAATTAGAAGAAACAGGCAAAGGCAGCGGCCGGGACATTCTCATTATCGACAAGACGTCGATTGCCGCCGGCGCATCGGGCATTGCCTGTGGCGTTATTCGTAACAATTACTATCAGCCCGCAATGCGAGAATTGATGGCTCACAGCGTCTCGGTTTGGGAAAGCGATGCCGAAGCATACAGTTATCTGCCAGTCGGATATATGCAGATCAGCCACGAAGGGATGCATGAGAACGTCGCTGAAATCGCCCAGCAACAAAAAAACATCGGTTACGATTCAGTCTTTATTGAAGGTAAACACGACTGCACGACCTACATGAAAGAGATTTTTCCCGATTGGCAGGCGAAAGGCATCACAACTGTTCTGCACGAAAAAAAGGGCGGATACGCGAATAACACCAAAGCAATGTACGGCTTAGCCAGTAAGGCTGAGGCTAAAGGGGTTCGCATTATTACCGGCCTCAAAGTTACAGGATTTGATATGGCTGACGGCAGTGTGCAAGCCGTTGAAACGGACAGAGGATCGATCAAAACGGATTATGTCATTGTTGGTGCCGGGCCTTGGGCAAAGTCCATTTGGGACATGCTTGAATTACCCGCCGCTATTAGCGTTCGCAATTTTAAAAATGAAATTCACAATAATGTTCCCATGTGGACGTTTTGGAGTTTGCAAGAAGGCACCCTTGGCGTTGATCCGGCTTTGCAGAAAACGGCGGCAGGAAATATACCACCGGTCATTCATGTGGATACCGATGCGCCGTTGTATTCTGATGTCGACGGCTCGTTAATTACTGATCAACCTTGGGGCATCTACTATAAACCGGATTTCCATTTTGATGGCATTCAAGGTGGTGCCATGCCTTACGTGATCGAAACCGCACCGGACGATGTCGCCGTTGACCCTTACGGTCCAGAATCCCCGGACTTTGTCGTCGGCGACGATTTCGCCCACATGTGGTGCTCCGCCCTCGCTTTTTGTCAAAAACGTTTCGAAGGTCAAATCAGCCGTTACCGGAATGAACCGTCGGGCGGGATCGGTTGTTTTACCCCGGATAATTTTCCTGTGTTCGACGTATTTAAAGAAAATTGCTACTTCATCGCCGATTCCAACCACGGCTTTAAAATGATCGGTGTTGGAAAACTCGTCGCCGAAGAAATTCTGCGGGGGAAAAGTGCTCTTCTGGAACCATTCCGGTTTTCACGTTTCGCCTCCGGGAAACTGCATCCCGTCTCTAATAGCCCGTATCCTTGGAGTTAATATCTAATTCAAAAGCACGCCAACGCTTTGAATGTTCTTGGTTGATTTTGAATAAATTTGCCTTATCGTTAAATGGATGATGCAAATGTCTGAAATGGGGACACCGGCCGCTTCGGAGAACGCCAGAAAGAATTTTGGTTTTTTTCTAACGCCCAGCTTTTCACCGTTGGGTTTTTTTAGCGCCCTTGAGGTTCTTCGTACCGCCAACAGGCTGCTTGGCGAATTCTACTACGGTTGGAAAGTTATATCCCTAGATGGATTACCCGTGACGTCGGCTAATGGTGTTGCAGTCGTTGCCGACATGCCGCCTTCGACCAATAACAATATCGACACCTTATTCGTTTGCGCGGGTTATCACCCTGAATTACATTGCGACGATACAACGCTTGCGTGGATCAGGAAACTCAATCGCCACGGCACCCATGTGGGCGCTATTAGTACAGGAACTTACATTCTTGCTGAGGCAGGAGTCATCGGTGACCACCGCTGCACTATTCACAGTGATAATACAGCTAGCCTGCGTGAAAAACACCCTATGTTAAATTTGGTTGACGGCATCTTCGAGATTGACCGCAATCTCTTTACCTGCACGGGCGGGACATCCGCCATAGATTTGTTCATCCATATGGTCTCGACCGATCATGGCGAACATTTCGCGGCCTCTATCGCTTACCAGTTCCAGCAGGACCGAGTCCGAAATTCCAATGAAGTTCCAAGTAAATCGAAACAGATTGAGTTGCGGTGGAAATCAAAGAAACTCGCAGATACGCTTGTCCTTATGGAAAATAACATCGAGTTGCCATTTTCTTCACACCAACTCGCCTCCCAGATTGGCGTCACCCCACGGCAACTTCAGCGGTTGTTCAAAAAGCACACAGGGCGTACACCAAAAGACTATTACCTCAACCTACGGCTTAATCACGGGCGACGGCTTTTGCTGCAAACTAACATGCCTATCTTGGATGTTGCTATCGCGTCGGGGTTTATTTCGCATGCCCATTTCACTAAATGCTACCGTTCGAATTTCGGCTATACACCGAGAATGGAACGTATTCCACACGCTTGAAGAAGTGTTGTCAGAAGGCAATACGCGATCGTTTACATTCGTCTCGCAAGCCTAGGGTCAACGAAAATAAAATATTCTGTGGCGTAAAGTCGTCAAATAGGCGGGAACATACATAGCAATGCATCACTTCGGTGTCACACCGTCGAGGACTGCTATCTAATGCATTGTTTTTAAAGAAATTGGCGGAGAAGAGACCGCCTAATATTACACTTAATACGCTGAAATATAACAATATATATTCAAGATATATTTTCAAACATACAATTAAGCATACATCTTAAACGCATTCCAGCGATTAATAATTTAAGCGATCAGCTTAAGCCTTTGCACATTTTTTAATAAGTTTTACAACTTTTTCTTGATCCATTTGCGGTGTTCCCCAAACACTACCAAGCGACCTAAGCTCAAGAGCCACACCGCTGTCATTATCTTGAAACGACACACTACTGTTATAGTTTCCAGTCCCACCACCGTACAAAGATGCCAGTTCTGAAATTAAGAACCACCGGCTCCTAAACTTATCAAAATTACGATGATAAATGACTCCGGGTAAATTTTCTTGCACCTGATCCTTTACACATGCCGACAACGTACTTGCATTAAAGCCCACAACTGTAAAGCTTCGAAATGCCTCCATCTCTTTGATATCTTTATATGATGCACATGCACTCAAAAAAACAACAATTGCCAGCGAAGCTGAACAATTCTGCATTTTCAATTTTGGCCTCCCTTCGTATCACCATAGACTGTCACGAAACATCAAATGCTTTCTTTAAAAGTCCTGCCGCTGAAATTCCCTATTTTCAATCAGCTAACTTTTTCATCATATCAATCGCATTACGAGCTTTTTTCTTTGCCTCGCCTCCCAAATCCAGCGCAACAACTTGACCACCACGAATATTCTGCTTACCCACGCCAGTAACATTAAACGTATTTGGAGATACCTCTTCGATACTTAATGAACATGATACACCACTCCACGACCCCCAACGCATTCCCGTCTGGAAAGTCACCAACCCAAGAGTCTCGTTTGCATCGTCAAATTTCCATTCAAGAGCCTGTACTGTTTTCATTGCCAATTTTACCATTGGCACCATTTCACCCCGCCCCCATACAAAACTGCAAAATTTAGCAAATAACTCCGCGTCGGGTTTTCTAAATCCGTCATCAAATTGAGAGCCTTCTTTGTGAATGTGCCCGGTGTGTTAGCCTCTCTCGCCAGAATATTAGCCCAGATCGTTTGCATTTCATTATCTGATACTAGGCGGTTTTTTCAAAAAACTGAGTAATCCAATCGTCCTCATTTGCTTTAATGGATTTTAGAGTCAAATTAGCAACTATCATACAAAATGTAAATTTTGTGATTGGATTCCATTTTATCATGTAAAGATAACATTTCCTGAGAACCCTAAACATAGGCTGGTATTCAGATAGATGATTTTACCTAACTGTATGTACATCTTTTATTTCTTCGGAAAGGGAACAACATTGTTATCGCGGAATGCAGATAGACCTTCTTCATTTATTGATTTGAAAACTTCATCCAGCGCAGATTGATCGGTATCAAACAATTCCTCCCAAACGGTAGAGGTGCCTTCTTCATCAACGACCTCCAACATCCATTTTAAATCATTCTCCAGTTTATAGATTTCAATGCTGAAATTATATCCTTCAACTGTTACCCGGCGAGATAATCCAGAATTTATGATGTTTGGATCAGACATTGATACCCTCTGAAAAATATTAAAGAACAGGACCGCATTTTAACTAATGAATTAGTCGAACTCAAGGTTAGGCGATAATCAATACCCCCAGCAATAGGAATTGGGATATATCGAGGGTAATCGGTTTTAATATCTTGCAACCAAATTTGCCGTTTTACTAAATCGATATCGGATGGTTCAATCTTTGATACTTCACCGCAACGCATACCAACAGTCCAAAGGAATTCCATGAAAGGGCGCATCCATGGTCTGGTAACCTCTTTATTCAGCGCTTCAATTATCAACTTCTCTTCACCATCATAAAAGCGACGCATCCTGCTTTGTGGTTTTTTGGGTCGTTTAATTTTTAATGTAGGATTGGATAAATTATCCATACCCCATTCAGAGGCCGCCTCATTGAATACACATGAAATAAGGTTGAATTCATTCCTGATGGTATTACCAGATAGTTTTTCACCAGTGATATTGCTAATCGTATTCTTGCGTTTTTGATGATAAGCAGAAATATCGCTTGGTCTGATTCTGGAAAGCGGCATATCAATAAATTCTGAATGATACCGTAATGTGTTGGCACGGTTTGTTTTCTGCCTTGAAGCCTTTTTTAGAAGGGGTGACTTCTATGTATTTTGCCAAAGCTTCATAGCAATGTCACACTCCGGTGTCGCACCGTCGAAGACTGCTATCTAATGCATTGATTTTAAAGGTAATGGCGGAGAGAGAGGGATTCGAACCCTCGATACGGTTTCCCATATACTCCCTTAGCAGGGGAGCGCCTTCAGCCACTCGGCCACCTCTCCGTTGGGGCGGAATGTAAGTCCCCCCTTGCCTTTTGACAAGACATCAATTTATAAGAATTGCAGGAGAATGCAGCATAATGCAGGAACAAACAGTGAAACCGTGGGGAAATGTGGGGAA
>Ga0316209_1000573_pt1 | contig 59898 bp, 50 predicted proteins | sample 6monopyrite_MG_FD_204945 | JGI IMG/M metagenome (GOLD analysis project Ga0316209, IMG submission 204945) | Microbial mat bacterial communities from mineral coupon in-situ incubated in ocean water Damariscotta River, Maine, United States -... | ecosystem: Environmental > Aquatic > Marine >... | reverse complement strand
CTAAGCATTTTGAGCTATTCTTAAAGGAGTGCGAATGGAGATTTAACAACAGTGACCCAGAAGATCAGTTAATACAATTGAAACAATGGGTTAAGCAATATTTGAACTAATTATCTAGGACAGCCCCTTAGAGTTTTCTATTCATCTTGGCGTGTTGTTAGGCAGGGCGTTATTATTTGTGCAAGTAATGATGTTGTTGACACTATCGAAGAGCTTCAAGAAAGTTTGGATAGTATTGATTTGGGTAAATATAAATCTATAAAGATGCTATCTGAATTTGATGTTTCACTGGAATTAGCTAATGAAATTAGAGTAGATTTTCTAGCAACGAATAGTGATCCAAATGAGGATATTGTTCATATTTTTTGTCCTAATAAGTTTATTGGATATTCGGTTGCAAAAAATTGGTGTGTTAGTGATCTGGTAGTCAAATGTGTTGATTAAGGCTTAAACCTGCAATGTAATAACCAATAAAAAAGGCGGGGATTAACCCGCCTTTGGAAACTTTAATTAAAACTTAGATTTAAGCTGGCACGTGGTCATTGGTATGATCTACACCGAAGTCTACACTCTGAACCGCGGCACTCGCTAAAGACGCACATCTCGCGCCAGCATCTTGCATAGACGAAACAAAGCCATCTTGCATAGAAGCCTCTTTGTTGAAAAAACTACTGGTTGTACTTGTCATATAAAACACCCTTTCTTATTGTAAATATTGCATTTTCTTTGGAAACACCCGAGCCTTCGTAATCTTTAAAGATCATCTTTGTCTGGTCACTCGACTGTGTTTCAGGAACTATAGTATATAACACCCTTGCTTTTGTCAAATTTGAAAGGTCTATAAAGTCATCTTTTTTATTTAGAACACTCATAAGATTCATAACCTTTTTTTCTGTTATGTCTCGCGGTTCGTCTTTGTTGATTAATACGTAGTCACCAACGTGATTATAGCAGCCTTTTTCAAGGTTATATTCAAATATTTGATAATCGCGCTCTACCATTGGATTTGGCTTGGAAACAAAACGTGTTCGCTCTCCCGTGCGCATTTCTTTTTCAAAAACATCCTCTTTAGGATTGGCACTATTTTGTGACAATTTGGCGTTATCTTTGCTTTTTTCGTTAAAATTTATGCCCATACTCTTATATTACCATTGGTTTTTAGAAAAAAAAATGTTTTAGTGCCGTCTACTATAAAAAGTTTTTAGCACATTTGGTGCGATTGAAGGAGAAAAAAATGTCAACAGCCCCACAGGCAGTAGAACAAGACTATAAAGTTAAAGATATTTCACTTGCAGAAGCTGGTCGTTTGCAAATTGATTTGGCAGAAGATGAGATGCCAGGTTTGATGGCAACACGCGAAGAATATAAGGATTCCCAGCCCCTTAAAGGTGCGCGTATTGCCGGTTGTCTTCATATGACAGTGCAAACTGCCGTATTGATAGAGACACTTACATTCCTAGGCGCGGAAGTGCGTTGGAGTTCTTGTAATATCTTTTCAACTCAAGACGAAGCCGCAGCCGCAATTGCAGCCGCAGGTATCCCGGTTTTTGCATGGAAAGGTGAAACTGAGGAAGAAGCAAAATGGTGTATCCACCAAACGATTAAAGGGCCAAATGGCTGGGTTCCAAATATGATATTGGACGATGGTGGTGATTTGACTGCTATGGTTCACAAGGATTACCCAGAATTGATGGACGATATTAAAGGCGTTTCAGAAGAAACAACGACTGGAGTTCTGTTTTTGAAGAAAATGGAAGAAGAGGGTCGCTTGAAAGCTCCTGCTATTAACGTTAATGATTCGGTTACAAAATCTAAATTTGATAATAAATATGGTTGTCGTGAATCACTTGTTGATGCGATTCGCCGCGCTACTGACGTTATGCTTGCTGGTAAAGTTGCAATAGTATGTGGATATGGCGATGTTGGTAAGGGCTCGGCACAGTCTTTGTCTTCTCAAGGTGTTCGCGTGATGGTAACTGAAATTGATCCTATTTGTGCGCTTCAAGCGGCAATGGACGGTTATGAAGTTGTAACAATGGAAGATGCAACGCCAAGAGCTGATATTTTTGTTACTACTACTGGTAACAAGGATATTATCACTGTTGATCACATGCGTGAGATGAAAGACCGTGCTATTGTTTGTAATATTGGTCACTTTGATAATGAAATTCAAGTTGAGCCAACGCGCAATATGAAATGGACAAATATCAAGCCTCAAGTTGATGAGATTGAATTTCCAAGTGGTAAACGCGTTATTTTGCTTGCTGAAGGTCGTTTGGTTAATTTGGGTTGTGCGACAGGGCACCCATCATTCGTGATGAGCGCGTCATTCACTAACCAGACTTTGGCGCAAATTGAGCTTTGGAACAATCATGGTGAGTATGAGAACAAAGTTTATGTGCTTCCCAAGCATCTTGATGAAAAAGTTGCGGCTCTTCACCTTGATAAGGTTGGCGCGAAATTGACTGTGCTATCACAAGAACAAGCCGATTATATAGGTGTTCCTGTTAATGGGCCGTTTAAAGGCGATGCTTACAGATACTAAGTCTATCTATATATAGTTTTCAAAAGTGGCTGCTAAATTAGTTGGTAGCCACTTTTTTTATGATTTAATTTTATCACTTGTTTTTTTAGGCAATACACACCAGAATCGCATTTGATATGTCTATTGATAGAAAACAAACATCATCAGGTTTTTTGCGTGTCCTTGGCAGCTTTGGCTCAAAGGAGGCTTTGCATGAGGAAAAGGCTCGGCTGGAGGCGTTTTTATCTGCTGTCCCAGGGGAATATTGTGGCTGGGGCATAGATGGGAGTAGTGCTTACTCAAAAGGTTTTTGTAAGCTTTTAGGGTTGGATACAGTAGATAGATTTACTGATATACAAAATTGTTTGTGCAGTGATGATGCGATAATGATTGAAGGGCTATTTAACCGCCTTAAATCAGATGGCATAGGGTTTAGCATAAATGTTCAGGATAAAAATTTCAGTAAGCTGTTAAGGGTATCTGGTACACGCGGCGTGGATTTATCTAATCAGGATCATATACATATTTTGTGGCTTGAGGATTTATCTGTTTCCTCTTCAATAAAAGATGAGGAAGACGGCTCATATGATTTTTTGGATAATATTGATGGTTTCCAAAATGCCCTTGATGCTTTGCCGCACCCTGTTTGGATAAGGAATAAAGAGCAGCAAATTATATGGTGCAATGTAGATTACGCAAAAATTGTTAAAGCAACACCAAGCGAAGTTATTGCGCAGCAAAAAGAAATAATCTCCAAATCAAGAAAGCGCAAACCAAGCGAAAAAAATATTTTAGTTGGAGATGAGCTTGCACAAAAAGCTCTGTCATCTGGGCAAAGCCAAGAGGTTGAAATCCATGAGGTGATAGGTGGAGAGCGTCTATTAGTTAAAATTTCTGAAATTCCAGTTAAATCCAAGGATATTACTATTGGTCTTTTGGAGGATATTACAGAAGAAGAACGTGCAAAGAGTGAGATCAAGAATAACGAGCTTGCTATGCGTGATCTTCTAGAGCAACTCCGTTCTGCTATTAGTATTTATAACTCTGACCATAGCCTTGAATTTTATAATTCTTCTTTTTCACAATTATGGGGGCTGGAAGAGGGGTGGCTTAATACCAATCCCAAATTGGGTGATATAATGGAGAAGCTCCGTGAAACACGCCGTTTGCCAGAACAGGCAGATTTTAGGTCATATAAGAAAAGCTGGATTGATATGTTCACTGATCTTATTGATCCACATGAGGATATGCTTTATCTGCCTGATGGCTCTGCATTTCGTATGCTTGTTGTTCCGCACAAGCTTGGTGGGTTAATGATGACTTTCGAAGATGTAACAAGCAGGTTAGAGCTTGAATCCTCATATAACACCCTAATAGCGGTTCAAAAAGAAACCTTGGACAATCTGGAGGAGGGGGTCGCAGTTTATGGCGGTGATGGTCGCTTGAAACTCTGGAATCCTTCATTTGCAAATCTTTGGAGGTTCGAGCCAGAAGCATTAGAATCAGAGCCACACATATCAAATATAGTCAATAAAGTGTCACAATTTTTTAACGAAACAGATTGGATAGATATTAAGGATAGTATGATTTCTGTCGGTTTAGAGCGCATAACGAATGAGGGTAGGTTAGAGCGTAAAGACAAAGTCTTAATCGATTACGCAACTGTACCCCTTCCTGATGGCGGGGTATTGATAACCTATACTGATGTTACCGATACTGTGCGCGTCGAAAATGCTTTGCGTGAGAAGAATGTAGCTCTTGAAACTGCTGAGAAGTTAAAATTAGATTTCTTGGCAAATGTATCGTATCAGCTCCGCACCCCTTTAAATGCGATCATGGGGTTCAATGAAATGCTTTCGCAAGAGCTATTTGGTTCACTTAATAAGAAGCAAAAGGAATATACTAGCGATATACAAGGCGCAAGTGAGCATCTTTTGAACCTGATAAATGATATTCTTGACTTATCTTCCATCGAGGCTGGCAAGATGGATCTTGATATATCAGAAGTAATGCTCAAGCCGATGTTAGAGAATATCATTGATCTTGTCGAAGAGTGGGCGCGTAAGCAAGGAATTGAAATTTCTCTTTCTTGTCTGGAGGGTATAGGTAAAGCGCAAATTGATGAAAGACGGATAAAACAAGCGCTCATAAATTTAATAAGAAATTCTATTACTCATACTCCAGAGGGTGGAAGGATAGAGTTAATTGCTGCGGGTGATGGCAAGTCTATTACTATAAATGTAAAAGATAATGGTTCAGGTATAGAAGAAGATGAGCAACTAAGGGTTCTAAAACCATTTGAGAGATCCGAGAATGATAATAAAGCGGATAGAGGTGCTGGTTTAGGACTTACTTTGGTGCGCAATATTGTATCTTTGCATGATGGTGAATTTGAACTTAACTCTGCTTTGGGTAAGGGTACAAATGTTAAGATAACTCTTCCAAAAGAACATTTACAAGAAAAGTAGATGCGCTGGGTTTCTTAAAGGCAGGTTGCCCAAGTCTTGGTTATTTCTATCCCGTCTTTCTTATATTTTTTGCTTTGTATAACAACTTCGCCAAGCTCTACACTTATTTTGCAGGAGAATATGGGGAATAATGTTCGTATAGTAAAATCTAATTGCCTGCCGGGGAAGAAAGGCCCTGAGGAGCAGAATTCTGTGCTATCAAGCAAGTAGCCTTTTTTAGGGTGCCTCGTTCCTGAGGCTTCAAGACGAAAAGTTCCTGTATGATGTATAACTTGGCCGCTTGGATCTGTAATTTTATCAGTTGCAACTTCTCCGTAAACCCTATGGTCTGAGCTGTTACGAATTGTAAAGCATATGGGTTGAGAAGTTATTTCCTGAGCCTTAGATAGGCTTGGAGCAATTATAAGTAATGATAATAAAATGGTAAATATTCTCATAAGACGATTCTATCACTAGATGGTTCTTTTCACAATCAGGCTAATACTTTATAAATTACGGTCATGGCGATAAAGAATCAAAAATTTGAAACTTATTCACAAGAGCAGACATGCGAATTTGCAGCTAGCTTTGCTAAAAATCTAGGAAAAAGGAAAATTGTTCTTCTTTATGGTGATTTGGGAATGGGTAAAACTGTGTTTTGTCGCGCCCTTATAAAGGCACTTTGCGGCGATAATATAGAAGTTCCAAGCCCGACTTTTACTCTTGTGCAATCATATGACTATGATGATGGCTGTATCTGGCACTTTGATTTATATCGATTGACTGACCCTTCTGAGGTTTTTGAGCTGGGCTGGGAAGAAGCACTGTCCGATGGGGTTATGTTGGTAGAGTGGCCAGAGAGGCTGGGTAATATGACACCAAAAGGGGCAATTAAAGTATCATTATCGGCGCATGATACTGACCCTAACGGCAGAGTGATTGAGGTAAGTAGGTAATGAAAACCCAGAAAAATCCATATAAATCATTTATTCTTGCCGCTGGTTTTGGCACAAGGCTTCGCCCATATACAGATGATAGGCCAAAGCCAATGGTTGAGGTAAATGGACGTAGCTTAATCTATCGTACTTTGGATAAATTACGCGCAGCAAAAATATCTGAAGTAGTGGTGAATGCACATTATAAGGCAGATATATTGGCGCAGCATTTAAATGATTACGAAGCGCAGCATGATGATATTATAATCCATATTTCACGAGAGAGAGAGATTCTTGATACTGGCGGAGGGGTTAAGAATGCTCTGCATTACTTCGAAGATAAGCCTTTCTATGTGATTGCTGGCGATAATTTATGGGAAGATGGTGAAATTCCAGCTCTTGAAAGGCTGGCAAAGGGCTGGGACAGCAATAAAATGGATATTTTAACACTTATGCAGCCATTGGATAATATGAAGCTGACTGGTGGCGTTGGTGATTATGATTTGTTGGAAAATAGTTTGGTGCGCCGTTCTTTTGATAAAAGCGGAGCATATATGTGGAGTAATATCCGTCTTAATCACCCGCGAATATATGAGGATATAGAGGGTAAGAGCTTTTCTTTTTTGAATATTATGGATAAATGTGAAGCTCAAAAACGTTTTTATTCTCTGGTTCACGATGATGATTGGCATCATATAAGCACACCCAAGGATCTGGAAGCGGTTGATGAATATTACAAAAAGAATGAAAACAGTTAATGAGCAGTAATAATATATATAATATCCCTTCTTATTTGCCATTTTCTGATATATTGGCCACCTATTTGTTGGAGAAAACAAAGGATAACCCGCACAGCCTAACTAAATATAAATTGTTACTGCCTACTAGGCGGGCATGCCGTATTTTACAGGATACATTTTTGCGCCTGAATAATGGCAAGCCTATGTTGCTACCGCATTTGCTGCCAATTGGTGAGGTTGATGAGGGCGAGCTGTCGCTTTTAATGATAGATAATAATAGTAAGACTACCCTTGAGATACCGTCTGCTATTACTCCGCTAAAACGTCAATTATTGCTTGCTAAGTTAATTATGCAAGTCCCTGAATTTAAACAAGGCTTTGATGGCGCGTTGGGGTTATCTAAGGCTTTGTGTCAGTTCATAGATCAAGTGGCGGTGGAGGGCGTGGATTTCTCTGACCTACATAATATAGTGCCGGAGGAGTTTGCTGCGCATTGGCAAGTGACTTTAGACTTTCTGAAAATAATAAGCGAGCATTGGCCTAAAATCTTAAAGGATAATAACCTTATAGATGTTGCGGAGCGGCGTAATTTATTGCTGCAAAATATGGCAAGTTATTGGAGCGAAAGACCTCCTGATTACCCTGTAATTGCTGCGGGTTCTACTGGCTCTATACCTGCTGTTGCCAAGTTATTAAAAGTTATATCAAATCTGCCACAAGGTAAGGTAGTTTTACCGGCTCTTGATATGCAAATGGAACCAGATTCATGGGAAGTAATAACTGAAATTCATCCTCAATATAGTTTGAAAAAGCTCTTAAATTATATAGGAGTAGATCGTGAAGATGTGTCTAGCCTTATTGATGTTACGCCAAAGTCAGAGCGCTATGTTTTAGCAAGTGCAATGATGTCACCTGCTGAATTTACTCATAAGTGGAAAGGTTTTTCACATGAAAATAATATTAACTCTATGCTTGATGGGCTGGAATATTATAGCTGTAAAACACCTCATGAAGAGGCTGGGGTTATAGCTCTAATTATGAGGGAATCACTGGAAGAGAGCGGTAAAACTATATCTCTGGTAACACCAGATAGGGATCTGGCTAGGCGTGTAAAAAGCCTATGTAAAAGATGGAGCGTTGATGTAGATGATTCCGCAGGCGAAAATCTTATTGATACAAAATTAGGTAAATTTATTCTTTTAACTCTTGATGCTGTAAAAAGGAAATTTGATTCTGTTTCCTTTTTATCACTGCTGAAAACTGGATTATGTCAGATAGGTTATCCTTCAGATCAGGCCAATAAATATATTAAAGCCTTGGAAATAGAAATATTAAGATCAGGTGAAGTAATTTCCACTCATGAGATGCTGCGCAAAAAAATAGATTTGATGGACGAAGATAGTGGCATAGGTGAGTATATTGATAAATTATATGAAGCGGTGCTTCCTTTATATGACTTGTCACATAAGAGTGGAGGGCTTAATATTAAAGATATGCTTGCCGCGCATGTTAAAGCCCTTGAAAAATTGGCTGAATCCGAAAATAATATTGGTTGCTTACGTTTGTGGAAGGGCGATATAGGTAAGGCTGCATCGCTATTCTTTTCTGATTTGCTAGAGCATGCCCACTTAGTAGATGATCTGAGCTATGAGGGGTATTGCAAGATAGTTTTGTCGTTAATGCACGATATTACCGTGCGAGTTCCATATGGCCAGCACCCAAGAATTAGAATATTGGGGCAGATGGAGTCAAGATTGATGCGCTCTGATATAATTATATTGGGCGGCGTTAATGAAGGTGTGTGGCCATCAGAAATAAAGCACGACCCCTGGATGTCGAGGCCGATGCGCCGTGAATTTGGTTTACCTGCCAGTGAGCAGGCTATTGGTTTTGCTGCGCATGATTTTGTGCAAAATTTTTGTGCGGATAGGGTTGTTATAACAAGAAGTGAAAAAAGCTCTGGCGCGCCCACTATACCATCACGTTGGTTAGAGCGGCTAAATACATTGCTTGGTTCTTCGGGACTGTCTTTGAGAGATTTATCATCAAAGCCCTATTTATCATGGGTTAGGCTGGCTGATTGTGTAGATGTAAAGCCTTGCTCACGTCCTGCTCCGTGCCCTCCTGTTTCAATCCGTCCGCGCGCAATATCTGTTACCAAGGTTGAAACATGGCTTAAAGATCCATATTCGATATATATGTATTATATGCTAAGGCTCAAGAAACTTAGACCATTAAAGCAGGAAAATGATGCTGCGTTAAAGGGTAGTGTATTGCACAAAATTCTAGATGAGTTTACTCATAAATATCCTAAAAATTTACCTGATGATGCGCAGGAACAATTTTTAAATTTGGCGAAGGAAACAATAAATAAAGATGTTCAAAATAAAGAATTTATCAGCTATTGGTGGCCAAAGCTCATAAGGATTTCAGATTGGTTTGTAGAGCATGAAAAAAAATGGCGTAAGGATGCTAACTTTATTGAAAGTGAAATTGATGGAAGTGTAGATTTCAACATAGGAGGTATAATTTTTAATATTCATGGAAGAGCAGATCGAATAGATCGCTTGAATGATGGTAGTTACGCTATAATTGATTACAAATCAGGCGGTAGTTTTTCTAAAAACCCACTGTTAAATGGCGAATTACCGCAATTACCTTTGGAAGCAATTATGCTTTCTGAAGGTGGGTTTAATGGTATGGGCTTTAGAGATAATAATGCCGATAAGAAAAACAAGATTTCTGGTGGTAAAGTATCTAATCTAGGGTATTGGAAGGTTACTGGAGGTACTAAGTCTGGTGAAATTATATCAATTAATGAAGATATAGAAAATGTGGCTAATATAGTTCGTGAAGGACTAGAAAACCTTGTTATAAGCTTTCAAAGTGAGAAAATGCCTTTTTATTGCATACCCGATATAAATAAAGCACCGCGTTTTAATGATTATGAGCATGTTGCCCGTGTAAAAGAGTGGAGCATTATTGATGATGAACAAGCATAAAGGGGCGAATGATATGTGCTTAGTTTCTAAAAATGCTGCACAAGAAAGCTCCGTTGATAATTTGGAATTAGATCCAAATATTAAACAACAAGTTGCATCAAACCCTGAATATTGCGCATGGGTGGGGGCTTCGGCAGGAACTGGTAAAACTAAAATACTTACAGATCGTGTTTTAAGGCTGCTTTTGCCAAGAGAAGACGGTCGGGCAGGCACTCTTCCAAATCGTATTTTATGCCTGACATTCACTAAAGCTGCTGCCAGTGAAATGGCGTTAAGGATAAACCGCACTCTTGGCTCTTGGGCTGTTATGGATATTGATAATGAGGAAAAGAAGAAATCCTTGCGCTGTGTTTTGACCGATTTGCTTGGTTATAGTCCAGATCAGCACCATATTAACGCAGCAAAGCGTCTGTTTGCAGACGTTATAGATTGCCCAGGCGGCATTCAGATGATGACAATTCACTCATTTTGTCAATCTGTATTGGGGCGTTTTCCTATAGAGGCTGGTCTATCACCAAATTTATCAGTGATAGAAGAGGGGCGTGCGTCGGATTTAATGGATCAGGCGCGAGGGCAAGTAATTGAGCAATCTCAGAATGATGATCTTTTGGGTTCACCGCTAAGTATTGCTGTAAATAATATAATAACAAATATAGATGAGAAAGCCTTCATAAATGTTATTCAGCATATTGTAAAAGAAAAGCATCAATTCTCAGAGTTGCTAGGGCGCTATGGCTCTATAGATAATATTTATGTCACGTTAAGTGATTTTTATAATATTCCTCAGAACGCAGAAATAGACGAAATAATAGAGGCTTTTTGTAATAATTCTTTTTTTGACCAAGATGGCTTAAGACATGTTGCGGAGTTAATGTTGCAGCATAAGAGCAAAAACGCACCAATATATGGTTCTAAAATATTGCATTGGCTTAATTCTGATAATCATCAAAGGATCTCAGATTATAATATTTATAAATCCGTATTTTTAACGGGAAAGGGTGAGATAAGGAAAAGTTCTTTTCCTCCAGCCTCCATAAAAAAGAAATATCCAGATTCTGAAGATATATTACTTAAAGAAGCTGAGCGTATTTTAGAATTAGAAGACAAAAAAAAATGTATAATTTCCGCCGCTTTAACTCGTGATATTTTGTTAATAGGTAAGGCAGTAATAGAGCGATATGATGAGCTTAAAAATAAAGAAGGCGCGCTAGATTTTGATGATCTTATAAATCATACAATGTCGTTACTAACTGGTAAATCTGTTGGTTTTAATGACCTTTCAGGTGAGGATCGTTCTCATATTATGCCTTGGATTTTATACAAGCTTGATCAGGGCATTGATCATATTTTGGTTGATGAAGCGCAAGATACGAATCCAGAACAATGGAAGATAATTGAAGCAATATCTGATGAATTTTTTGCGGGTCACAGCGCGCGCGACGATGTTTTGCGCACTTCTTTTACAGTGGGCGACATTAAACAATCAATATATGGTTTTCAGCGCGCCGCTCCGGAAGAGTTCAAGCGTATGCAGGGCGTGTTTAATGATAAAATAACCAATGCACAGCAGGAAAACAGGAATGTAACGCTTGATATTTCATTTCGCTCTACTAAAAGCGTTCTTCAGGTGGTGGATAAGGTATTTGAAAACCCTGTCCTACAAAAAGCTGTGGGAGAGGATAGCGTTCATCATAAATCCTATCGCGAAGGTCAAGAAGGACTCGTCGAGTTATGGCCCTTATTTGAGCAGGAGAAAAGCCAGCAAAGAGATTTTTGGGACATACCAGAGCTTGTCGATAATGTTAAAAGTGGATCAAGTGAACTTGCATCTTATATAGCTGAAAACATTAGATGTTCTTTAGATAAAAAAGAAATGCTCCCTAGTTATAATCGCCCAATTCAACCCAGTGATTTCATGATTCTGGTACGCAAACGCACAAGCTTTGTTGAGCAAATGGTTCGCGCCTTAAAAGCACAAAAAGTGCCTGTTAGTGGCGCAGATCGTATGTTGCTGAAGGATCAGCTTGCCGTTCAGGATTTAATGTCTATGGCTCGTTTTTGCTTGCTTCCTGATGATGATTTAACATTGGCAGAAATTCTTAAATCTCCTTTTATTGGTCTTGATGAAGATGAAGTTTTTTCTCTGGCTTATGGCCGTAAAGGCACGTTATGGCAGGAAATATGTAATTTTGATTATGATAAACTTTCAGAAATATCTGTTAATATTAGTGTGATAGATCAAGGGAAAAAAGAAATAATAAGGGATTATCTAGGGCGCATGATTGGTAGAGCCAATATTATGGGTGCCTATGAATTTTTCTCTTTTATTTTGACGCAAAATTGCCCCGCAGATGAAATATCGGGTTTAAGAGCAATATGTAAGCGCCTTGGTGAAGACGCGTTTGATCCCGTGGAGGAGCTTATGAACTCTGCTCTGGAATTTGGGCATGAAAATATAGATCACTTACAGCTTTTTATTGATTATCAAGAGCATAAGGATACGCAAATAAAGCGCGAGCAGGAGAATATATCAAATCAGGTGCGTATTATGACGGTTCATGGTGCTAAAGGCTTGCAAGCGCCAATAGTAGTGCTGCCTGATACGATTGAGGAAAGGGTTGGCAAGGTAGATCGCATGTTATGGCCGAACAAAACGGGAGCTTGTGTTCCGCTATTTTCTGCTCGTGGTGAAGATGATCCCATAATTTATAGCGAATATCTTGATGGCATAAAAAAGAAGAATAATGAAGAATCGTATAGATTGCTTTATGTGGCTATGACCAGAGCAACAGACAGAATATATATAGGTGGTTACAGCAAGGGTAAATCTCCCAAGGAAGATTCATGGTATTTTATGATTAAGAACGCCATGGAAAATGCTGCTGATGTGGAGGAGTTTGAGAACGGAGTTTTACGAATAAGCAATCCACAAATCAGTGCGGCAGATAGGGCAGAAAAGGATCGTGAAATATCGTGCAATGACAAGAAATTACCTGAATGGATATTTGAAGATGCAGCGGGAGAGCCGTATCCACCTCAACCATTAGTGCCATCTAGGCCATCACTTGATGAAGATGATGTTGTTCTTTCTCCGCTTCAATCGATAAATAATAAACGGTTTTTACGTGGTGATATTACCCATAAGCTATTAGAGCTTTTACCTAGTATAGATATTGGAAACAGGCATGATGCTGCACTAGGCTTTGTGCAAAAAAATGTTGCAGAATTTTCTGATAAAGTGAAAGAAAATATAGTATCAGAGGTTTTAAATATTTTGGATAATCCTGAATATGCTCCGTTTTTTAGAGAGGGTTCTATGGCCGAAGTGCCAATTACTGGACTTATGCCTGATAATCGTATCATTAGCGGGCAGATAGATCGCCTTGTAATAGATGATAATGATATTTGGATATTGGATTATAAAACCAATCGCCTTCCGCCGATAGATGTTGAAGAAGTTCCTGATATTTATATAAATCAACTTAGAGCATATTACGACGCGATCAGAGAAATATACCCCAACCGCAATATACATTGTGGCCTTTTATGGACTGATGGCCCTCGCTTGATGCTAGTAGACATTTAATAGGTTCGACCCTATATATTTTGATTAACCCAATCAGATAGCTGTGCCTTGGGAAGTCCGCCAACTCTGGTATCAATAACTTTGCCGTCTTTGAAAATCATCAATGTCGGAACGCCACGTAAACCATATTTAGTAGGGGCTTCGGGCGCATCTTCGATATTGATTTTAACCACTTTGACTTTATCGCCTAGTTCATTTGATAATTCTTCAACAATAGGCATTAAAGATTTACACGGGCCACACCATTCCGCCCAAAAATCCACCAGAACTGGGGCATCTGAATTTATAACTTCACTTTCGAAATTATTATCATCAACGGCAAGTATGGACATGGTATATTTCCTTATCTATTTTAAAATCAGCTATAATTAAATATGAATATCGTAAGTGATTCGTCAAGGCTTCATAAGCTAAATCTAAACTATTCTTTACAGGGCTGTGCGTTTTACCTGATTTTTTTCATCAAGTAGAAGCACCGTAGGCTCAAAAGCTTTTGCTTCCTCATCGCCCATTTGTGCATAGGCGCATATTATTACCAAATCACCGGTTTTTATCAAATGCGCTGCCGCTCCGTTAATTCCTATAATACCGCTGCCGCGCACTCCTTCAATAACATAGGTACTAAGGCGGTTGCCGTTGGTAATGTCCAAGACGTCAACTTTTTCATGTAGTAACAAACCTGTTGCTTCCATCAAATCTTTATCAATGGTAATAGAACCCTCATAATCAAGATCGGCCTGCGTTACCGTTGCGCGGTGTAATTTGCATTTAAGCATTGTCAAAAACATGGCTTTACTTCCTGCCTTTATCCGTGTGTAATTCTAGCGTTATTAGTACCAATTGACAAAAAAATCAAAGGAAATTTGCTATGCCCGAATATGATGAGAATAACATATTTGCAAAAATATTAAGAGGGGAGATCCCTTGCGATAAGGTTTATGAAGATGATTACGTGCTTGCTTTTAATGATATTGATCCAAAAGCTCCAGTTCATATTCTGATAATTCCAAAGGGGAAATATGTATCTATTGTTGATTTTGGTGAAAATGCATCTGCATCAGAGGTCAAAGGCTTCTTTGTGGCTGTATCTAAAATTGCAAAAGAAAAGGGAATTGATGAGCAGGGTTTTCGCTCTATTGCCAATGCAGGAATAAATGGCGGTCAAGAAGTGCCACATTTTCATTTGCATCTATTGGGTGGTAAACGCATAGGGGCAATGGTTTCTAGTTAACTTAATTGATTGGGAACATTATAACATTATCCGCATCATAACCTGTAATATTGCATTGTATAGGCTTTGATTTTTCTTGGCTCACAAGGCGTTCCATAACTTCGTCAATTATCATTAACTGGCATTGTAGTTGCACGTCAAATATATCAAGTATTTTCGCGATATGCGGGGCAGTAATTTCAAAGGAGAGCTTGCAAAGTGAAATTAGCTCTATAAATCCGTCTAAATCCTCGGCAATTTTACCCATCATTTGTATTTGTGTTTCTTCCCATAGTTCGGGGTTTTCTTGCGCTAAATCATCGCGGGCGGAATAGCGCTCAATGATACGTTCGCATTCCATATCCAAAAAGCTAAGATCGTCTTGTTGCTCGTCATTGTAATTTGTAATCTCTTTCATCACAAAAGCAGAGCATAAAAGCGCGGTTTCTGGTTGATAATTTCCCATCATCTCATGCAGCGCGTAATTGGTTTCCCTTGAAGGCTCTTGGTGGGTTGAGAGCAAGTCACGCACAACCATTGGGATATGAATTTTGTTTTTAAGAAGTGCTAGTTGCTGATTACTCTGTGCCATTTTCTTAATTCCTGTCTTTACGTGATGGGCTATGTCTTGAGTAACTGTATTAAAGGGTGAATCTAAATAAATTGTTAAAGCCGTAAATTTTTTGCGTTTTTCTTTTTGTTAGCTGTGTGCGATAAAGGATTATTATTTAAATATTTAGGAAATTAAATGGTAGCCCGCGTTAATACAGTTGCTTTTCAAGGCATAGAGGTCAAGCCTGTCGATGTGCAAGTGCAGCTTTCTAATGGCTTGCCCGCATTTAATATTGTTGGCCTTCCTGATAAGGCGGTGGCGGAGAGTAAAGAGCGGGTCAGAGCCGCGCTCCATTCTTTGGGTTTGTCACTCCCCCCTAAACGATTAACTGTGAATATGGCACCTGCAGATCTTTCCAAAGAGGGTAGCCATTTTGATTTACCGATTGCGTTAGGTTTGCTTGGGGCTATGGGCGTTATTCCAAAGGAGGAGCTAGAGGAATATGTTGTGTTGGGTGAGTTATCACTTGATGCAGCTATTCGCGCAGTATCTGGGGTTTTGCCTGCGGCTATGCACGCGGGAGAGATAGAGCGTAATTTAATTTGCCCTAAAGATTGCGGCGGTGAAGCCGCTTGGGCGGGTGAGATTGATATTTTAGCGCCTAGTGATTTGCTCCAGCTCATAAATCATATAAAAGGCACTCAAGTTCTTTCCAGACCCGAAGCTACGCTTTCCAATGATAATGCGCTTAATATCCCTGATTTATCACATGTTAAGGGGCAGGAAAGCGCCAAAAGAGCATTAGAGATTGCCGCGGCTGGCTCTCATAATATGTTAATGATTGGCCCTCCGGGAAGCGGTAAATCTATGCTTGCAAGCTGCCTTCCTGCTATTCTGCCAGAGCTTTCACCTAAAGAAGCGCTTGAGCTATCAATGGTTCATTCATTGGCGGGAGTATTACCCGAAGGCGGGTTAGTGCGTCATCGTCCTTTTAGAAGCCCGCATCATTCGGCATCTCAACCCGCGCTTATTGGCGGTGGGCAAAAGGTTAAGCCGGGGGAAATATCACTGGCTCATAATGGGGTGTTATTTCTTGATGAATTTCCTGAATTTGCAAGGGGAACATTGGAATCATTACGCCAGCCCCTTGAAACAGGTGATGCGTTGGTGGCACGAGCAAATGCTCATATTCGTTATCCCGCAAGGTTTCAGCTTGTCGCGGCGATGAATCCGTGCCGTTGTGGCTATCTTGGTGATCCTGATATGGAATGTACCAAAGCCCCAAGATGCGGCAGTGATTATCAGGCTAAAATATCAGGTCCTTTGATGGATAGGATTGATATCCATGTTGATGTTCCGCCAGTGCAAATATCTGATTTGCAGGCGGTGGGGACAGGTGATTCTTCTGAAATAGTGGCGCAGCGCGTGCAAAATGCACGTAATATCCAAAAGGAAAGAGCGCAGCGTTTAGAATTAAGCGATGCAACTAACGCCACCTTAAGCGGAGAATTACTTGATAAGGTCACAAAAATGGACGGGGAAACGCGTGACCTTTTGAGCAGATCAGTGGAAAGAGCTAAGCTTTCAGCCCGTGGATATTATAGGGTTTTGCGGGTTGCGCGCACTATTGCCGACTTAAATGGCGGGGAAGAAATTCTTACTAAATCAGATATTGCAGAGGCGCTAAGCTATCGCAGAATGAATCTAAATGGCTAAATGTGGCGTTTTTATGACATTTTATTTGTATTTTATGCGCCTACTACGCTATACTACCTCTATATAAGAAGAATTGTGAATCTGGATATAGCAGATCGCGGGAATATATAAGAATTTTTAAGGTGTGAAGAGTTTAAAATGGCAAGAATTGGGATAGTAGCATTTAATGATGCATCGGGGGCTAGTAATGGATATAATCCCGTAGACCACACCAATGGTGGCCGCGATGTTATGGCAGTTTTTGACCCTTATGCTGCTCCTGCCCCATCTGATGATTTTTATGGAAAGACAGAATATGGTGGAGCAACAGTTGTTCCTGATCCTATTTATGGAGAAGAGCAGCAGACATTTACGCAATCTTTAGTAGAAGGTAATACCCGCGAGGAAACTCTGATGGAAACGATGTTTCCCGATAAGAGTTATGCAGGGCCGAAAATTGACGCACAAAGCATGAAGCGTGATGCTAATAAGGTTGTTACTGACGGAGCTAAGGTTTCCCGTCAAGCCAATATGGCGATGGAAGAAACCAAGGAGCAGATCGCAAATTTTAAGCAAGATTGGAATCAAGCCAAAACAGAGGCGTTAGGACAGTTTGTTGAATCTGCCAAGGAAATGGGAATTAATCCATTGGAAGCAGCAGATCAGATGATACCAAGTGATTCTGCGGGTAAGGCTAGTGCAATGATGTATATTGCCGCCGAGCTTGTAGTGGGTGGTGGTAGTTTTGCTACTGCAGGTAAAGCTTTTTTTGTAAATCAGGAATTGAGCAAAGCTGATAAAAAGCTTTCCCCTGAACAGCAAAAAGCACTTTTGGAAGATACGCTAAAAAATCTTCAACAGCCAGCGAAACCGGCGGATACACGCATGGAGGCTAGCACAAGTGGTGCTGCTCCCGCGGCGGTTGATGATGCTCCTAAAAGCGAAATTGCATGGGAAAATATGGAAATTGATGACTTGGCTGAATTTTTGGGAGCTGATGCTGATGAGCAGCCTGAAATGCAGGCATTGTTCCAAATAGAGCATGAGTTAGAAGAAGTTCTTGATAATCACCAATATGTTCAAGAACATTATTCTGATGTTGTTACAGCAGATAAAATGTACGCATCAGCAGATTCTGGTAATGAAAAGATGGTTGAGATTATATTGGATGCTTCTGTTGTAGAAAATATTCCAGTAGCAGCAGAATCTCCTAGATATGATTCTCTTGATGCTTCTCTTGCTGGAGATAGTGTTAGGGGGGTTACGCTTCTTGCTTCTGACACACGCTTTGATTCTAGTGCTGTACAAACATATCTAGACCTTACTAAGGTTGATGTGCCAGAGGTTAAGACTCAGCTTACTGCTGATATAGAACAACAATTTAAGGCTGGTTCTTTTGCCTAAAGTTTCTATGTTGTATTTTAAAATTGCAAGATTATTCTGTTTATTGTTGTGGTTTTAATAATTTTTGAGTATCTATAGTTAATTATTTAAAAAAATTATATGAGTTCAAAATTAAGTGTCCCATTTTCATTCTCAAGATAAAGCGCAGGAGTTCTCAGAACTTTCTTTGAAACGCATCAAGGAGTTCAATCTTCTTCCAACTCCTGAAAACTATGAGCTATGGTTTATTTATTTCTCTGAATCAGACATCGAATTAATAAAAGTTTTGGATTCTGCCATTAAGAAAAATAACGGAGTTCTTGAGGATCAGACCTGCTATGAAGTTTTTCAAGAGTTTCTTAGCACTGATCGTGAAGAAAAAACCGTTAAGTTAGCTGGCGATAAAATTCAAAAAACTATTCAAGAAGTAAATGACGTTGTATCTTCAACTAAGAAAAACGTGCTTGAATATGGTGAGAATTTAGAGAAAGCAAATCATGATTTAAAGGGAGGTAAAAGCCCCGAAGAAATAGATAATGTTCTATCTGGGGTTATGAGCAATACAAAAGATATGATTGATCGTAACGCTCATTTAGAAACTACATTAGAGCAATCAGCCAGAATGATGGAAGATATGCGCCGTGATCTTGAGGTGGCTCGTAAAGAGGCGATGACAGATGCGCTGACAGGTTTAGGAAATCGTAAAGCTTTTGACCATGAAGTATATCGCTTTATGGGATTGTCAAAAGATGATCCTGACTACACTTTTAGTATGATACTTATGGATATTGATCATTTCAAAAACTTTAATGATACATTCGGACATCAGGTTGGTGATCAGGTGTTGAAATTGGTATCAAGAACATTGAAGCAAGGTGTAAAGGGGCGCGACGTAGTAATTCGCTATGGTGGAGAAGAATTTGCGGTTTTGCTACCAAATACAAATATAAATGGTGGGTTTAAGGTTGCTGAAATACTTCGCAAAGAAGTAGAGAAAAAAGAAGTTGTAAATAGAACAACAGGTAAGAAAATTGCTCAAATAACACTTTCTGCCGGTGTATCGGAATTTACTAAATCAGAAGATCTGGACGGATTTATTGAGAGGGTTGATAAAGCTCTATATGAAGCCAAAGGAAAAGGCCGAAATCAAGTTATTAAGAAGTCGCCATAAATAAAATATATTCATAACCCTTTAATTTTTTTAGTTTCAGTCTTGCAGTGGCGATAAGAAGTCGCCATATCTATAGTCATGCAAAATATTTATGATATAGAAGACCCTTCAATCGGGCAGCCAGTTTTTTCTTATCTTGATGGGTTGAATCAAACACAGCGCGAAGCGGTTGAAGCTATGGAAGGGGCTGTTTTAGTTCTTGCAGGCGCGGGGACTGGTAAAACAAGAGTCTTAACAACTAGGCTGGCATATTTACTAAATACTGGTCGTGTTTATCCCTCGCAGATATTGTCTGTGACATTTACCAATAAAGCCGCGTTAGAGATGAAAGAACGCATAAGCTCTATGATGGGCGGACAGCCAGTTGAAGGCTGGTGGCTGGGAACATTTCACTCTTTGGCGGCTCGTATGTTACGCCGTCATGCGGATTTAGTAGGGCTTTCTAGTAATTTCACTATTCTTGATCCTGACGATCAGGTGCGTTTGCTAAAGCAGCTTATGGAGGTTCACGGTGTTGATATAAAGAAATGGGTGCCAAAGGCCTGTATTTCAATTATTGATCGCTGGAAAGATCGTGGTCTAACGCCAAATCAAGTTTCTTCTGATGATGGGGGAGAGGTTGCAGACGGCAAAATGCCGATGCTTTACGCCAAGTATCAAGAGCGCTTGCGAGCGGTCAATGCTTGTGATTTTGGTGATTTATTGCTTCATATGATTACTATTTTAAAAAATCCAGATCATAAAGCGGTTTTAGAAGAGTATCATCAACGATTTAAATATATCATGGTTGATGAATATCAGGACACTAATGTGGCACAATATTTATGGCTTAGGCTCTTGGCGCAAGGCTCTGGTAATATTTGCTGTGTTGGTGATGATGATCAGTCAATTTATGGTTGGCGCGGAGCAGAGGTTGGAAATATTTTAAAATTTGAACAGGATTTTAAAAATTCAAAAATTATTCGCTTAGAACAAAATTATCGCTCAACAAATAATATCCTAAAAGCATCGGGCGCAGTTATTAAGAATAATGATTCTCGCCTTGGTAAAACCTTATGGTCAGATCAAGGTGATGGAGAGAAGATTAAAATTTGCGGTCTTTGGGACGGTGAAGCAGAGGCGCGATGGGTCGGGGAAGAGATTGAACAGCTTCAGCGCGGTGGTTTGGGCGGTGAAAAAGCACCTCTAAATGAGATAGCAGTTTTGGTTCGTACGGGATTTCAGACTCGTGAATTTGAAGAAAGATTTATTAAACTAGGCGTATCGTATAAAGTTGTAGGTGGTCCTAGGTTCTATGAACGTATGGAGATCAGGGACGCGCTTGCATATTTTCGAGTTATTGTCCAAAAGTCTGATGATCTGGCACTTGAGCGCATTATCAATACGCCAAGGCGCGGAATTGGTAATACAACTCTTAATACGCTTTATGCCTATGGAAGAGAGAAGGGGGTTAGCCTTTATTATGCGATTATGGATTTGACGCAAACTGATGAGCTTCGAGCCAAGATGCGCGGCACATTGATGAAACTGCTTGATGATTTTGAACGCTGGAGAGCTGCTCTTGATACGATGAACCACGCAGAAGTTGCGGCAATGGTTTTGGAAGAATCGGGATATATGGATATGTGGAAACGGGATAAAACACCCGATGCACCTGGCCGTATAGAAAATTTGAAAGAGCTTGTCAGTGGCATGCAGGAATATGATTCTATGCAGGAATTTTTAGAGCATGTTGCATTAGTTCTTGAAAATCAGGGTAGTAGTGATGGTGAATTTGTTACTTTAATGACGTTGCATGGCGCTAAAGGTTTGGAATTTGACAATGTGTTCTTGCCAGGGTGGGAGGAAGGGCTGTTTCCCTCACAAAGATCAATGGACGAGAGTGGTAATAAAGGGCTGGAGGAAGAGCGACGTCTTGCCTATGTGGGCATTACTAGGGCGCGTAAACGGGTCTTTATATCTCATGCGGCATCAAGGCGAATATATGGTAACTGGGTTAATGCAATTCCATCTAGGTTCATTGATGAGATACCTAAGGATTTACTTGATATAGCAAGCCAAAGCGCAATGGTACAGGCAGGGCGCTCGCGTCATTGGGACTCCAGTGGTTTTACGCCTAAGGCAAAAAAATCACCTAAGTTTGAGCGAAAGGTTCAAAGTGAATCGGGCGAGATTCTAAGCCGAGGAGATAGGGTCTTTCATGATAAATTCGGTTATGGGAAAATAGTAAATATTGATGGCCATAAGCTGGATATAGATTTTGAGCAGGGCAGTACAAAACGCGTAATGGATAGTTTTGTTGAAAAAGTTTAGTTTTTGCTGAAACTCATTTTTCCTGCGGCAACTATCTCACCATAAGCCAATCGCTGTGCCAGTATAGCTATACCGTCTATTGGCTCTTTGGGTTTTCTAAAGTTATAAACCATTCCTGCACCGCGCCATGCACCTAAATTGGTATAACTGATTACAGGGTTGGCGTAGTAAATAGTCTTTCCGCTATTCTCACCGTTACCTATATTCTGCTTTTGTGTTTTCTTATATCCAAAAGCCCATAAATGATAATTATCATCAGGTAATATAGGTAGAGCTATACGGATTACATCTGGTTCAGGCGTTTCTACTTCTATAATTTTCAATGGTGATTCTGATGCTTTTTTAAGAGTGTATTTAACATTATCTGCGCGTGATCCAATAAATTTGTCTTTGCCATTTATAACCATTTGCGGTGTATAGACGCGTTTTTGATCGTCCATAGAGATATATCCATGTTGGCGTATATCACAAAATTCTTGTGCGAATCTGTCTTTCCATTGTGGCTTATCCCAATATGAAACATGGCAGGCGAGGGCGATTATATTATCTTTTTTTGTTAGTTTCTGTAGTATTTTATCAGCAGGAGGACATGAGGGGCAGCCCTGAGACGTAAATAATTCTACGACTATCGGAGCGTCGTTATCTTGATTATCATTCGCAAGGGCATATTGCCCAGTGGTTGTAGCAATATAGATGCATGTTACGATAGCTAAAACATTAAGTATTTTGTTCATAGGTCTATATTCATCTTTTTATTGATTATTGTTACAAATCTATATGTAATTATTCTATTCGTCCAATTTATATAGATATTTGTCCTCAAGGCTTTATTCGTTTTGGTTGAAAGCTATTGAGTTATGATTAAAATTCTCGCATATTATCCTATCTGAAAATTAATAATTGGAAGGTGCATGTATAATGCATAATAACAAGATTGTAACCGTATTTGGCGGAACAGGATTTTTAGGAAGACATATAGTCAAAGATCTTTCTGAACTGGGTATTACTGTAAAGGTTGCTACGCGTGCACCAGAGAAAGCATATTTCTTAAAGCCATTGGGAAATGTTGGTCAGGTTGTTCCAGTATTTTGTAATTACTCTGATGCAAATAGTGTTCATGAAGCTGTCAAAGGTTCTGATTATGTTGTGAATTGCATAGGGATTTTATTTGAAAGAGGTAAGAGTTCTAAATTCAAGAAAGTCCATATTGATTATCCTGCGATGATTGCGAAGGCTTGCTCTGATGAGCATGTTTCAAAGTTTGTTCATGTTTCTGCGCTTGGCTGTGATAAGGGAACATCAAAATATGCAAAGAGTAAATTTGAAGGTGAGAAGGCAGTAGCGGCAAATTATCCTGATGTTACTATTCTCCGTCCATCAGTTATGTTTGGTGAAGATGATAACTTTATAAATAAATTTGCAGAGCTGGCGCGTTACGTTCCCTTTATGCCTTTAATTGGTGGGGGTAAAACTAAATTCCAGCCAGTATTTGTTGGCGATGTAGCAGAGGCCGTTATTAAGTCATGTACTGATGATTTAGGTAAATATAAGGGCAGGGTTTTTGAACTTGGTGGATTAGATGTTATAGACTTAAAAGGGATATATGAAAAAATAGCCAAATATACAGGGCGTGAAAAAAAGTTAATCTCACTGCCGTTTTCACTGGCTAAGTTTCAGACAATTTTTCTACGTTTTATGCCAAAGCCATTCTTTTTGACCTCGGATCAAGTTGAAAGTTTAAAAACTGATAGCACTGTTGATAAAGTGGCATTATGTTTTGAGGCCTTTGATATTACGCCAAAATCTATGGATTTAATTTTGCCTAAATATTTGGAATATTATAAATCAGGTGGAAAATTCTCTAAATTGGAAGCAGCCTAGTAATAAGCTTAAAAGGAAATAATTATGATTATGTTGCAGCGTTTAAGCCTTATTATGGGTGTTTTATTCATATATAGTTTTTCCCATTCGCAAGCGATGGTAAAGACTGCTTTTGCAGCAACGCAGCAAATTGTTGCCGTTGTTAATGAAGATGCAATATCAGGGAGTGATTTGGGCAAGCGTATGCGCCTTATTATGGCTTCGTCTGGATTGCCTAATACTGATGAAATAAGGCAGAAGCTTGTTTCGCAGGTTTTAAGGACGCTTATAAACGAGGCTCTTATGATGCAAGAAGCCAAGAAGATCAATGCAAATATAAGCAAAGAGGAAATTGATGCAGGACTTGTGCAAATTGCTCAACAAAATAATTTAAAGCCAGAGCAGTTTTTGGGAATGCTTCAGAAGGGAGGGATTGATCCTTCTACAATGTATGATCAGGTTAAGGCGCAAGTCGCATGGGGCAAAGTTATACAGGCCAAACTTCGCCCGAGAGTAACAATTTCATCGCGTGATGTTGATGATATTTTAGAGCGTATAAAGGCTAAGATAGGTACAACTGAGTATCTAAGTGCTGAGATATTTTTGCCTGTAGAAAATCCTAAGGAAGAGGCTAGAGTTAGAAAGCTTGCGAATGAAATGGTTCGAGAAATCAAATCGGGAAAAGCTTCATTTTTTAAATTGGCGCAGCAATTTTCACAATCTGCTGGTTCTATGAATGGTGGAGATAAAGGTTGGGTTAATGAGTCTCAATTATCAGAAGAGCTTCTGGCAGGGTTGGCTGCTCTAGAAAAGAATCAGGTTTCTAAGCCGATAAAGGCGATTGATGGTTATCACATTTTGTTTTTGCGGGATAAGAGAACCTTGACTGAGGATACTGTGCCTTCACGTCAGCAGATAGAATATAATATAGGATCAGAGCGCATGGATAAGTTACAGCGTCGCCATTTGATGGATCTTAGATTATCATCATTTATAGAAATACGAATTAAATAGATGGCTGATAATAAATTATCAAAGCGTAGGCAGGCAATAGAGGAGCTTCCGCCGTTACGTGAGGTAATATCCCAGAATCAGTTAAGCGCGCAAAAATCGTTAGGGCAGAATTTTTTACTTGATATGAATATCACTGATAAAATTGTGCGTGAAGCGTGTCAATGTGATGGTGGTAATTGGCAAGAGGTTCATGCGTTTGAAATAGGTTCTGGTCCTGGCGGTTTGACGCGCTCTCTTTTGAAATCAGATGTCAAAAAGGTAACTTCTATAGAATTTGATATTAGGGCTGTTAAGGCTTTGGATAGTCTAAAATCTGCGGCGAGAGAAGATTTTGATATTGTGCAGAAAGATGCCCTAAAAGCTGATTTATTACAAATGGGGAGTGCGCCGCGAGTAATAGTTGCAAATTTGCCTTATAATATAGCAACGCCTCTTTTAATAAGTTGGCTGAGGCAAATAAGAAATGACAAAGACGCATTTAAGTCTATGAGTTTGATGTTTCAAAAAGAAGTAGCGGATAGAATAGTTGCAAGCCCGAATACAAAAGCTTATGGACGGCTTGGCGTTATTGCGCAGTGGCTTTGTGATATTCATATAATATATGATTTACCTCCGTCGGCGTTTACCCCGCCTCCAAAGGTTAATTCGGCTGTGGTTTATTTTTCTCCTAAGGAAATGATTTGCGATAACTCACCGTCTTTTTCTACTGTTGAACGTGTTACAGCCGCAGCATTCAATCAAAGACGCAAAATGATTCGTTCCAGTCTAAAAGATTACTCTAAAGCAATAGAGGCTCTTGGCATTGATCCTCAAAAAAGGGCGGAAAATTTGACAGTGTCTGAGTATTTGGCTATTGCATCATATGCAAGTTAGTAAGGGCGAGAGATATGAAAAAAGCCAAAGATTATAAATCTCCATATAAGGCGCGTTGGATAACAAATAACCCCGAAGCTTTATTGGTAACTAAGTCAGAGTTGTTGAAAGGCGATTGGAACAAAACTGCGCATGAAGTAAATGAAGAAGGTAGAGCAGTTGTTCTAATAGAAAACAGGGATATGTCGGGTACAATTATCCCTGCTGATTTTTTATATGAATTTCATCGGAAAATGCCGCATTTAAAGGACATGGATCCAATTATTCATGTATCTGAGAATGATTTTAAGAAAAATTTTGAACAATACTCTAATAATTTAAGTGAGGGCGCATCTCTTATAATATTAGATGCTGATGATAAGCCTAAATTTGCTATAGCTAGTCGTGAATTTTCAGTGGACATTACCACAAATGAAAATGGTGTCGCCGCGTTTAGGGGCGAACTTGCTAAATATATGTTTAATGATAGGATTCCTGATCCTGATGATCTTAGAATATAGATTAAGCCCCAAAGGGGATAAATAGTGAGAGCTATAATCCGTCTTTTAGGCCACGTACAAAATTAGATAACCCAATCATTCTCCGGCGTTTTATGCGTTCTGCATCTAAAATTGTTTGAGCTTTGGAGATTGCACCCTCTATGTCATAATTGATAATAACATAGTCATATTCAGTATAATGCGACATTTCATCAGCGGCTTTTGCCATGCGTCCGCGGATATCAGTTTCGGATTCCAATGTATCACGAGAGCGGTTTCGCAAGCGTTTCTCAAGTTCTGACCTAGTGGGGGGCAGTATAAAGACTGTAACTAGATCTTCGCGAGCCATTTCTGATAATTGCTGTGTACCTTGCCAGTCAATATCAAATATTACGTCTTTACCCTCTGATAGCGCCTTTTCAACAGGTGCCTTAGGTGTCCCGTAATAATTGTCAAAGACTTTGGCATGTTCAAGCATTTCACCGCTATCAATCATCTTTCCAAACTCATCAGGTTCAACGAAATAATAATCTTGTCCGTTCACCTCTCCTGCTCTACGTTTTCGAGTAGTAGCTGATATAGAAATTACTAAATCATCATTATTGTTAAGCAGTGAGCGCGTTATAGTTGTTTTTCCTGCTCCAGAAGGGGAGGACATAACATACATAAGGCCGCGTCTTTGGATATTCTTCAAAATAACTCTCCAGTATTTTTTATTTAGTAAACGTCATTATAAACTAAATTCTGAGCTGTAAAACCTCAATTTAATAATTTTATATATTCATTTTTGTTTGGTATTTGGATTATTGGTGCTTATTATCGCTTTTATATGGATTATATCTAATCAATTATTGATAATAGACGTTAGTTGATTGACAATTAAAACAGTTTTAGGGCAAACTTAGCTGATATAATGTTACATTTTAACATAATAATTTATTTTTTTATTTTAATATTGAGAATTTAAGTCTATGGACATAAAAGAAATTGAAGAAAATATTGCAATCGCAGCGCGACTTCTTAAATCATTATCAAATGAGAAAAGATTGCTGATCGTTTGTACTTTGTTTAAGGATGAGAGAAGTGTTGGGGAATTAGAGCAAGTTGTTGGTCTAAGTCAGTCTGCTTTATCGCAGCATTTGGCAAGATTACGCAGGGACAAAGTTGTAATTACACGGCGTGATGCGCAAACAATATATTATTCTTTGCATGATGAGGCCGCTAATAAAGTTTTGGAATGTTTGTATAATATATATTGTTCAGAACTTTGTGATGAAAATGAGCAAATGATTAAAAATTAGCAAATCTATTTATTACAGTGCTTGTTTTAAGGTCATTGAGGTTTTCTTTCTGAATTACTGTTACGTTTTTACCTTTTGGGGCATGTCTTTGCGGATTGCTGTAAGATGAAAACAGGGTAATGGTTTTACAGCCTGTGGCTCCAATTATATGCATAGGTCCTGTATCATTTCCAATAGCGCAATATGCTTCATGGGCAATAGCCGCAATTTGGAACAAAGATGTTTTGCCTGTTAAGTTAAGGCAGTTATCGCTTTGCTGCTCTATTTTTACATTGATCTCTTTTTCTGCATCGCCACCGATTAGAACTATTTTGTAGCCTTTTTTATTAAGATGTTTAGCTAACTCTGAATAATGTTTTTCGGGCCATCTTTTTTGCGGGTGTTGAGGGGCGCAACCTGCAACAAAAATTACAAAAGGTGGTTTTAATTCAAAATGAGATAAATCCTCATTTATCCAGTCTAGTTCATCAACTTTAATATTATCAATTCCTACTAAGCCTAAGGTTTGCTTGTGCCCCTCAAGGGCATGACCTGCTATACGCTCGGGACTATTATTTCTATGTGATGCACCTTTTGCCGCACCGACCCATTCGGGGCGTCGAGTTTTAGGAAATAGTTTAAGATATGAGTTGGTTCTATCGTTATTTTGTAAGTCGTAAACTCTTGAAAACTTACCATTTAACAGTTTTTTTCTTAAATTTAACCAGCCGAACACATCAAATAGTTTGGGGCGATCATCTATCCATACATCATCAAAATACCCACATTTTTCTCCAAACTTCTTAAATGATTTTGTAGTAAGTAAGGTTATATGGGCATCAGGGTGATGCTTTTTTATGGCTTTCATCGGGCCAAGAGCCTGTATAAAATCACCTAATGCGCTTAGTTTTATTACCAAAATTCTATATTCATTATTCTGCGGCATTTGCTGCTCTGTTAATTGTATTTTGATAATTATGGCCATTACTGCGCTGTAGCAGCTCTGCATAAACGTTTAAGGTTTTTTCGGCCATTATTTCCTTTGTAAAATGCTGCGCTACATGAGCCATTGAGCGTGTTGCAAGTATTGCACGCTGAGTATCATCAAGAGCAAGAGCTTCATCTATAGATTGAGCTAAGGCATCGCTATCAGATGGTGGTATAAGCCAGCCACTTTTCCCCCTTAATATAGTTTCTCTTGCGCCGCCATGATCCGTGGCGATTATTGGCCTTCCCATGGCCTGTGCTTCAACAGGAATTCGCCCGAAACCCTCGGGGTCAGTAGAGGCAGATACGACAACAGTAGCGAGCATATATGCGGCAGGCATATCAGTACATTGATCAACAATGCGCATTTTAGACGCTAGGTTTTTTTCATTTATAGATTCTTCAAGCTCTTGTCTGTATTCTTTGCGCCCTTGGTCAGAGCCAATCATCACGCAAAAAATATCTTCACGCTGTAGTTTGTCTATGGCATCAATAAGGACACGATGGCCTTTCCAGCGAGTAATGCGCCCCGGTAACATAACAACATTTGCGCCGTCAGGAATTCTCCATTCATTTGATAAATCGATCATACGCTGTGGTGTAACTGCGGTAGGGTGGAATTTCTCCATAGGAATTCCACGGTGAATTGTGCGGATACGGGATTTATCTATTGTATAGTTATCTTGTAAATATTGCGCTACATGATCAGATATTGCGATGATAATTTCACCATTAGCTATAGAGCCGTTATATAGGCGTTTTGCTTCGCCGCTGATATTATATGGTGCATGGCAAGTGGTTACAAAGTGAGCATCGGTATTATTACATGCTCTCCATGCGCTCCAAGCGGGCGCACGACTTCTTGTATGTACTATATCAACATTATATTTTTTAATTAGTCTTTTTATGCGTCCTATATTCTTCCACATTATCAAAGGGTTTTTGCTATGTACTGGAAGGTCAATATGAATTGCCCCCATGCGCTTTATTTCATTAATGCGATAGCCGCCATTTGAAACGATTAGGGCTTGCCCGCCTGCTTTTATAATTGCCGCAGCAATATCAATACAGCCTTGCTCCGCCCCTCCAGCGCCTAACGCTGGAATGATTTGCATTATTACTGGTTTTTTATCACTATTGTTCATGGCTCAATAAGGTAATGGTCTTTTTGCGCTCTGGAAAGTTTTTTTATAATTGTTTATGTATAAATGTGTAAGTAGAAAAGGAAACTTCATGACTATTTCTTACTATAACGCTCCAAGCGGTGCAAAACTTGCCTATGTTCATACTTTGTCGTTAAAGGAGGGAGAGGGGCTTCCCGCTGTGGTGTTTTTGGGTGGTTTTAAATCGGATATGGCAGGAACTAAGGCAATATATCTTGAGGAGCATTGTAAGGGGCGCGGACAAGAATTTTTGCGCTTTGATTATTCGGGTCATGGAAAATCAAGCGGTGATTTTTCTAAAGGCACCATTGGCGCGTGGAAACAAGATGCGATGGACATTATTAGTCATGTTTTAAAAGATCGGTATATAATTTTGGTTGGGTCTTCAATGGGCGGGTGGATTGCCTTGAGGTTGTTAATAGAAAACCCAAGTCATATACGCGCGGTGGTTGGTATTGCGGCGGCTCCTGATTTTACTAAAGATATAGAAAATATGATGAGTAAAGAAGATCATGAGATGATAGAGCGTTTGGGACGGCTTGAAATCCCTAATGATTATAGTGACGAGCCATATATATTTACCCACGAGCTTTTGGAAGACGGAAGGGAGCAAAGTATTTTAGGGGAGAGTTATAAAATAAATGTTCCGTTAGTGCTTATTCAAGGAAAGCTTGATAAGGACGTGCTTTGGCAAAAGGCTATTATTATTAAAGAACATTTTATTGGTTCGGATATTGAAATTATTTTTATAGAGGACGGAGATCACCGTTTATCACGAAATAATGATCTGAATATTATAGATGCTCAAGTAAGAAAGTTATCAGCTTCGTAATTTAAAATTTTTTAGTTATTTACGCCCGTAATTGTATCCGCTGCTAATATGTTTTTGCTTTTTACCTCGACCTTTTTTAGCAGATTTAACTTTATCCATGCCCTCTTTTGGCCTGAAAAGAAAGCTAAGTATTGCATTTAATAGGAAGGCTATTGCTGCTATGGCGGAGAAAAAGAAAAAAGCTTTTTGCTCAAGAATTAGGCCTATAAATTTAATTAAACCATTGGTTTGTTTATTGGTTTTATCTTCTTTGGGAATAGGTTTTACTTCGGTCTTTTTATCTCTTGAATCTGATTGTGAGAATTCTTCCATGAAGGCAGGTTTATTCTCATTGGAAATGACTTGGTCTGTTTTCGTATCATCAGACTTCATTATAGAATCTACTAACTCGTTATCGGCGATATTATCGACTGTTTCTACAATATCATTGCTAATTTCTCGTGCTTTGGATTTCCATTGATCGTGGCTTTCTTTTTCGTACTTGTCCCATAAAGCGCCAAGTGCAAAGAAGCGAAAACCTTTATCAGGGTTTTGCTGGAAGATATATATATCATGACCTAAGCTTGCAATGGCAGGTATAAGAAGTAGAAAGAAGATAAATTTTCGCATGGAAATGCCTTGTGAGTATTAGTACGATGAACGTCATTCTATCAATGAAATTACAATTCGCAAAGCATAGACTTGAATTTTTATATTATAGTGTCTAATGTTCGCCAATTCGCGTATTTCATTTACGCATCTAGGAGACGTGGCCGAGTGGCTTAAGGCGCACGCTTGGAAAGCGTGTTAGGGTTTATAGCTCTACGCGGGTTCGAATCCCGCCGTCTCCGCCATTAAGCGAATTTTCAATTTAATAATTTTTTTTGAGTGGTAATCAGTTTATATACGTAGTAATGATGCGTAGTAATATTTTTCCTATATTTGAGGGTATCATGACAAAAAAATATAATATGTTTTTAACAGCGGCGACTGTTATTGCTTTATCATCAGGATCTGCTTTGGCAGCATAAGGAGGTGGTCAATCTGAAGATTATCTTACTCTAAAAAAAGAAATGGAAATAATGCGTGCTGAAATGGCTGAAATGCGGGCATTGTTAAAAGTTCAAGGAGCTATGCTGAAAGAAAAAGCAGTACCGGAGATAACTAAAGCTGAGGTTAAGGAGTTAAAAAAAGAAGTTAAAAAAATTGCTAAAAAAGCAGATGATGCTTCGGAATGGAGAGATTCTAACTCAGCAGTTCATTTGGCCGGTTATGCCTCGGCAGGATATAGTGATCGTCAAAATACTAATGGAAGTTTTGATACAGCTAAATTTGCACCTATTTTTCATTATCAATGGAAGGATTTAGTGTTACTGGAAACTGAGCTTGAATTTTCTTTGCAAGATGATGGCTCCACCGAAGTTGGAATGGAATATCTAACTATTGATGTGTTATTTAATGATTATGCCGCTTTGGTAGCAGGTAAGTTCATTAGTCCATTAGGGCAATTTCGTCAAAATGTACACCCGAGTTGGATAAATAAACTTCCGTCTGCTCCATCAGGATTTGGTCATGACGGGGCAGCGCCTATAGCAGACGTTGGTGCGCAGGTTAGGGGTGGAGTTCCTATTGGTGATAAAAGGCTTAATTATGCACTTTATATAGGAAATGGCCCTGAACTGGTATCGTCTGGTGGTGAGATAACTGCCGTAGAAACCGTAGGGGTTGCTAGAGATCAAGATGGTGAAAAAGTATATGGTGGGCGCGTTGGTTTCTTGCCGATACCGTCTTTGGAGATTGGTTTGTCGGGTGCAACCGGTAAGGTCGGCATATCTGGTGAGGCAGATCGGGATTATGGTGTTTATGGGGCAGATTTTAATTATAATGCAAAGAAATTTCAGATCCGCGGTGAATATATAGCTCAAGAAGTTGGGGCTTCTGCAACTAGTTCGGCTCCTGATAGTGCTAAATGGGCGGCTTATTACCTTCAGGGGGCTTATAAACTTCCCTATAATTTAGAAGCAGTAGTTCGTTATGGTGATTTTGATACTCCAGAAGCCGAGGAAAGCCAGACACAATGGGTTACAGGTATGAATTATCTGTTTGCCCCACAATTGATGGGTAAAGTTGCTTATGAATTTAATGATGGCCGCACTGGAACAACCGCTGATGGCAATCGCTTTTTGGCACAAATTGCATATGGCTTTTAAGCTAAGTTAAAAGGATAAATGAAATGAAAAATAAAAAATCAATACGCAAAATATACTATGGTTTTTATCTGTTTGCTCTTATAGGGCTTGGTGGCGGTCTTGTTTCGCAAATTGTCCAGGCAGAAGAGGCAAAAAAAGAATCTGCTAAAGATACGGAAGGGGACTTTGCTCGTGGTGCAAAATTATGGGCAGGAAGATGCTCGAGCTGTCATAACATGCGAGATCCCAAAGATTTGAGTGATGCTGAATGGGAAGCTACAGTTATTCATATGAGAATTCGTGCTGGTCTGACAGGCCAAGATACACGTGATATTATAAAATTTTTACAAAGTACTAATTAGAAGGAAAATATCTATGAAGCATACAAAATCGGTTTTTTATACTATAGCTTCCTTAATGTTTTTAAGTCTTGTATCACAGGCTTATGCGGATAATGGAGTAGAAGAAATATATCGAGAGACATGTTCGGCCTGCCATGGTGAAGATGGAAAAGGGGCATTTGAGGGGATTCCTGATTTGACAGATACTGCTGGTCGTCTATCAAAAGATGATGAAGTACTTATTAAGAATATTACGGAAGGTTTCCAAAGTGAAGGTTCACCAATGGCTATGCCAGAAAAAGGTGGTAATGAAGATTTAACCGATGAAGATATTAAAAATCTAGTAGGTTATTTGCGTGATAACTTCGGCGCAAAGAAATAATTTTAATGGTCTGTTTATTGAATTTTGAGGGAGGGACGGACTATCAGCGTATAAGGTAGTGGTTGTTGTTAATAACTTAAGATAGCTGCGTAAGTTACATCTTAAATAATTATTGGAATAAAACCATGAAACATGACCATGAAAATAATCATAGTGCGGGTGCTGGGCATAGCTTCCATGGTATGGAAGCTGATGCCAAAGCTTTAAAAACTGTTGGTTGGCTTACAGGTATATATTTTTTAATTGAACTGGGGCTTGGTTTTTATTCCGGCTCTGTTGCGGTTATATCCGATGCTTTTCATACATTTTCTGCTGTTGGTGGAGTGTTGATAGCTCTTGTTGCAAACCGTATCGCAGTGCTTCCAGCAGGCAGTCGTCATACATTTGGTATGAAGCGTGCAGAAATCGCTGGGGCCTTGCTCAATGGTATGTTTTTACTGCTTATGGCCATATATATTTTATGGATGGGCTTTAATCGTTTGCAAGAGAGTATAGATTTACCAACCAATATTATGTATATCTCTGCAATAGGCGGGTTGTTTACAGAATTTATATCCATGGCTGTAATGTGGAAGAGTTTAAAAGGCAACCTTAATATGAAAGGTGCATTTTGGCATGTAATGCAAACCTTTGTCGGCAGTATAATTATTATAGTTGCTGCTGTCGTTATTCAATTTACTGGTTGGAATCCAATTGACCCTATTCTTGGCATGTTATTCGGTCTTGTTCTTTTTTGGGCATCTTGGGGTATTATAAAACAAAGCTTTGATATTTTACTTGAAGCCGCACCTGATGATATAGATGTTGATGAGGTTAGAGCTGAATTAGAAAAAATTGATGATGTTGAGATCGTTAATCATGTCCATGCTTGGTCGCTAACTTCAGGTAAGAATTTATTCATGGCGCATATTAAAATTTCGGAAAAAGCCGATCACGAAGCAGTTCTTGATAAGGCTTATGGGCTGTTAAAAGATAAGTTTGGCTTTTATTTTTCTACGTTGCAGGTGGAGAAAACCAGCCACGCGCCAGAAGAAGCCAAGGAAATAGATTATTTAGTTAGGGTTTAAAAATGAAGTAAATGGTATATAAAAATTAATATATAGGAGAGAAAAAATGAGTCAGTTTAATGGAGATATTGCGGCTATGCTTGAAATTGCACTAATAGGTGCAGGATTTGTTGTTTTATACTATGCATATAAGGAAGGATCAAAATTAATGAAAGCTGGTGGGTGTGTAATGCTTATCGGCGGAACTCTTGGTCTGTTATGTACTAGTTATTGGTGGTTTAAATATTATAATTCAGGCACTTTTGATGTTCCTACAACATCTATAAGTGATGTAAATATAAAAAATTAATTAATTATTTCATTTTACGGAGAGTAATATTATGACTCATGAACATCATAAAATACACAATAATAAAAATGGTCATGAAAGTCACAATTGTGGTAGCGCTCAGCATGAAGGGCAAGCAAATATAGTAAAGGATCCTGTTTGTGGAATGGATGTTGATCCACAAAAAACCGAACATCATTTTACTTTTGATGAGCGCGATTATCATTTTTGTTCTGAAAAATGTCTTCATAAATTTGAGGCCGAGCCAAAAAAATATCTTGAACCAAGAGAGGCTGAGCCTGTTGTTGAAGGTGCAATATATACTTGTCCTATGCATCCGGAAATAGAACAAATAGGCCCTGGGAGCTGTCCGATTTGTGGCATGGCTTTAGAGCTTAAAGATGCGACTTCGGGAGCGGAGGAAGACACAACCGAACTTGATGATATGACACGTCGTTTCTGGGTCAGTGCTGTTCTATCTATTCCGACCCTTTTACTTGTTATGTTTGATCATATTCCCGGTAAGCCGATGGAAAATATAATATCTTCTGAAACGGCGATGTGGATTGAGTTTGCTTTGGCTTCGCCTGTAATGTTATGGGCGGCTATTCCGTTCTTTAAACGTGGCTGGCAATCTGTTGTTACCATGAATTTAAATATGTTCACTTTGGTAGCTCTTGGTACTGGAATGGCCTACTTATATAGTGTAGTGGGGGCGTTATTTCCACAAATTTTCCCTGAGCAAATGCGCATGGAAAATGGTCTGGTTGATGTTTATTTTGAAGCAGCAGCCGTAATTGTAACACTTGTTTTGCTAGGTCAAGTTTTAGAGCTTCGCGCCAGAGCGCAGACAAGCGGAGCAATTCGTGCTTTGCTAGACCTTGCGCCAAAAAATGCTCGCGTTATACGTGATGATGGTACAGAGGAAGATATCCCCCTTGATAAAGTGCAAGAAGGCGATAAATTGCGTGTTCGCCCTGGTGAATCTGTGCCTACCGATGGAGAGATTTTAGATGGTTCTTCTACCCTAGATGAATCAATGATTACAGGAGAATCTATGCCAGTAACTAAATCGGCTGGCGACAAAGTTACAGGGGCAACCCTTAATCAAACCGGTAGTTTTATAATGAGAGCTGATCATGTTGGTTCTGATACTCTATTATCTAAGATTGTGAAAATGGTAGCCGAAGCACAGCGCAGCCGTGCGCCTATCCAAAAAATGGCTGATATGGTGTCAGGGTATTTCGTGCCTGTTGTTGTTCTTATTTCTATTATAACTGCTATTATTTGGGGGATATGGGGGCCAGAACCACGTCTTGCCTTTGCGTTAGTAAACGCTGTTGCGGTTCTTATAATCGCTTGCCCATGTGCGCTTGGTTTGGCCACCCCGATGTCAATTATGGTTGGTACAGGGCGAGGAGCAGCAGCAGGTATTTTGATTAAAAATGCTGAGAGCCTTGAGTTGATGGAGAAAATTGATGTGCTTGTTATTGATAAAACAGGAACATTAACCGAGGGTCGTCCAACATTAACTTCTGTTCTGCCAGTTGAAGGTATGAAAGAAGATGAGTTATTGTCATTGGTAGCCAGTCTTGAAAAAGGTAGCGAACACCCACTTGCCAGGGCCATTGTTGAAGGCGCACAAGAAAGGGGCGTATCTTTATATGATGCCATGGATTTTGAATCTTATACTGGTAAAGGTGTGGAAGGCATAGTTGAAGGGCGCAGAGTTGCTCTTGGTAATGATAAATTGCTTGAAACTTTGAATGTTGAAAAAACTGATATTGTTGATAAAGCTGATGAGCTGCGCGGTGAAGGCCAGACTGTAATGCTTATTGCCATCGATAATAAAATGGCTGGTTTAATAAGCGTTTCTGATCCGATTAAGGAAACAACTCCACAAGCTTTGAAAGATCTACGAGAGCAAGGTATTCGCATTGTTATGCTAACTGGCGATAATGAGAAAACTGCAAATGCCGTTGCTGGTAAACTTGGCATTGATGAGATTGAAGCCGGTGTATTGCCAGATCGTAAAAGCGCGATTGTTAAACGTCTGCAAGGTGAGGGATATAAGGTTGCGATGGCGGGTGATGGGGTTAATGATGCTCCTGCTTTGGCGCAGGCTGATGTTGGTATTGCCATGGGTACGGGTGCAGATATTGCCATGGAAAGCGCGGAAGTAACTCTTGTTAAGGGAGATTTAGGAGGCATAGTAAGGGCGCGTAAACTAAGTCGTGCTACGATGAAAAATATCCGTCAGAACCTGTTCTTTGCCTTTATTTATAATGCAACTGGTGTTCCAGTTGCCGCAGGTCTGCTTTATCCGTTCTTTGGGATATTGCTTAGCCCGATTATTGCGAGTGCGGCAATGACTTTTAGCTCGGTTTCGGTGATTATGAATGCACTTCGTTTGAAAAAATCTAAGCTATAGGATTAAGACTTTATGTGCTTATCAGAACCTGTAAGTTTTATAACGGGGGGTATGCTTTTAACTGGCGGTGCATTTGCCGCTTGGAAAGCTTATAAAATCAATAAGCGGTATTTACCTGTTTCGATGATGCCGATTATGGCAGGTTTACAACAAATAGCGGAAGGCCATGTGTGGATGGGGTTGGATAATTCTGATCCAAATATGGTTTGGTGGGGGGCTATGAGCTTTATCCTGTTTTCATGGCTTATGTGGCCGACATGGATTCCCTTTAGTATGTATTTTCTTGAACCTAAGAAAAGTAAACGTAAAAAGCCACTTTTGATATTTTCTGCTTCTGGTCTTATTTTTGGCTTGCTCTTATATGTTCCGCATTTAATTAACCCCGATTGGGTAAAGGTTAGTATCAATAATTACTCTATTGCCTACGAGGATACGATGTTTCTTGATTATTTTATTCCGCGTAACTTAACTTATGCGATTTATATATTCTTGATTGTTACACCGCCACTTATATCCACTTATCTTCATATGCGTATATTTGGCCTGACCATAATATCTGTATTGATAATAGTATGGGCGTTTTTAACCTATGCTTATATATCATTTTTCTGCTTGCTTGCAGGGGTGGGAACAATTCATCTGATTTATATAATCTTACGCAATAAATGTTGCCGTGAATGCCCTGAATTATTTAGTTAAATTTTCTGTTTGACTCTGGATATGACTCAAGGGTTTATAATACTAAATGTTAGGAGGTATTCATGCTTATTGGTGAGCTATCTAGAAAAACAAATGTAAAAATAGATACGATACGTTTCTATGAAAAGGAAGGGTTGATAAAGCCAGCCAATGTTCGTGAATCAGGTTATCGAGAGTTTGATGCATTTGCAGAAGAGCGGTTGCATTTTATTTTGAGGGCAAAAAACCTTGGTTTTTCGTTAAAGGAAATCAAGGCTCTTTTATCCCTAAGAGATGACCCTGACAGGGCGTGTTCTAATGTTCGTAGCTTGGCTATGCAAAAGCTTGATGAGATTAAAAATAAAATAAAAATGTTAGGTATTATGAAACATGAAATTAAAGAATTGATTGCTGAGTGCAGAAAAACTGAAGAAACAAATTGCCCAATTATTAAAAATTTACAGGAAGGAAAGACTAATGAAAATTGAACTTATATATTTTGATGGTTGCCCAAATATAGATGCAGCAAGAAAAAACATTAAATTGGCTTGTGAAAAATCAGGGGTAAATCCCGATTTAAAAGAGTGGAATCAAAATAGCTCGGACGCTCCTGATCATGTGGATGGTTATGGTTCTCCGACTATTCTTGTTAATGGTATAGATGTAGGCGGGCAAAGGTCTGATTGTTGTTCTACTGGTAATTGCCGTATTTACCCTGATCTGACAGGTGTACCAAGCGTGGATATAATTCAAAATGCCATGAAAGCACAAGCATGAAAAAAACCTTGTTAGCACTCCCGTCTGTTTTTGCATCGTTGATAGCGGCATCACCAGTTTTAACATGCCCAGCATGCTGGCCATTATATGCGGGAGTGTTGAGTTCTTTGGGAATTGGGTTTGTGAATTACACTAAATATATATTTCCAGTGACTATTATTATGCTTGTGGTTTCGCTTATTTCCTTTTGGTGGAAAGCAGAGAATCGTAGAGGTTATGCACCGTTAATAGTGGGAATTGTTGCTAGCGTAGCGTTGGTGGCTGGAAAATTTTATATTGATAATAATTATATATTTTATTCTGGCGCAATGGGACTTGTGATGGCGTCTATATGGAATGTTTGGCCGGTGCAAGGTAAGTGCAAAGCTTGTGAAATATAATATTTACTACATATTAAGTTTTTCATTGCATATTTACTATGTAGATAATTGTATGAATTCGATTTGATTTTTTATGGTTGTCATTTTTTTTATTGGGTGTTAGGTTGCCAGCGATGAAGAATGTTATGTTTATATTATGTGCTTTAGCAGTTTTTTCCGTCGGCCTTGTGTCGGCTACTGATGCGCACGCATATGATCAGGTTTCTGACAAGCAAATTGTTAAGATTGCGGATTATGATGATACAAACGATGATAATTCTTTTGATTTAACATGTGATATGAATTGCCACAATCATTGCCACAACCATTTGGTTCTTAACGATATTGTGCAAATAGAGTTTTCAAAAGCTGCTGATAAGTTATTTATTACGCTTTTAGAAAATAATCTTTCTTCACCACTTTATGCTCTAAAACGTCCTCCTAGAATATAAAATCAGGGGTGAATTGTATCTTTATTCAAGGTGCGTAGTAAATGCGTATGTCTGAATAAATATTTTTCACTTCATTTGCTTTGTATATAAAATTTTATATGCACAGATTTTTTATTGCCTCAAACAATTAAAGGAATTTTTAAAATGAGACAAAAGTTATTGGTACTGAGTTGTATGAGTATGGTTAGTATTGCTACTTCATCAGTATTATATGCAGCGGAGCAAGAAACGGCTCAGCCTTCCAGCATGAAAGATTTTATAAATTATGTGTTAGAAGGTAGCCCTATTGTTGCGGAAGCCGAAGCTAGGGTCATGTCTGCAAAGGCAGGAAAGAGCGCGGCATCAAAATGGATATATAATCCAGAAATAGAATATGGTGAAGAAGATATTGACGGGGAAAAGAAAACCCGAACCTATGGCATAAGCCAAACTATAGATTGGAGCGGAAAGTTTGTTTCGTCAGGTAAAACTGCTGGTCTGGAATTGCAGGCTGTCGAGGCTGATCGTGATGGCGTTAATCTTAATGTAATGGTAAATGTTCTTTCATCTTTGGCAGATTATAGGGCAGCAAAAGAGATTTATGACCTTGCGTCTAAGCGTACTGGATTTATGGAGCGTTTTGCAAAATTGGCTAAAAAAGGTTTAAAAGCAGGGGATATAGATCGAAGTGAATATAACCTTGCGGAGCTTGCTTTATCAGAAGCGCTGATTGCCCAAGCAGATGCGCAAACAGCTTTGGCGCAAAGTAATCGGGATTTTAACTCTTCTATAGGGTTTTCATTTACAGGCGGAAATATTGCTATGCCAGAATTACCCGATAATTTACCAGTGTTACCAGAAGCACAGGATATAGATCAATTATTATTAAATCTTCCTTCTGTTCGTGCAATGAGAAGTCGTGAAGAGGCTGCTAAGTCTGCTATTACAAGCGCAAGGAAAGATCGTATAGCTGATCCTACTATTGGCGTAATAGGCGGTAAGGATACGGGATCAGATGTTGTTGGCTTTTCGGTGTCCATACCGATAAATGTGTTAAATAGCTATGGCGCAGAGGTGGATCAAGCCAAGCAGGAAGCCATAGCGCAAGCAAAAGCAGGGCAAAATGCTTATTTTAGTGCAAAAGCTAATTTAGATGCTGCACGTAGCTCTTATAAACTATCACGAAAAGCTTGGTTAAATTGGCAGGGAAATGGTGCGCAAGCACTAGCAGAGCAAACTGATGTTCTTGATCGTAAATTTAAAGTTGGCGATCTAAGTGCAACGGATTACCTCGTGCAGATTAAGCAAGCGTTAGACACGCAAGTAGCAGCAGAAGAGCTGCATAGTAAAGTGTGGCAGTCATGGTTCGCATGGCTTGGCGCTTCGGGAACAGTTAATCAATGGATTCAAAATTCAGGAGAATAAACAGATGAAAAAATTACTACTTCTAAGTACAGTAGCGGCCTTGGCCGTATCATATAATGCGTATAATTCGGCTAAGGCTGGTGACGGACATGGCCATGAAGAAAAAGCTAAGGTTGCATCAGAAGATGGTCATGGCGATCATGGTGAAGAAAAAGCCAAAGGTGATGATGGTCACGGCCATGATGAAGGTGGCGGTGAGCATGAAGAAGCAGGGGCAGAAGTTGATCTTAGCCCAGAAAACATGAAGATGGCTGGAATTATAGTAGAGCCATTGATTCTGCAAAATTTGGAAACAGAAGTTAGAGCTCCTGGGGAGGTTACACTTAACTCATATTTAAGTAGTAAGATAACACCACGAATTGAAGCTCAAGTTGTAGCACGTCATGCAAAGTTGGGTGATGTTGTCGAAAAAGGTCAGCCACTTATAACTTTATCTGGCGTTGATATGGCACAAGCAATTGGTGATCTTATGGTTGCTCATAAAGAATGGAAGCGTGTAAAACAACTTGGTGCTTCTGCGGTTTCCGCTAAACGCTATAGTGAGGCTAAAATTGCTGATGAACAAGTGCGCGCAAAAGTTATGGCTTACGGCATGACAGAAGAGCAGGTGAAAGACCTGCACAAAAAAGGCTCTGGCGGAAATCCAGGTACATTTCAGCTTGTTGCACCTCAAGGTGGAACAATTGTAAGCGATAACTTTATTGAAGGTGAGCTAATTGATCCAGGTAGGGTTCTCTTTAATATCGTGAATGAAGATGTACTTTGGGTGGAGAGTAAATTGTCGCCTGAGGTTTCAAAAGAAGTCAAAGTAGGGGCAGGAGCTCGTGTTCATATTCCAGGTAATGGTTGGATCCAAGGTATAGTAGTGCAAAAACACCATCTCCTTGATACTGAAACGCGCACTATTGGTGTACGGATAGAGGTTAATAATGAAGAAGATCGCCTTCACTCTGGAATGTATGTTGATACCCGCATACAAAGTGGTAGTGGAGAGAAATATCTGGCTGTTCCGACTGCATCTGTATTGCGTTCACCTGATGGTGATTGGGTGGTTTTTGTTGAAAGTGCAGGTAAACGTGGAGAATTTAAGCCTTTGGAAATCGAAACGGTTCGAACCGTAGATGATTATACAGTTATCAAGGGCGTGCCTGAAGGCACCAAAATTGTGACTAAAGGCGCATTCTTTGTTCAATCAGAACTCGCTAAAAGCGGATTTTCTGTACACAACCATTAATATAAAAATATAGAATTCAGGAGATACAATTATGCTTAATGCAATTATTGACGGGGCGGTAAGAAACCGCCTGATGGTTGTCCTTATGTTGATTGCTATAGTAATGGGGGCAATGATGATATTGCCAAAATTAAATTTAGATGCCTTTCCAGATGTTACAAATGTTCAGGTTACAATCAATACAGAAGCCGAAGGTCTTGCTTCGGAAGAAGTTGAGCAACTCATTACTTACCCTGTAGAAGCTGTTATGTATTCTCTTCCTGATGTGGAAGAGGTTAGGTCAATATCTAAAACAGGACTTTCTTTAATTACCGTAGTGTTTAAAGAAGGTGTTGATATATATTTTGCAAGGCAGCTTGTTTTTGAACAATTACAAGCAGCTCGCGAAGAAATACCAGAAGGTGTAGGTGTTCCTGAAATAGGGCCAAACACATCAGGGTTGGGGCAGATGTACCTCTATATGCTACGAAGTGATAATCCAGAAAAATATGATATTATGGCACTGCGGTCTTTGAATGATTGGGTAGTTAAATTATTGCTTATGCCGATTGATGGCGTAACAGAAGTATTGTCATATGGCGGTGACGTTCGTCAGTATCAAGTTAACATAGAGCCTGCAAAATTATTATCCTATCAGCTTCAGGCAAAAGATATTGTTGAGACGATTGAAGAAAACAACAGCAATGCCGGTGGTTGGTATATGGATCGTGGTGCAGAGCAGCTTGTTATTCGCGGCGTTGGCTGGGTGCGCGGTGGAAAAGAAGGTATTCGTGATATCGAAAATATCCCTGTTAAAGATGAAGATGGCGTAGTGGTGCGCGTACGTGACGTTGCAAATGTTGCATATGGTTCTGAAATTCGCCAAGGTGCGGTGAGTATGACGCTTCGTGATGAAAACGGTAATCCAAAGCAGCTTGGTGAAGTTGTTGCTGGTATTATTATGAAACGAATAGGCGCTAATACAAAAGCAACTATTGATGAAATTAACAGGCGTATTCCGATCATTCAAAATGCCTTACCTAAAGGCGTTACCATTGATCCTTTCTATGATCAAGGATCGTTGGTGGATAAGGCTGTAACATCTGTAAGTGATGCTTTGATTCAAGCATTTATACTTATTGTTATAATATTGATGTTATTTCTAATGAATTTAAGGGCTGCATTCTTGGTACTTATATCAGTACCAATATCCATTACTATCGCATTGATGATTATGACTAATTGGGGTATTTCTGCGAACTTGATGTCGCTTGGTGGTCTTGTTATTGCCATTGGAATTATGGTTGATGGTGCGGTTGTTGTAACGGAGAATATATTTAAGCATTTATCCCAAAAAGGCGATCAAAGTCATTCAGATGGAATAAAACTACGTATATTGGAGGCAACACGTGAAGTTGGAAAACCAGTTCTTTTTGCTGGTTTAATCGTGATTATTGTTTTCACGCCTCTTTTTACACTTGAAGGTGTAGAAGGTAAGCTTTTCAAACCTATGGCAATATCTATTGTTCTGGCTATGCTTGCTTCTTTAATGGTTGCGTTGGTTATTATCCCTGCTTTGGCTACATATTTGTTTAAGTCTAGCATTAATCAAAAACCAAATAAGATGGTTGATGTTATTGAAGGCGGCTATGCAAAAGCTCTTGAGTTTGTTTTGAAAATCAAGAAAATAGTTGTTATTGGGGCGATTGCTTTGTTTTTAGGGACAATGTCATTGGTGCCATTGCTTGGAACAGAATTTGTTCCAGAGCTAGAGGAGGGTACGGTTAATGTTCGTGTCACCCTTGCGCCCTCGTCAAGTATGGAAACATCTCTTGGCGTAGCAGATAAATTAGAGCGTAGATTAATGGAAATTCCAGAAGTTAATTATGCATTTAGCCGTGTTGGCCGGCCTGAATTGGGCGGAGATCCTGAGCCTGTATCTAATATAGAGATTTATATGGGATTAAAGCCTAACAATGAGTGGACATCAGCATCTAACCGTTTTGAATTACAAGATATTATGGAAGAAAAAATGTCTGTTCATCCAGGTTTACTGTTTTCTTTTTCACAGCCGATTGCAACAAGAGTAGATGAGTTGCTATCTGGGGTAAGGGCTCAGCTAGCTATAAAACTATTTGGCCCTGACCTGAATGTTTTAGCTGAAAAAGGTAAGGAGATAGAAACTCTTGTAAATAAAATAGAAGGTTCTCAAGGTGTTGCCATGGAGCAAATCAGCGGTGAGGCCCAACTTGTTGTGCGCCCTGATCGTGACAAGTTAGCTCGTTATGGTATAGCCGTTGGTCAAGTAATGGATTTAGTCTCTGATGCCATAGGCGGTTCTACAGCTGGCCAGGTTATTCAAGGTAATGAGCGTTATGATATTTATGTTCGTTTTGCCAAAGAATACCGTAACGACATAGAGGCAATATCCGATATAATTATACAGACGCCAAGCGGTGCATGGGTTAGGTTGGGTGATGTATCTGATGTATCTATTGAAGCTGGGCCTCCGCAGATTCGCCGTGATGATGTGCAGCGTAGAGTGGTTATTCAATCAAATCTTAGCGGCCGTGATATGGGTGGCTTTGTTGAAGAAATCAATCAACGAATTAAAGAAGAAGTAGATCTTCCAGCGGGGTATTCTGTTGTTTTTGGTGGTCAGTTTGAGAATCAGCAACGCGCCCAAGCAAGGCTTATGATTGTTGTTCCTCTTTCTTTGGGGTTAATTTTCTTAATGTTATTCTTTGCGTTTGGATCAGTTAAACAATCTGCGCTTATTATGCTTAATGTTCCTTTGGCTATGATTGGCGGCGTTATTGCTCTTTATATATCTGGGTTATATTTATCTGTTCCAGGGTCTATTGGGTTTATTGCCTTATCTGGTATTGCTGTTCTTAATGGCGTTGTAATGATAAATGCCATTAATGTACTTATAGAAGGCGGTACAGAAGCAAAAAAAGCTATATTTGAAGGTGCCTTATCCAGACTTAGGCCAGTTCTTATGACTGCGGCGACAACTGCATTGGGGCTTATCCCTATTTTAATATCAACAGGTATAGGTTCGGAAGTTCAAAGGCCACTTGCGACTGTTGTCGTGGGGGGAATGTTTTCTTCAACTATATTGACATTGTTCGTTCTGCCCGTACTTTATAGTGCCTTTTCTCAGCGTAAAATAAATGAACGTAGATAAGGCTTTAATATATATAAAATTTAAGAGAGAGCTGCATAATAGTAGCTCTTTTTTATTGTTTATGTTAAAAACTGCTTATGACACAGTTAGGATATATGGATAAATTAAATATCCAGCTACAGGTAAATAAAGAAAATATAGGGCGTTCCATAGATGCATGTGAGGACGCTAATATTGACGCAAGCTATATCATTGGGCAGGCAATAGAATTATTTATAAGTACACATAATTTGTATGATTTTGATGATCCTGACCTTAGAAACGAGTTTCATGATGCTATGCATATTGTTTCTTTTTCGTATGATTCTAGCCCTCGTAGCGAAGCATTTGCAGGCGTGGCCGAGATAGCCCTCTTGCGTGAGCCATATAATGGAAATATGAATGATATGTTAGAGCAGTATCGTAACTCTAATTTAAGAGGTGGTTATATGCAGGCTGCTGTTAGAAAATTCAATTCGGCGGGGCATGAAGATTTTGAAAAGCCTGCGCCTGTGGGAAGTCTTAAAGATGCTTTAGCTCTTGGACAAGAAAGGCTACATTACACTTTAAAACGTCAAAATAGTGATGAGGCTGTCACAGAAGAGGAAATGACAGAAGTTTATAATTATGCTCTTGGTGTTGATGAATTTTTCCGTGATTTGATGGGAGGAAGAGCAGTTTATCAATTATCCTCTAAAGAGCTGTTGGAAACTCCTCTTGCATTTTTGGGACTAGAGAAAACAGGCAAAGATGACGAGCTGAGTTTTGCAGAAATACCGCAGGAAAAACGCTCTGAGATTATTGCAAATCTAGAAGGCCAAAATACTGTCCTATATCAAATTGAAGCTCTTAGAACGGTGGAAGAGCTTCATTCCTTAGGTCTTGAATTGCCTGATCAACCGTTACCACTTCCTGAGCTTTAGAGCCAAGGCGGCGTATCGCTACGGTTTTTTCTTCGGCTTCGCGAGCACCAACTACGAACAGGGCAGGGACTTTCTTTACTGAATGTTCACGCACCTTATAGTTAATTTTTTCGTTTCTTATATCAAGCTCCGCTCTTATTCCTGCTTCCAGTAATGATTTATGTACTTCCTTGGCATATTCATCGGCTTTGCCTGTAATGGTGGCAACAACGCATTGAGTAGGGGCAAGCCATAAAGGCAGTTTTCCAGCGTAGCTTTCAATCATAACGCCGATAAATCTCTCTAATGAGCCTAAAATAGCACGGTGAAGCATTACTGGGCGGTGTTTTGCTCCATCTTCACCAATGTAAGAAGCATCAAGGCGTTCGGGTAAAACAAAGTCTAGTTGTAGTGTTCCGCATTGCCAGCTCCTGCCGATGGCATCGCGTATATGATATTCAATTTTAGGGCCGTAAAAAGCCCCTTCATTTTCTGCTTCTTCAAATTCCAAGCCTGCTTCTATCAGGGCTTGGCGAAGACCTTCTTCGGCCTTATCCCAAATTTCATCACTTCCTGCTCTGGTATCAGGGCGCAAGGCAAGCACAACTTTTACATCATCAAAGCCAAGATCTGAATAAACAGTTTTTACAAGATCACAAAAGGCAACAGATTCACTGGTGATTTGATCTTCACGGCAGAATATATGTGCATCATCTTGGGTCATTTGACGTACTCGCATAAGTCCGTGTAGCGCTCCGTGAGGCTCATTGCGGTGGCAACAGCCAAACTCCGCCAATCGCAAAGGTAAATCACGATAAGATTTTGTACCTTGATTAAATACTTGAACATGTGCTGGGCAGTTCATTGGTTTTAAAGCCATAAGCTTTTCAAAAGCCTTGTCACTTACCACGGGGGCATCTTCATCAGTGCTAGGGATTTCATCAGGGACAACAAACATATTTTCACGGTATTTGCCCCAATGCCCTGATGCTTCCCATAATTTATTATCGATTAGCTGCGGGGTTTTTATTTCCTTATAGCCGACATTATTAAGGCGTCTGCGTATATAGCCCTCAAGCTGGTTATAGATTGTAAAGCCCTTTGGGTGCCAGAAAACAGAGCCTTGAGCTTCGGTTTGGAAGTGGTATAAATCCATCTCTGTTCCAAGTTTGCGGTGATCGCGTTTTTCCGCTTCTTCTAGTTGGTGGAGATAGGATTTAAGCTCTTTTTCATCGCGCCATGCTGTTCCATATATGCGTGTAAGCATTGCGTTATCAGAATTACCGCGCCAATATGCACCTGCAACTTTCAAAAGCTTGAAAGCTGTCCCAACTTGGCGGGTAGATGGCAAGTGAGGCCCTCGGCAAAGGTCAAGCCATTCCCCTTGGCGGTAGATACTTATATCTTCGCTTTCAGGCAGATCCTCAATCAGCTCCGCCTTATACATCTCACCTTTATCTTTGAAATAGGCAATGGCTTCATTTCTATCCCAAACTTCGCGCTCAAACTTTGCTCCGCGCTCTACTATTTTGCGCATTTCTTTTTCTATTTTTGGTAAGTCTTCGGTTGAAAATGGCTCATTGCGAGCAAAATCATAGTAAAATCCATTTTCAATAGCAGGGCCGATTGTTACTTGAGTTCCAGGAAATAGGCTTTGCACTGCTTCGGCCATAACATGCGCCGCATCATGGCGGATAAGCTCTAAGGCATCATCATGATCACGTTTAACTATTTCTATTGATATATCTTTTTCAATAGGAAGTGAAAGGTCACTTAATTCACCATCAAGCTTTATTGCAATAGATGCTTTAGCCAAGGATTTTGATATATCATTAGCAATTTCCATACCTGTAATTCCGCTTGTATAAGGACGTGTGGAGTTATCAGGCATTTTGATTATGATATTATTCTGTGACATAGTTTTTAATTTCCTATTTTTTCTGCACGTGTAATTACAACCTTTATAGTAAAAAGCTCATTATGAGTGTTTTTGCAAGTCAATTTAACGTGAAATAACTCCCCGGGCGTAAGCCTATGGAAGTTCACCGCTCATTCATTGCATTGCCAAGGGTCTTGATAAAGGGTTTTAGAAGGTACTGCATTACGGTTTTTTGACCTGTAAGAATGTCAACGCTTGTTACCATACCTGGAATAATAGGAAGAATTTCACCCTTGCGCTTTAGCTCGGTTTCATAGGTGCGAAGGCGAACGCGGTAAAATGGATTGCCTTGATCGTCTTCTATAGTATCGGCAGAGATATCGATAAGCTCTCCTTTAAGGCCGCCATATATTGAGAAATCATAAGCCGTAATTTTAATTATAGCCTGTTGCCCAGGGTAAATAAACGCACGGTCTTTGGGTTGTATGCGTGCCTCAACAATCAGCTGGTCGTCTTTGGGGACAATTTTTATCAGATCTTCTCCGGCTCTGACTACCCCACCGACTGTGCTAACAGTAATTTCTTGAATTGTTCCAGAAACAGGAGATTTCATTTCTTTTCTTATTTTACGCTCTTTTAGTCCACTAAGGCGCTCGCGTATTTCATTCAGTTCATTAATTTTTGATGATAGCTCTGCTTGAGCTTCAGTTTTTGCGGTTTGTTGGGTATCTTCTATTCTGGCTTTTGCTTCTTCTATTGCTGATTTTGCGCGTGGAATACTTGATTTTAAGCCGTTTAATTCTGATACTCGTTCTTTAATTCCTCGCTCTAACTGCAATAATTCTATTTTAGGGGCGGAACCTTTTTCAACCAAAGGCTTGATCATATTCATCTCTTTGCGCTGAAGATATACAACTCCTTTAAGGTCATTGATTCGTCCATTAAGCTCGTCTAATTCTTGTTTTCTTTGTGTAAGCTGTTTTTGTAATACATTTTTTTGACCCGCAAGTTGTAACATATTTGCTCGGAAGGAGTTAAGCTCTTCTACTATACTTTTGGGCGCATCTTTCTTTACTTCTTCAGGAAATTCAAAACTTTCTTTTCCTGCGGCTTCGGCTTGAAGTCTCGTTATTGCTGCTAATAATCCAAGGTAGCGGGCACGATTTGCTCCAAGGTCAGATGCTGCCTCAATATCACGTAATCTAACTAAGACTTGGCCTTTTTCGACAAAATCACCTTCTTTTACAAGGAATTCTTCAACTATGCCAGGGTCAAGGCTCTGTAGAGCCTGTACATCGCTTGAGGGTATTATCTTTCCATTTCCGCGTGTAACCTCATCAAGCTGCGCCATGTTTGCCCAAATAACAAAGAATATGAAGAAGGCGAATATTGCGGCAAGTAGCAAATGTTTGGATAACGGTAGTTCATCATCAGCATCAAAAAAAGTTATGGCTTTGGCCTCGGCAATGTCTGTTTTTTCTTTTGCCCAATTCTGGCGAATAGCGCCCCATTCACCTTGTTCGTTTATTTTTTGTGCTTCTTCGGTATTCGGAGATTTATCAGACATTTGTTTTCTCCGCTGCTGTACCATATTCACGTGCTTGAAGTTTGCGTATCACGTCTTCTTTCGGGCCGTATGCCACGATGCGGCCGCGATCAATAAGGATAAGCTTCTCAACTAAGCCAAGCATCGCACCTTTATGGGTAATAAGAATTGTTGTTCTATCTTTGCATAGTACCTCTAGGCGCTTGCGTAGGCGATTTTCAGATGCAGGATCCATAGATGCTGTTGGCTCATCTAATATTAGAATAGGTGGATCATATAAAAGGGCTCTGGCAATGGCTACGGCTTGACGTTGTCCACCTGATAGGGACTCACCGCGCTCTCCGACTTGGGTATCAAGACCAGCAGATGAATCTCTAAGAAACTCAAGAACTCCTGAAAGCTCTGCGGCCTTTAAAACCGAGCGGTCTGGTGCCATTTCGTGACCCATTGTTATATTATCACGCACAGAGCCAAAGAAAAGCTGCGGGCTTTGCTGAACTGCACCAACATTACGGCGCAAATCACCCGGATCAATTTGGCGAACATCAATATTATCAATTTGAACAGAGCCAGAGGTCGGCTCATAAAGATTTAGGAGTAAACGCTCCATCGTTGTTTTACCAGAGCCAACCGCGCCGATAATTCCAATACGTTCCCCGGGGTTGATTGTAAGGCTAATATTATTTAGCGAGGGCGTCTCTTGAGCAGGATATTTAAATACTACATCGCGAAACTCAACTTTACCCTTAACATGGGATAGGGATACAAAATGCTTTCCTGCGGGTCTTTCAACCGGCTTTTTCATTAAATCATCAAGTTGTGCTAGAGCCTCTCGTGATTGGTTAAGGCGGGTCATAAGACCAGCAATTTGTGCAAGAGGGCCCATAACACGGCCTGATAGAATAACGCAGGCAATTAGTGCGCCCATAGAAATCATGCCATCTGCAATCATGAATACGCCGACAAAGACAATGCCTACGCTGGCGAGTTGTTGAATGAATACCGCCCAGTTTTGAGCAAATGCAGAAAGTTCCCTTGATTTTACAGCCGTATGAGAAGCTTTTTCGCTTAACTCTTCCCAATTTCTTTGTGTATGACCTTCTGCGGCCTGAACTTTAATAGTCTCAAGTCCAATGATAGTTTCAAAAAGAAGGGCATTTTTAAGCGCGCTTTCATGCATGGATTGGCGCGTTACCTTTCGCAGCGGTTTTTGTAAGTAAAATCCCATGCCAACAATTAAAGGGATAGCGGCTAAAGGAACAAAAGCAACGGGCCCCCCGATAAGCGCTATAACTCCTATAAAAATCAACACAAATGGAAGATCAATAAGCGCGGCCATAGTTGCAGACGTAAAGAAGTCACGTAAGGTTTCAAACTCTTTCATGTTGCTTGCTAAAACCCCTGCACTTGGAGGTCTGGCGGTCATTGTCATGCCCATTATTTGTTCGAAAAGCATGGCTGACATTTTAACATCAGCGCGCCTTCCTGCATGGTCTAGAAAATGCGCTCGTAAGTTTCGTAAGATAAAATCGAATATAAAGACAATCGCTATACCAAAACTTAGTGCATAAAGTGTGTCAAATGCACTGTTGGGGACAACGCGGTCATAAACATTCATAATAAAAATTGAGCTGGCTAAGCCAAATATATTTATCATAAGTGCGGCTATAACAACCTCTGTATAAAGCGTTTTATTCTTCCAGAATGTTGCCCAAAACCAATCACGACCTGTATCAATTTCTGTTGGACCTGCTCTATCATCGCTGCGCGCGGTTGGACGAAGGAAAAAGGCATATCCTGTGTATAGAGGGCTTAGTTCCTCAATAGTCATTTCCTGTTTTTCATCAGAAGTTTCAGGAAATTGTACCAAGAATTTAGTTTTAGGGTGAATTATCGAATTTTTTTCTTTGCCTTTTTTCGGTTCATGCCCTTTTGGGTGTCTGACCTGCCATACAATACATGATTGATTTTCTTCTAATGCCAATATACATGGCAAGTTAGAAGCGATGGCCAGTCCTTCAAGTGATCTTTCTATTAGTTTGGCCTGTAAATTAGCTCGTTCAGCTGCTCTAATGAATAGAGCGGGAGTGATGCCGGTTGTTGGAATAGGCAGTCCTGCAGTTAATGACGCAGTGCTTGTGCGCCTGCCGTAGTGGCCTGCCATTATACGTAAAGATTCAACTAATGGGCTGTGTATTGCCATGCGATCAGCCTGTAATGCCCAACCTTCAGCAGATTTGCTACGTTGATCCACTGGCTGTTGTGCTGTGTCTTGATTGCTATCGCTACGAACGGAAAGGCCCTCCTGCTGAGGAGGGCTTTTCTTGTTTATCTCGGGTTCGCCCGTTTCAGGATTACCCTTTGATTTTTTATCTTTTTCAGTCACCTAATTTTCTAATCCGTTTTCTAACGTTTCAAAGGAATAGGTTATCGCGCCTTTTGTCTTTCTTCATAAGACCATTTCTCACCAGAAGCGACAACACTTTCACGAGGATACTCTAGACTTAGTGATGGAAGCAAGCTCCCTTTAAGAGCTAGAACACGATATACAGCAAGCATTTCCAAAAATTCGGAGTTTACTGTATTGCTACGTGAAACGAACAGCTCATTTTGACCGTCCAAAACATCTAAAAGAGTTCTGCGATCTATGCTGAACTGATCTTTATATGCCTTAACAACCTCAACATTTGCTGCTGCTTGCGCTGCGAATTGAGCTGCTCTCTCACCTGCTGCAATCATGCTTGCCCAAGTTTGGCGAACATCATTTTCAACTGTTCTTGCTGCTTGCGCTCGAGCTTCTTTTGATTGTTGGTGACGATGAACAAATTCACGAGCTCTGGCAACATCTGCACCGCCTCGATATAGATTCCAGTTCATAACAACAAGAGCTGAAGCGCTACTGTCTTTTCCTTCTATTCCACCAATATCACGCCCAGTATTTGCATTAAGGCGTAAATCAACTTGTGGGTATTGAGTTGACTTCGTGCCTTGTGCTTCTGCATATGCGACTTCGATATCAGCAGCAAAAATGTCAAGAGTAGGACTGTGTGCTAGTGCTTTTTCTACTTCTTTATCAACATTCTCTTCCAGAGCGTCATAAGGGATTACTGGTAATTGTAGATCACCAGCGGAATCGCCTACTTGTCTGCGATATTGAGCCTGAGCAATACGCAAGGCTTCTAATGTGCTTGAAACTGTTGCACGAGCAGCGGCAACACGAGCCTTTGCCTGATCGCTGTCTGCTTTTGTTATGCGCCCAGCTTTAACACCATCTTGAATTTGCTCAAGAATATGTTCGTGGTCGGCTACGTTTTCACGAGCAATTAGAAGTAATTGTCTTTGACGTAGAACTTCAAGATATGATTCAACAATACTTAAACCTGTAAGTTCCGCAGTTTCACGGACACGATCAGCCGAAGAAATAACACGCGCTTTTTGACGCTCCACTTCATATTTTGCTTCCCAGCCATCAAAAAGAAGTTGAGTTAATGTTACACCAACTGTTCTACGGTTAAGTGTTTCAGAGCCTCCATTATTTCTTGATCTAGTCCCGACGTCATCAGTGTATTCAACACCGATTTCACCATTTACATCAACTGATGGTAAAAACAAAGCCTTGCCTTGATTTAACTCTTCATCTGTTGCTCGCCTGCTTGCAGATACAACGCCATATTCAGGATTGGTTGCAATTCCAACAGCGACTGCATCGCGCAGTGTGTTAACTTTATCATCATTTTCTTGGGAATAAGACGAACCTGCCCCTAGAACCAATATTGCGGAGACTGCCGTTGATAGACATAGTTTACGCATTTTCTTACTCAAAATCACAGTAATTACCTCTCAAGTTACTCAAAAACTCTATAAAAAATTTAAACCCAGCTTCACTATTTTATTACACCAAATGTTTAACATACCCTTTATGCCCTTTTTTATACAGTAAATCAAGGCTTTGTTGAGAGTTTCTGTAATGAGTAGTAACTCATTTATAGTTGTTTATATTTGGGAATATAATAATTAGGCCACCATATCTGTTTTAATTGATGTATCAAGATCAAGTCCTGTTACACCTTCTAATATTGCCATTTGCACAGAACCACTAACGCCTGAACCACCAGTTTGATCAACGGAGATTATTGTATCTCCACCAATTTCTGTGGCGATAACAAAGTCTGCGATATCTTGTGTAATATCACTTGCGTCATATCCAGTAAGGATAGCTGACAGGTCAAGTAAGTCACCTTCGGTTGCATCAAAGTCCTTAACTGTATCAACACCCTCGTTAATAGCGTTGAACAAGAATATATCTGCGCCTGATCCGCCATATATAACGTCATTACCAAGATCGCCACTTATGATGTCATTACCTTCTTGACCAAATATTACATCATCACCTGATCCGCCATTTAATGTGTCATTACCGCCGTTACGTCCTTCACCTTGGGAGTTAACTGATTCCTCTGAAAGGCTTAGAGAGTTAGCGCGTATATATGCGATTGTATCATCACGTGACCAACCAGCATCAACAGTGCTTTCGCCGTTCTCAAGACGTTCAAATACTTCCCAACCTGCACCATCATCAGCAGTTAAGCCATGAAGATCAGCAAGGTCATCAGTAAATAATACATCACCAAAGATAATGTCATTACCGTCACCACCTTGAATGAAATCATCGCCAACAGAAGCAAGCTTATCTAATGGGCTTGTTCCTGCAAGTGTTGTGGTTAGATCAGATGGATCGTCAATAACCAAAGCATCGCCACCAGAGTCAATAACGTCCAGTCTTGAAATATTAGATCCAACACTTATACCAACAGCTATTACTTCATTACTTAGTGATTGAATGGTTGCAACTTCGTTAGTTCCATCGCTGCCTGTTATTTCATTAACAACAGTGCTTGCACCGCCTGAAGTTGGTATATTTGCGTCATTCATATAACGGTTAGGAGCTCCATCAGAGATGAAATACGTTGTTGTAATCGCATTTCCGCCCAGTGGCTCTGATCCTTCTAACCATGAGATAGCATCTTGCAATGGATCTTCATAGTTGGTGAAACCACCAGTGCTTAAACCATCAAGATAGTTTTGAAGATTTGTAAGCTCGCCAGCATCTGTAATAGTGAATGTACCAGACGGTTTGCTGCTTGTCGCGAAAGGAACTATATGTACCTTAATTTCACCATCTCCGTAAGTGCTGATGTCAGTAAGAAGATTATCAACAGCATCTTTTAGTAGAGATATTTTAGATGTTGAGCTTGAGGTGCTGCCCATAGAGCCAGATACGTCAAGGATAAATACAAAGTTATAATCTTGGGTTTGCTGTACAGTGGTTGATCCGCCAGCATCGCCAACAAGAATATCATTGCCGATACTTCCTTCAATTACGCCCTCATTACCGTTTACTAGGTGAGGAACATTTGAATTTGCATCGTCACTGACATTTTGACCAACAATAAGATCGCCTAGATCATCAATAGTTTTGATTTTCAATATAGCATTATCTGTATCGCCATCTGCATCGCTTAGAACATATTCAAACTTATCTTGAACACATTCAGGGTGGTCATATGTTGCTTCTACATTATTTAGCAAGAATGAAGCGCCTTTATATTGACCATCATTAGTAGATGTGATCGCAACGCTTTCTATTAATTGACCACCAAAATCCGAAGCATCAAGTGTAAATGAGAAATATCCATCTATAATTTCATTAGGAACAAATTGCTGTTCGCCTGAAATTTCTGTGCCGTCTGCAAGGGTAACAACATAATCAAGACCATACTCTCCATTACTATTGTTACTACCAATCTCTGCAATAGTAAGAGTTACGTTTTGCGCATCTTGGTCAAATGATATGTCAAAAGTTTCACCTTTTGGCCATACTTTCTTGCTGTCTCCACTATTTAAATTGTCAATACCTAGGCCATTACCATCTGCAGTATTAACCCAGCTAATATCAAAGTTACCAGCATTAGCAACTTCAACAGTTATGCCATCTTTTGTGATAGAAGATTGAATTCCATCAACATCGGATTGAGTTGGGTTAAGAGCAGAACTATCACTACCAGAAAACACGCTATCAATTGGGTCATAGCTATATGCACCAGTATTATTGATAATAAGTACACCAAAGTTACCGTTTATTGTTACATTTGAGCCATCTGTAGGAATATCAACGATTTTTCCCTCAAATTTGACTTGAGTTACTGTGTTGGGATTGTCATTTGATAGGTCATCATTATCAGTAACATTGCCGATTGCCACATCATCAGAAAGGTTTAGTTTAACGCAATCATCTTTAGCAATTACACCATCATCATGAACGTCAACACCAATTACAGCCGTAACAGTGTCGCCATCTGCATCAGTAACTTTAACGCCGAATTTCAGCCAAATAACATCATCTGGGTTTGTGCCGTCAGGGTGATCTATTCCAGCGAATTGTGTATATGTATATTCACCAGTTAGGCTGTCTATTGTTACTGTAAAGATTGTATCTCCGCCTGCTGTACCAATATATCCATCACCTGCGCCGTTAACAACAACGTTGATTGGAACATTATTAGATGTTAGTTGCTGATTTGGTCCGCCAACTTGATATTTAGCAATAAATGTTCCTGTTGGTTCTACGCTTCCTGCACCGTCCTCACCAAAATCAAAGTCTAGAGTTTTGGTATAGCCAATAGGGCCATTATCAAGGTTGCTTTCATCTACTGCTTTGAATTTATTATGAATTTGAGGTCCATCATCAAGAACATTAACTGTAATTGCTGCGGTGGCTGTATCACCATCAGCGTCGGTTGCAGTTACGCCAAATTCTAGTGGAAGAGAGTCATTAGGATCTGTTGCATCTGGGTGGTCTATTACACCTTCTAATGTGAAGGTAAAGTCGCCATTTGATTGAACTACCAATGTGAATATTGGAGATCCCGCTGCGGTTCCAGTATATGTATTTGTTGCAGCATTAAACGCAACATCTACAGTAACACCATTAGATGTTAGCGTTCCTACATTGAATGAACCATTCCCTGTGATTGTTCCGGGTGCGTCGGATCCAAAGTCTGCAACAATATTACCAGAAGCAGAAGTGGTTGGAGCAAGGTTAGTTTCATCAACGGTTACTGTATCACCGTCAACTTCAGGAATATCATCTCTGTCAATGCTAAGCTTGATAGTATCAAAAGCACTGGCGCGGTTATCTGTAAGGTCAGTTTCAATGCCGTTTGTGTTTTGTTCGAAGGCTACTGATTCTACGCTTAGAGTGAAATCACCAATCAAGCCATTTGGAATATTTATACCAAGTCCAGCCAAATCAGATGGATTAAGCACCCATACATTGTTAATTGCATCAAAAGTTCCTGCGGTTAAAGTTGCGCCATTTGGAACGCCACCGATTTTGATAAGTTCTATAACCTCTGATCCATCTGTATCATTAACTGATGTAGTGATGGTTAGTGGGATTGTTGTACCTTCTTCGCCGGTTGCGCCATTTGCATTCAGGTTCGGAGTATCAGCAACCGCATCAACGATAACATTAAATGCATCAGGTGCAGAGTTTGCACTAATGCCTGCATCAGGGTCAGTCGCTGTAGCTATTGCAACAAGTCCAGTAAGGTCAATGTCACTATCGCCATTAGGAGCAAAAGTAAATGTAGTGTTTAAATCTTGACCAGCAGGTAGAGTAATTGTCCATGTGCCAGCGACACTATTATAAGTTCCTATTGGCGCAGAGAATGTTCCCCATGATGCGTCAATGCCTGTAACTGTAACGCTTAGATATTCGTTAGCAGCGGGGTTAGCACCAAGCTGCGCTGTTATATCTACATCTACACTATTATCTTCTTTAACAATAACGTCATCAACACCTTGATTAACATTGATTGAAGGTGGGTTAATTACTGGCTTCCAAGTTAATGTGAATTTGTCAGAAGATTGCGCGTCATTATCAGTTAGATCAAACTCAACATCGCTTACAGGGTTTTCTGTCGTGAATACCGTAGCTACCAGATTTATAGAACCTGAAAAGTTAGAGTCTGTTGGTGTAATGGTTAATCCCGCAATTTCCGCTGGAGTAAGTATGTAAACTCCTGATCCTGGGAAGGTCTCTGTTCCCGCGGAAAGTGTAAATCCTGCCGGAACACCGGAGATTTCATAATGGTCAATATTTTCTGAACCATCATCTGAGCCGACGCCGTTATTAACTTCTTCACCAGTTAGCGCGGTTAGGTCAATATCAAGTGTTGCGCCTTCAACTCCACTATCATCAAAAGCATCAATAGTTGGGGCATCAGCAACCGCATCAACGATTACATCTATATCTTCGGAAATAGAAGCACTATCACCATTGCTAGTTTCAGTAGATGTTGCAGTTACTGTTATCCCAGTTAAGTCAACATCGCTATCTGCGGGAGGAGTTAGGGTAAAGCCATCTGCATAATTATCACCTGCTGGAATAACTATTTGATAGCTATCTGCATCTATTTGTGTCCAGCTAGTACCTGTGAAGTCCCAATCAGAAGGAATACCATCAACTGTAATAGTCAGAAATTCAGAACCATCAGTATCTGCTAGTTCTGCGCTAACAGGAACAAATACAGAGCTATCTTCTTTCACCTGAGCATCAGCAACCTTAAGTGTTGGTTTATCTGCAACGGCGCTCCATGTAAGGGTGAATTTTTCAGAGGCTTGAGCATTATTATTAGTAAGGTCAAACTCACCATCACTAGCAGGATTTTCTGTAGTGAAAATAGTTGCCGCAAGACTGATAGAGCCTGAAAAGTTAGGGTTCGTTGGTGTAACCGTTAAGCCTGTTAGCTCTGCTTCTGTTAATATGTAAACACCAGATCCAGCGAATGTTTCTGTTCCTGCGGAAAGCGTAAAGCCAGCAGGTACACCTGCTATTTGATAATTTACAACATTTTCTGATCCGTCATCAAGGCCAACGCCGTTATTAACTTCTTCACCAGTTAGACCTGAAATATCAACGTCAATAGCTGCGCCTTCTGTTCCAAAACCGTTATGCGCGTCTATATATGGGTTATCAGCAACTGCATCAACTATAATGTCAAATGGCTCGCTTGCTGATCCTGATTGACTTGTTACGGCATCAAACTCACCTACTGTAAAATCAAGATCAAGCGCATCAATATCGCTATCTGCTGGTGGAGAGAATACTGGGCCACCATCAAATGTTGTTCCAGCAGGTAAAATAATTACCCATGTTCCTGTTGCAGAGTCAAAAGATCCTGTCCCTATTGGGTTGTCTAGTGAATCAAATGCTTGATCGCTAACGCCCCAGCCAGTAGGAATTCCTGAAATAATGATTGTTAATTGACCATTAGCAGATTCTGGTTCTGCATAAGCGCCAATTCTTACGCTACTATCTTCAAGAACCTGATAATTACTTATTTCAATAATAGGGTTAAGAGGTGGAAGGGGAGCGTCTTCGGCAGATCTGTTGCCTAAGAATACTTCATCAACTATAGGATCAACACCATATTGAAGCTCTGTTGGGTCTATTGGGCCTACATCTTCAAGACCTATAATTCCTTGTGCTTCAAAGCTGCTTTGGAAACCATAACCGCGGACTGATGAACTGCTTGCTTGCCCACCTTGATTACCAGCGGCAGGTTCAATTTGTGAAACTTGTTGAGCTATATCAGAGGCCGAAGCTGTATCCTCTGTATTATCGCTTGAAGTTTCCTTTTTATCTTCTTCGATGACGGATTCTATAATTGTTTCTTTTGCACCGTTATCAGTTGAATTTAGCTGATCAACGGGTGGTGGAGTGGCTGTATTATCTTCTTTTATCTGCGCTTGGGCAATATCTGTATTTTCATCTAGATCTATATTCTCAGCTAGTGTTTCTAATTTTAAATCTTCTTCCAGTGTTTCTATTATTTCTTCAGAAGGCTGTTGGTAGTTAGTTTGAACTTCAACCTCTTTAATTTCTTTTTCTTCTTTGCTCGTGTCAAATGCTGAATTAGTCATAGAAAAACTCCCAAGTATTACTCAAAGTAAAAATTATATATTGTGCCTAGGCACCCCAAAGTTAACGATTTATTAATATTTGATGATGTTATAACAGATATTTATTCTAAAAGTCAAAAAAATTATGACAATAGATCCAAAAAAATCTTAATAAAAAAAAGGGTTAGAAGATTTTGTTAACTTTACATTATGTAAAATATTGAATTCACTTGATTTTTTGCTATGGGGGTAATAGTTAGTTGTATTATTAATATTTTAGCAATATTGTTGCCCTATATTACATGCTGTATAGTTTAAAAAATTAGTAATTGCTGATATATACTAAAGTTTAGGTATTGTTTACTTGAATATTGATCTAAAGAATATACATATACTTGTTGTAGAAGATATACAGTCTATGAGGGACTTACTTTCTCATATGTTAGGCATGCTTGGAGTGGGGAGGGTAACTCTTTCTCAAAATGGCGCAGATGTGGGACCATTATTAGAAAATGAGCTAGATAGTGCATGTAGCCGATATATGAATACCAAGGCGAAGATCATGCAACAAAACTTGAAGAAGACTGCTAATAAGTAACAAATTTAAGTTAATATAAGAAAAGGAGCTATACAAATTATGTGTACAGCTCCTTTAATTCTTTAGAATTTTAAACGCCTTGCGTTATCTACTTGTGGTAGGCTTAGCACTTTTTGGTGTAGGTCATCATTTAGTGGCTCATCTAGGGCAACCAGGCAAATTGCGCTATCACCGCTAGACTGACGACCAAGGCGGAAGTCTGCAATATTCTTGCCTGCATCGGCTAGAATAGTTCCTAATCCACCAATAAG
>Ga0316209_1000572_pt1 | contig 60054 bp, 46 predicted proteins | sample 6monopyrite_MG_FD_204945 | JGI IMG/M metagenome (GOLD analysis project Ga0316209, IMG submission 204945) | Microbial mat bacterial communities from mineral coupon in-situ incubated in ocean water Damariscotta River, Maine, United States -... | ecosystem: Environmental > Aquatic > Marine >... | reverse complement strand
GCCGGCTACGCCAGCCTTTCGGCCCCTACCGGCGTTTTGCGAACACTGGCTTCCTCGACGAGCTTACAAGCTCGACTGCGGGGCCAGCGCCCGCAAAACGCCAGTAGGAACCGAATCGAGGCGTTTCCTCTCGCGGCTCATGAATAATGCGGGCTCCTAGCGGGGAAGAACCTGGATATCGTTGAACGGACCACCAGTGCCCTGGTTGGCAAGATCAGCGAAGGGGTTCTTCGGAGTCCTGAGCGTCCGGAGGTAGGTCAACAGCGCGATCTTCATCGAAGGACCGATGTTGACGAAGTTGTCCTTCGCAAACTGAGCGTCTCCACCGTGAGCCATGATGGCGTCGGTCAGAGTCAGGGCGCGACCGTCGTGCATGTAGGGTGCGGTATCGGCGATACCCCAGAGGCGCGGCGTGATGAAGAATGGATCGAGGGGATCACCCGTCGTCTCGGCGAGACCGGGGCCCATGTCGTGCCGCTTGAGATCCGAGAACATCGGAACGCGCACTCCCTTGCCAGCGACGGCCGAAAACTTCATCGGAGGCGCTGTCAGGTTGATGGAGTAGAAGTTGTTCGCCGACGGATCCGTCTCGACTTCCGGGTAGGAGAGGTTGAGGAATCGTGAGCGAGTGATGATCGTCGGAACGTGGCAGCTGGCGCAGCCGGCGGAGCTGAAGACTGCGCGACCATCGAGCTCGGTCTGGTTCAGGTTGCGCTTGGCGCGCGGACGATCGGAGGTGACGCTGAAGATATGCAGCGCGGAGAGCTCTCCGGGCGTGATCTCGTTGACGACGCCGTCGCCATCAGCATCGTTGTCCACGCCGGGATCCGCTGCTCCATCGCCATCCATGTCGTCGACGATCTCTTCCGGCTGCATGCCCTGGTGGAAGGCGATTGCGCCGATGTCGAATTTGCGGACGGAGGAGTTGTTGCCCTTGCGGCCGAACGGCTTGACGACGAGGTCGTTGTCGACGCCATCCACGCCCGAGTAGTCGAAGTCATTCTGACCGGAGTCGAAGAGAATGGTTCCGAAGCTGACTCCATGGCTCGTGAGCGGGATCGGCGTGTCGGGGGTCGCGAGAGCCAAAGCCTTCTGAATCTGAAGGTCCTCCGTCATCTCCTTGCCCACGAGCTCGACGCCGCCAGCCCCGAAGACGAAGGGCGGGTTGATCAGCCGGCCGTTGTAGGAGGCGAAGCCGTTGTTGTCGGAGTCGTCAAGGTCGACATCTGTGGGCCCGGGCATGGCAACCGCGGCGATTCCACCGACGCCGCCAATGCCGAGAGTGGCGGGAATGGTGGACGTGCTCAGGATGTTGTGGCACTCCAAACAGGCCTGGGAATCGAGGCCGTTCATTCGCATGACTGTTCCGTTGTTCGCCAAGGTCGGGCGGTTACCGGGGCTGGTCTTGTCCGGGTTGAACGGATCGATCGGTCCGTCGCCCAAGCCGTCGTGCGCATTGAATGGCGCCGAGAAGATCATCAGCCCGGTGCGACGAACCTGATTGAGCGTGTAGAAACCACTCGCGATCTGATTCTGAGTGATTCGATTGTTGCCGAGCACGGCTGACTCTCCAGGTGGCGCTTGTCCAAAGACAGGTGCGGCGAGAGCAAGTAGAGCGAGTGAAGTTTTCTTCATGATCCAGACTTGGTTGCGGGTTTCGATGCCATCTTGTTCTAGAGCGACAGATTCGCCCGGGCGACTCGGTGGAGTCGTCCTAACGGATCCGGAACCAATCTTGACCGAGGTCCGGGGATACCGGAAGGTCCAAAAAGGCTCAAATTCCAGGGCATGGGCCTGTGGTTCCAGAGAGGGGGAGGCGGGGCGGTTGATACGGTCGAGTCGGAGTGGGTTGGAAAGCGTGGGGATGATGAGGAGGCAAGGCTTCACCTACTCGCTTGCTAAACCTACCCCGCGGGTAAGGGATGAGAGGATTTTGGCTGCCGGTTGGCAGCCGAGCGGAAACGCAACGCTGCGTTCACGCGTAAGTTTCGCGCCACCGCGCTACTACCAGAGATGGGTTGCGGTTATCACGGCTTCTACAGCGAGGAAATGAAGTACGACCAACTCCGCAGGGCGCGCGCTCAATGACCAGAAGCGCATCTGAAGCTCGCGCCGACACCGGCGGCCGAGAGCCCACCAACTCCGCTGCCGTTCTCTCATTGCGCAGGCTCGAGGTGAGCTTCGGAAAAGTACGCGCACTCGACGGCCTGTCAGCAGAGGTTCCTCACGGCTCGGTCGGACTGCTCGGACCCAACGGTGCGGGGAAGACGACGCTCATCAAGGTTCTGCTCGGACTGCTCTCTCCGAACTCCGGCGAAGCCCTTCTCGCCGGCCTGAACTCGAAGCGCAACGCCGACAAGATCTCTCTGCGTCGCATAGTCGGCTACATGCCCGAGAGCGACTGCCTGATTCCCGGTCGTACCGGAATCGAGCTGGTCTCGACGCTGGGGCGAATCACCGGACTCTCGGCACCAGATGCCATGACGCGCGCGCATGAGATGCTCGACTACGTCGGGCTCGAGGATCAGCGCTACCGTCCGCTGGAGCAGTACTCGACGGGAATGAAGCAGCGCCTCAAGCTCGCGCAAGCCTTGGTCCACGACCCGCTCTTCCTCCTGCTCGACGAGCCGACGAACGGACTCGATCCGAAGGGCCGGCGGCACATGCTCGAGCTGATCGCCGACCTCGGCTCCACGCACGGCAAGAACATCCTGCTCTGCTCGCACCTCCTGCCCGATGTCGAGAAGACCTGCGAGCACGTGATCGTGATTCAACATGGACGTGTGATCGAGTCGGGTTCCATTGCGGAGCTGACGCGCGCAGAGGATGGCGAGCTGAACGTGGAGATCAGTGGTGACGAGGCGGCCTTCGAGCGCGAGCTCGAGGCGGCCTCGCTCCGGTTCCACGCACGCGGTAGAGGGCACTATGGCCTGAGTCTCTCGAGCGCTCTCCAGGATGCGGACGCGGTCTTCTCGCTCGCCAATCGGTCGGGCTGCAGCGTGGTGGCCGTCGAGCCGGTGCGCTCCAGCCTCGAGCAGGTCTTCCTGAGCGTGCTCCATGACGCGGAAGAGGCGAAGTCCTAATGGCCACCACACACACCGAGGTCTACCGCGGCTTCAAGGGACAGCTCTCGGCTCATCCATTCCGTTGGTTCCCGCTGTTCCTGTCCGAGTTCAAGGTGGCGACGCGCAAGAAGCTTCCTCTGCTCTTGCTCTACGGGCCGGTCGGGATCGCGACGATCGTCGGCATGGTCATGGTCTATCTGGCCTACACCTTCGAGGCGATGCAGCAGGCCGAGACCGAGGCGCAGCAAGGGCTCGATATGGCGGCGGCCATCGCGCTCGCATCGGTGAAGTCGATGTTGGCGGTTCGAAATCTAATCGTCGACTTCTACGACAGCATGTCGGTCTTCTGCCTGCTCGCCGCGACCTGGTTCGGCTCGGGCTTGATCTGCGAGGATCGCCGGGTCAACGCTCATCTGCTCTACTTCTCGCGGCCATTGAATCGATCTCACTACTTCTTGGGCAAGTTCATCACTGTCGCGACCTTCGGAGCCTTCGCGATTCTCCTGCCCGGACTCCTGATCTGCTTAATGGCAGTGGTCAACTCACCTGACTATGCGTTCGTGAAGGAGCAAGGCGACGTGATCGTCAACTCGACGCTGTACGCGCTCTTGTGGATAACCTCGGTCTCGAGCTTCGTCCTCGCGATCTCGAGCCTGGCGCCAAAGAAGCTCTTCGCGCTTGTCGGAGTCTTCGCCTTCTTCATTCTCTCTCAGATGGCCGTCGAGGTTGCCCGAGAAGTGGCCGACGTGGATTTCATCCGCTACTTCGGTCCGAGCGAAAACCTCATGACGATTGCCGAGTGGATGATGGCGCGGCCGGGCACGGAATTTACCAACCAGGTGATGTACTCCTTCGTAGGAACAGCCACGCAGGTTGGGCTCGCTCTGATGATCTTGGCACGACGCATCAAGCGAATGGAGCTCTCGGTATGACTCCGAAGATCGCGGTTCAAGACCTGGGCCGGTGGTACGGCCAGGTCGTCGGGCTCAATGATTTGACGCTGGAGATCGGCGAGGGGATCACCGGCCTGATCGGGCCGAACGGCGCGGGCAAATCGACCTTCCTCAAGCTGATCGCCGGAGAGATTCGTCCGTCGCGGGGCAGGCTGACCGTGCTGGGCGAGGTTCCCTTCGCGAACCGCGCCCTCTTCGGGCGAATAGGCTTCTGCCCTCAGCAGGACGCGCTCTACGAGCGCATGACGGGACTCCAGTTCGTGAGCTTCCTCATGCGACTGACCGGCTTCAGTCGTGCGGACGCGAAGCGGATGGCCTGGCGTGCACTCGAGCGGGTGCAGCTAACGGACGCAGCGCATCGCGCGACCAAGACCTACTCCAAGGGCATGCGTCAGCGCGTCAAGTTGGCTCAGGCCATCGCGCACGAGCCCGAGCTGCTGGTCGTCGACGAGCCGCTGACCGGCCTCGACCCGATCGCGCGTGAAGCCCTGACGACCTTGTTCAAGGAGCTGGCGAGCGAGGGCAAGTCGATCCTGCTCTCGAGCCATGTCCTTCACGAAGTCGAGAGCATGACTCGCGAGATCGTCTTGCTGCACCGCGGGCGTCTGCTCGCGCAGGGCGAGGTTCGCGAGGTCCGCGACCTGCTCTCGCGTCACCCTCGCCGAATCGAGTTCGAGGCCAGAGCGCCGCGTCGACTGGCGAGCGCTCTGATGGAGCTCGACCTGGTCTCGTCCATTCAAGTCTCACCCGAGAACTCGAGACTGCTCGTGGAGACCTCCGATGCCGGGGGCTTCTTCAAGATCCTCACTCCGCTCATCGCCGAGGGCGACTTCGGCGTCACGGGCATGGAGTGCGGCGACGAAAACCTCGAGTCGGTCTTCGACTACTTGGTGGGCTAAGCATCATGGACTTCATCCGCGCCACAACCACGATCTTCACCTCGCAGGTCTACATGTCTCTGCGATCGGTTCGGTTCCTGCTGAGCTTCCTGCTCACCATGGCGCCGGTCGTCCTCGCGTTCCTGATCTCCGTGTTCGCAGATCCGTCCGAGCCGCTCGGTGTCCCCGAGTTCTGCTGGATGCTGATCGCACAAGCCGTCACTCCGCTGCTCGCACTGATGTTTGGCTCCGCGGTCATCTCGGAAGAGGTCAGCGACCGCACGATTACCTTCCTGTTCACCCGACCGATCCCGCGCTCGGCGGTCTTCTTCGGTCGCTGGTTGGCCAACTTCGCTGTGGTCTCGGCGCTCCTGGTCTTCTGCACGTTCAGCGTCGTCTTCGTCTTGCGAGACTTCCTCGAGGGCGCGCCGATGCTGGAGACGGCCTGGGCGATGGCCCAGACGGTTGTCCTCGGAGCGGCAACCTACTCCGCTCTCTTTGCGGGCTTGGGCGCTCTGATCAAGCACCCGATCATCGTCGGCTTGTTCTACGTCTTCTGTTTCGAGTTCCTCCTGGTCAACGCGCCGATTCCGGGCACCACACAACATCTGTCTCTACAGTTTCACCTGCGCAGCTTCATCGTGAACAGCGGAGCGGAGGCCTGGCAGAGTGTTGCTGTCTTCAAGAACAACGCGTTCATCGAGCGGGGAGACGCCTTCGCGGTGCATGCCGTGGTACTGATCTTGTCTCTGATCGGCGGGAGCTTCTTGATCAGTCGCCGGCAGTTCGAGCTGACCGCTTAATTCGCCGCAGCCTCGGCGAAGACGGCATCGAACTCGGGCGCGAGCTCCTCCCACCGAAAGCGATCGGTGAAGCGAATCAGCTCTTCGCGCTCTTCGAGGTGTGACCCCGAGCGGATCGACTCGATGGCGCGTACCAGCGGCTCGGTCGGAAGCTCGCTCGCGTCATAGAGGAAGAGTCCCGAGTCTCGTTGGGACGGTGAGATCAGCTCGGGGTACGCCAAGCTCCGCGGCAGGACGGGGAAGGCGCCGGCGCGAATGGCTTCGAGCGTACCGAGCCCGAAGAACTCGTGGTGCGCCGTCGAGACGACGAGGTGAGTCTCTTCGAGGCTCTGCAGGTAGTCCGCGCGCTCGAGGAACCCGCCCGGCTCGATGCGATCGGCGAAGCGCGCTTCCAGCTCATCGAACTCCGGCGGCCGTGTTCGAAAGCGCTGACCCGCAAGGCGCAAGCGAAACGGAACTCCCTGACGCTCGAGCTCGACGAGCGCCGCCAGGAACGCGGCGGGATTCTTGTCGTACTCCCAGCGATGCGGCCAGAGAATCACCGGCGCGTCCGTCGGCGCCGACGGCTCTCCGCGCTCGAGGTCGATCCCGAGCGGAAGCACCGACGAGTGCTCTTCGATCCAGCGTGTCGCGTGCGAGAGGTCGAGGTCGGGAGCTTTCGCGAGCAGCTCGCGCACGGCAGCGGTGAAGACCGTGCGGTGATAGTCGGAGTTGAAGAGCGACTTGCTCGCGGTCAGGCAGGCGTGGATGTGTGTGAGCGCGTGGTGCACGTCGCGCTCTTCCGTGCCTTGCAGCGGATAGGTGAGCTGGTTCTCGTGGAAGTAGACGACGGCCGGAAGCGCGCGGAGCTTCGGCGGCAGGAGCGCGATCGTCTCGGCGAGGTTGAGGTAGTCCGAAGCGAAGATCAGGTCCCAGGGCCCCTCGCTCTCGATGAGCTTCGCGTAGTGGAAGGAAGCCGTGCGCATGCGCCACTTCCAGGTTCGCGCGGGCAGGGTGGCGAGCACGAGCTCGTGCTTCGAGTGTGCGGCGAGTCCTTCCAGAAAGGCCTGGTGGGAGGGCGCGGCGTAGGGTTCGGCGGCGAGGATGCGCATGCGCCTGGGAGTCTAACGAGCTGCAGGCCGGTTGATGGGGGCAAACGCGCCGTTAGAGTAGGCGCCATGAGCCTTCCCGAGAACGAAATCGAAATCCTGTTGCTCCACAATCCGCGCTGTTCGAAGAGCCGCGCCGCCAAGGCTTGGTTGGAGGAGAACCGCACGAACTTCACCGAACGCCTCTACCTCGAAGATCCGCTGACCGAGGTGGAGCTCAATGATCTCGCGGTGCGGCTAGACCGTCCGGTGAGTGAGTGGACGCGCAAGGGCGAGGGTGCCTTCGGCGAAGCGGGACTCTCGGCGGACTCCTCCGATGCCGACGTGATCGGCGCGATGGCGAAGAACCCCATCCTGATGGAGCGCCCGATCTTGGTTCGCGGCGAGCGCGCCGCGGTCGGCCGGCCGCTCGAGAACTTCGAAGAGCTGCTCGAGGACTAGCACCATCTCGAACGTATCCCTCGAGCTCGTGCGACGAGTTCGGCCAGCGGTCGACGAGTTTGCACGTCGGACGCCGCTCTTGCGGAGCGAGTGGCTCTCCGCTCAGACCGGCAAGTCGGTCTACCTCAAGTGTGAGAACCTGCAGCTCACCGGGTCGTTCAAGCTGCGCGGTGCGCTGGCCGCGATCTCGGTGCTCTCCGCCGCACAGCGAGAGCAAGGTGTGCTGACTTGCTCGACCGGGAACCACGGACAGGGTCTTGCGTTCGCGGCCGAGAGAGCTGGAGTGGCTTGCAAGGTCGTCGTGCCTCGCGGCGCCGCGGCCAACAAGCTGACCAAGATTCGCGGGCTCGGTGCGGAGGTGGTCGAAGCGCCGGGCAACGGCTACGACGAGGCGCTGGCCTGGATGTTCGGGCGTGCGGACGAGCTGGGCGGGACCTACGTCTCGGCCTTCGAGGATGCCGCGATCATCGCGGGGAATGGTGGGACGACAGCGCTCGAGATCTTCGAGGACCAGCACGCACTCGACACGATCGTCGCTCCGACGGGCGGCGGCGGGTTGATCTGTGGAGTCGGGCTCGTGGCGAGAGAATTGGCGCCGGGTGCGCGCATCATCGGCGTCAATCCCGAGCGCTCCCCCGCGCTCTGGATGTCGCGCCGGGATGGCCGCGCCTACACGAGCCTCGAGCCGGCGGAGACGCTGGCCGACGGTGTCGAGGGCGGCGTTGGCGCGACGAACTACGAGCTCGCCAAGACTCTCGTCGACGACGTGGTCTGCGTCGGTGAGGATCGAATCGAGAGCGCGATGCGCGAGGTGCTCTTGCGCGAGAAGCTCTTGATCGAGGGCTCGGCCGCACTCGGCGTCGCCGCACTGCTCGCGGGGCAGATCGAAGGCGAGCGAATCGCCGTAATCCTCAGCGGCGGAAACCTGGACCCCGCCCTGATCCGGCGCCTGGTCAGCTAGCTCGCGCGCTCACCCCTTCCAGGGCACTTCGTAGGCGATGCCGAGGTTGAGGATTCGCTGAATCAGCGCCGGGTACTCGATGCCCGCCTTGAGCGCCGACTCCGCAAAGTCCTCACCGATCGAGAGATCGGGATTGGGATTCGCCTCCAAGACGTAGACCTTCTCGTCGGCGTCCATGCGCAGATCGATGCGCGCAAAGCCGGACATGTCGAGCGCGCGGTAGATGCGTTTGGCCATGCGCTGAATGGCGCGTTCACTCGCTTCGGACAGACCCTCGGCCGGGTGTGTGCGACAGCCGATCTTCTTCTGATAGGCGAGGTTCCACTTCACCTGCGAGGTCGCGATCGGCTCCGAGCTGTCGGGCAGGTTGTCGAAGGTCATCTCCCACACGGGCAGAGTCTGCAGCCGGTCGTTTCCGATGACGCCGACCGTGATCTCGCGCCCTTGAATGTACTGCTCGGCGATCGCGTCGGTCCCGAGCTTGTCGTGCACGAACTCCACGCGCTTCTTCAGGCTCTCTTCGTCGTGAACGATCGAGGCCTGGCTGATCCCGAGTGAGGCGTGCTCGACGGGCGATTTGACGAAGAGCGGAAACTCGAGCCGCGCGGGCATGCGGATCTTCTTGCCCAGCTTGAAGACGGCGAACTTGGGGACGCTGATGCGGTGCCAGCCCATGACCTTCTTGGAGAGCGCCTTGTCGCCGGCCAGCAGGAGCCCGCGCGGACTGCAGCCGGTGTAGGGCGTCTTCAAGAGCTCGAGGTAGCTCACGACGTGCGCGTCGTAGGCGCCGACATCGTGGAACTGGACGGTGAAGTTGAAGGCGACGTCGGGCTGGAACTCCTCGATCGCTTTGCGGATCGGCGCGACCTCGTCGTTGATCGGCAGCACCTGAACCTCGTGTCCCAGCTCCTTCAGAGTCGCCAGCACGTCGCGCTCCATCCTCCACGGCTTACCGCGCGTCTCCTCGACCGTCCCCGCATCCTCGGGCGGGACGTACTCCTTGTGGATCAGTGCCAGGACGCGCAGCTTCTTCATCGGCGGTACTCGGGGTGTCCGCCGTGAATGAAGTTGATCGTGGTTGCGGTCAGGAGAATGCAGACATCGAGGAAGGTCTCGCGGTCCGTACGCGTGCGCTTCAGGCCGAGCAGCTGAGTGCGGGGAATCATCTCGTTGAGGACTTGATCGATCACGTACGGATGTTGTGTCGAAACGTTCGAGACTCGCCGACGCAAACGTACGCGGTGCCTGCGCAGGAAGGTCGCCGCCGATTCGCCGCGCGGTTGACGGCGAAAGACCGTGCGCAGCTGGTCGTCGAAGGGGTGCGGGGCATCCTCGCGATAACGATCTTTCTTTCGAGCGTAGTACTCGCGCAGGGTTTGCTTCTGGCTGTGGATGGACTCGGGTTTGGCGCGCGAGCGAACACTGGCGGCCTGTTTCGAGAGCTCTCCCATCAGCTCGTCAACGAACTCGAGCTTCTTGAGCGCCGGCCAGCCCGCGTAGTAGCTGCGCCACTTCGAATTCGGCGTGAGCCAGACCGCGAAGGTCTCCGCGAAGTCCTCGGCCGGGTGACTCTGCGAATACCAGTAGTCGAGGTTGATGACGAAGTTCTTGTTGTCGGGCGCGGCGACGTAGCTGTCACGGTAGGGCGTCGAGGCGGAGCCAAAAATCTCGCGCCAGCGCTTCTTGCGTCGGATGCGATAGGCGTTGTCGATCGCGTGCGCCGTCTCGTGGCGCAGGAGCTTCATGCACCAGTCCTGCGTGCCGCCCTCGACCTCGAGCATCTCGCGTCGTTCGAGGCGCGCGAGCCGAGGGTGCGCGAGGTAGAAGGGGACCGCGAAGCCGGTGTTGCCGTCGGGCGAGAACCAGTCCGTGGAGAGCCAGACGTGCGGCTTGAACCGCAAGCCGCGTGCGCGCAGGTTCGCGTAGAGTTCTTCGATCCGCGACTCGAGCGCCGTTCCCTCGATGGTCAGCTCGAGGTCGCACAATCGCACGTCGAGCAGCTCGTCCAGGCTGTGCCGCGTCCAAGCGGGTGCGCGTCGCCTTCGTTTCGAGCCTGTCGCCATGGCGCGCATTCTGCCAGCTGTCAGTACCGAGTCAGGCACAAAACTACCAGGACGCCCAAGAAGAGTGGCCCGTCTGCCGTACTCCTTGGGCATCCTGGTAGTTTTTTGCCTGACTCGATAACGACCCGGGCACGGTGCGTATAATTCGAGTCTTGTTGATCGGTGAATTACCAAAGGTTGGCCTTGCGGTGTTTGGTGCGTGGTCGCTGTTCGCACAGGCATTAATCTGCCTGCGGCTCGACTTCAATGCGCTGAAGACCTTCGGAATCATTCCCGTTATCGGGGCGTTGGTCTTGGTCTCGAGGGGAACTCTCGGCGGCGGGACCTCGACCGGGGAGAGAGCGGAGCTTGTCGAGAGCGAGGAACCCGATCGACGAGCTTCAAAACGGCGGATTCCGAGCTGGGCTTGGCTCTTCGGTCCCGTGCTCATCGCGGGACTCTTTCAGGTCGGTGCAGAGTGGGGTGGCTGGCTGGTCGGCTCGGCCTACTTGTTTTCTTGGTCGAGAACCGTTCACCCGGTTGTACCTCCGAAGGCTGGGCGCCGACCCGGGCCCACGAGAGGCCAGCTGGCGGCCTTGCTCGGGCTCTGTGTGCTGGCCGTGCTGCTCACGCTCGGCACGCACCGCCCCAATGCGGATGACGCTTACTTCGTCAGCATGATCGCGGCGACGATGGACAACCCCGCAGCACCGCTGTGTGGGTTCGACTCGCTCTACAAGACGCAGCTCTCACTAACGGAGCAGTATCTCCACTACGTTCAGACCTATGAGTTCTTCGTAGCGTTCGTCTCCACCTATACGGGTATTGCGATTCACGAGCTGTATTACGTCGTGTTTCCCGCGTGCACGGCGGCCCTGGCGATACTTGCTCACTGGGCGTTCATGCGCCGCTTCTTGAAAGCTTGGCCGACCCTGATCGGGCTCCTGGGAGTCGTGCTCTTGATCGTCATCTGGGGCGATGGGCACACCTATGGGAACTACGCCTTCGTCAGGCTCTTTCAGGGAAAGGGAATTCTCGTCACCCTCGGAATTCCTGTGCTCGTCCATTCGTGCCTGGAGTTTCGCGGAGACTCGAGCAGGCGCAATGGGCTGATCCTGATGCTGCACCTGTGTGCCTGCATCGGATTTGCGACCAGCGGACTGGTCGTTGCGCCAGTCGCGTGCGCTCTGATCTGGCTCCCCGGCGCCAGGCTCTCGCGTGAGTTCGTTCGAGCCTCAGCCTGGGCGCTGGCGACGACCCTGCCGCTCGTCATCGCGGGGGCCTCCATGCTGGCGCAGGTCAGAGGGAATCACGAAGCCTCCGCCGAGACTTCAACTCCCTATTCCGTGCGACAGGCGGAGGGCTCCCCAGAGGTCGGGAAGGCCAGTACAACTCGAGGCCGCACTCGCAAGCAGCGAGGCCGTCTCAAGGAGGCTCAACCCAAGGTCGTCTCTGTCGGAAGCCTGTTCGAGGGCGATGCTTCCGAGTATGCACCGTCGCAAGTCGTGCTCGGTGAAGACAGACGAGGCCTGGTCCTGCTCGGCGTCTTCCTGCTTCCCTGTCTGGCGTACTTCGGTCGGCTTCGAGCTCGGGGCTGGCTCTCTGCCTACGTGTTGATCTGTGCGTTCGTCCTCTTGTGTCCGCTGACTCCGATGTTGTTTCAGCAGAAATTCGCGCGTCTCTTCATCTGGCGCATCTACTGGTCTTGGCCGGTTCCGTTAATTCTGGGTCTGACGATCGGCGCCGCGGCCAGCTGCAAGTGGGCGAGACCGATGTGGAGGAGCGTGGTACTGGCGCTGAGCGTCGCGGCGTTTGCAGTTGCCGGGCGCTGGACGGTGACGGAGAAGAACTGGAGCTTTCGCCATGTGGGCAACTACAAAGTTACCCCCGGCTACTCCGTTGCGATTCACCTGTCCTCGATCGCGCCGGCCGGTGGCCTCGCGCTGGTCCCGGAGGATATCGCCATCAATCTCTGCGGTTTGAGGAACGCGCCTCCGCTGGTCGCCGTGCGGCGGCTCTACCTTCGCAATCTCCTCTGGGCGACCTCGCGCGAGGGAATCCGCGATCGACTGGAGCTCTTACGTTATGTCACGGGGAACTCGCCGCTCTACGGCTCGAAGCTCTACTCGGTGCGCAAGTTCCTCTACCAAGTCGAGGAGTTCGGAATCACCACGATCGCCTACGATAAGCAGCACCCGCACGCTGAGATCCTCGGCAAGCTGTTGGGCTCTAGAGGCTTCCAGTTGTCTCACTACCAGGGCTATACCCTCGCCGTGAAACCAATCGTCGCACAGGACGACGCCTCGGAGGCGGCAGACGATTGAGCCTCACCGGGGGCGAACGACCTGGTGTTGCTAGAGTGGTGTCAGGATCCACTCCGGCTCGCAACGAAGATCTTGAAGGCGAGTTGTGTCTTCTACCGGCCTCTGTTCTCCTCCTCAACGTGAATCCGCCTCAGCTGTCAACTCCTGACTTGACCCGATGACGTCCAGAGATGAAGCGAGCGAAGCGCTCCGAGCGCGTCCGAGCTGGGTTCCGCTATTGCTGGTCGCCGCCGCGCTCTTCCCGGTAGCGACCGGAGTCTTTCCGCCGATCGTCTTCTACGCCGCCCTGGCGCTGGCGATCGCCGCGCGGCTCTTCCGAGGAGTTGCGCCCGAGTGGTGCTTCGGAGCGAGCGTCTCGGTTGCGGCGTGCTTTGCACTGTTGGGAGTCGTCGATTTGGTCTCGCGGCCGTTCACTCGAGAGCTGCTCTACTCGAGTGACTTCGAGCAGTTCGGCGATCGAAACCCACGCTATCCGTGGTTCGCTCACTTTCCGTCCAACCTGGATGTTCGCCGCCCCTACATCGGAAACCTCGCTCGTCGCGTCGAGGACATGGACCTGAGCTCGAGTCGAGAGCTCCGCATCGTGACGGATGATTGGGGCTTTCGGAACGCGGCCGTTCCGGACAAGAACGGTGAGCCGCTCGACCTGATTCTGCTGGGCGACTCGTACATCATGGGTTCGAGCGTCTCACAAGGGGATCGCATCTCGTCGATCTTGGAGACAGAGTTCGGCTATCGCGTCTACAACATGGCTGTCTCGGCAACCGCTCCCGACGCACAATTCCTGCTGCTTCGCGACCACCTGGATGAGCTGCCGATCGATACAGAGACGCGTATTCTCTGGTTCCTGAACGGCGCCAATGACCTTCAGGGGATGCGAACCGGCAGACACCGGGAGGAGAGCCTCGACGAGATTCGAGCGGAACGACTGCTCGCCCAGCTAGCCACTCGCGCACGGACCTATCGAAAACGCTCGCCTCTTCGCCAGCTCTTCGACCGCTTCACGAGCGAGGGCAGTGACCTTCATACTGGCGCATCCAGGCTTGCTCTGCCTTCTGGCGACGAACTGCTGGTCTACAACATGGCCCTGTCTACCGTGACGCGAGCTCCCGAGGTGGTCGGGCGCGGCAGGAAATACGAGCTGCTCGTGGATGCTCTCGAGCACGGGATCCGATTGGCTCGCGATCGCGGGATCGAGCTCGCCTGCTTCAGCGTGCCGGCGAAGAGTCAAGCCTATGCGTGGGGCTTGAGCGCGCCGCCCGGTGGCAAAGCTGGCGATGCTCCGCGCTACTACTCACTGAACGCTCTGGCGAGTCAGATGAGCCCGGAATGGGAGGACCCCTTCGTGACGTCGGTTCGCCGGAGTCTGGCTCCCCACGGAGTCCCACTCTATGACCTGCTTCCTCCCGTGCGTCGCGCTGCCAAGACGAGCTATGAGCTCGACGGCACTCTGCTCTGGTGGCGCGACGACACTCACCCCAGCCCGGCAGGTCAGCGCGCTTTCGCGACCGCGATCGAGAAGAAGCTACAGCGATGGAGTTCGGGTCGCGGAACTCGAAAGACGAGACAAGGGCGACGGAAGCACTAGCACGAGAGTCGCCTTGATCTAGCCGTCGCCGTCAATCTTGGCTGGTTGTTACTCGCTAACGGGATGCACCACTCGACCCAGTCTCAAGCCGAGAGTGCGTAGATCTCCTGTGCCGAAGAACTCCCGAGGGATGAATTTGGGTTCGATGTTGATTCGGATCCGGCACTGATTGCCCTCACCCTGAAGAGGCACCCTGAACTCCCTCAGATCAGAGCTCGGCTCCAACTCGAAGCTCGCGATCTCTTCGTCACCCTGATATGCGCGAATCCAACGCGACTCCTTGAAGTCTTGATGTCCTTGAAAGGTGAAGACGACCTCGGACTTCGTGCAGCCGGGTTGGATGTAGTTCAAGTCGCCCGTCGTCCAGCCATCGACTCCGACCCCACGGATCATGAACCTGACCAGCGTCGGGCCACGAGGTCGAAAGAGCCTCAGTGCTGGTGAACCCTTGAACTTCACAAGATCACCTTCGATCCCGATGGACGAGTCACACACGATGTAATCTGCGTTCAGTGGTTTGCCGTCTACCAGCATTTCGCCCGTCGTCGCATCGAGGAGGACTTGTGGACCCGAGAACCTGTCCGGCTCCGCGCCGAAGTGGTAGACCGGGCCCACCCGTCGATTGAAAAACTCCATCAGGTAGACTCGAGTGGGCGTGGGGATTCGCGTGAACAACAGAGTTACCGACTCGCCGGGTTCCGTCGAGTTGTCGATCCAGGAGCGCCTCCCGCCCATTCCGAACTCGTAGGAGCTGAAGGAAGCAATAGCAGTATTGGCGTTGACGATCACATTCAGCAGCAGCATGTAGGTGAGGACCATCCGCGTTGCAAATCGTCGGCGGGAGCTGACGAACAGCAATGCGCCCACCGCTCCGCCCGCGAGGAAGAGGTAGGGAATCGTCGCCGATCCAACTAGCTCGGCTACTTTTACCCAGGGTGCCAGAGCGAGACAATCGGCACGCGAGGCGCCCTTGAGTTCGTCGTGAAACGGAATGAAGAGCAGCACGAGCGCGGAGAGAGCGGCGGCGGCAAACTCGGTCTTGCGTGCTCGAGGTCCCTCCTGCCCGAGCCACCACACGAATGCGGCCAGGAGTGCCGGCACGAAGAAGAAGAGGTTGCGCTCCTTGAGGGATTCGAGTTCGAGAGAGTGCGCGTAAGCGGATACCGTCACAATGAAAGCCGCACTTACGACAAGTGTTCCCGCGGCGAATGCCTGAAGCTCTATCGACGAGTGTTTGCGTCTGATCGCGCGAACCAAGAGAACCAGGAAAGCGGCGAACGGCAGCACACCGACATAGAGGGCGAGCTCTCCGACGTGCGCGAGGATCCAGTTCAGAATTCCTGTGAGGTCGTACTGAGCCAGGTTCTCCGCCTCCAGGGAGTGCTTGTAGCGCCCCAGGAGTACGTCAGCGGTTGCCTGCACGGAGCCGAAGTGAAGCAGTGCGCCGAGCGATCCCAGCGCGCCCCCGATCCACGTGGGAGTCCAGGCGAAGAAGCGCTTGATGAAGCCGTCCTGGGTCTTGGAACGCGCGCCCAAGAGGCAAAAGAGCCCGATCGCAGCGAGCAGAGCTGGTAGGAAGATGACCGCTTGCTGTCTCGCGAGATAGGCCAGGCCGATGGAAACCAACAGGAGCGCTTGTCTCACTAATGTCGGTCTCGCGAGTGCTCGTACGAGCAAGGTGGTCACTAACAAGAAGAGCGGATAGGACGCGTTCTCCGTCATGATGGAGGACGTGTAGACCATCGACGGAATGAAGACCGAGAGCGCAGCGACGAAGAGTGCGGCTCGGGTAGAGACGATTACGCGCGCCAAGAAGAAGGCAGGCAGCGCGGCGAGCGACATGACCAGCGACTGCCAAATGCGGGCAAGGTAGTAGCTCGTCGTAAGACTCTCGAAGAGCCAGTAGACGGGAGATAGCAGAAGGGGATAGAGAATTCCCTCTCCGTGCGCGAGTTCGCCTCTGATGCGAAACTCCTGAACCTCCGCGAAGCTTCGCGCTAGCTCCGCATACACGAACTCGTCGTACAGGATCCAAGGCGCAGGATGCAGAAGTGTCAGCAAGCTTCGGAGAAGCCACGAGCCAAGGACGAGACCTAGAAGAGCTTTCCAAGTGGGCAGGGCAGAAAGGCGCTGCCGCCAAGACGGAATCAAGGTGGGTGTGCGAGACATCTGTACTCTGGGGAAATTAGAGCGGCCTAATCAATTGCAGGCCTGCCAGATTATATCCACGTTAATGTTGGACGTCGCTGGCGCTACCGAACCTTCTGTAAAAAGACATCTGCGAAACGCCACAGACGCTTGGGGCAAGCAGCAAGAAGTGCTCGCCGCGGGCATCCATGGCTTTCACAGAAGGGTCGGTAACGCCAACTACCGATCGCCCCTGTAGCCGATTTTCTCTAGCTGGCGCAGCGTGTTGTCGGAAGCGTCGATGCTCTCGCCAGCGAGTCCAAGCGCGATCGCTCGCGTGACCAACTCGATGAACTCGGTGCGATAGCCGCCGGGATCGGAACCCAGCCCGCCCACGGCGCGACGCAGGACGGCCTGGATCTTCTTCGCTCCGCCGTGCTTCGAGCCGCGCAGCAGCATCCCGAACTCGGCCACCGAAGCGGCGAAGCGCGTGTCGTCGCTGGCGTCGGCGAAGCGGAGGCCGCTATCGCGCACGGCCTGCTCGATCAGAGCGCTCTTCGAACCCTTCGGCTGCTTGTAGCGCAGCTTGACGGTCAGGAGCTCGCCCCGCCCAGCGGCTGCCGAGGGCTCTTGCGTCTGGCTGTACTTGAGCGGGTCGACCTTGCGCTCCTCACCCTCGGCTCCCGCCGGAACGACCTCGTACAGCGCCGTCACCGTGTGCCCGGACCCGATCTCGCCCGCATCGACGCGATCGTCGTTGAAGTCTTCGTTCGCGAGCAGGCGGTTCTCGTACCCGATCAACCGATAGGACGCGACCTCGAGCGGATTGAATTCCACCTGGATCTTCACGTCCTTCGCGATCGTCACCAGCGTCCCGCCCAGCTCCTCGACGAGCACCTTGCGCGCCTCGCGCAGACTATCGATGTAGGAGTAGTTGCCGTTCCCGTGATCGGCCATCTGCTCCATCGTCGAGTCCTTGAGGTTGCCAGTGCCGAAGCCGAGCACGGAGAGCTCGATGCCGTCGCGGGCTTGCTCCTTCACCAGGCGAACCAGCTCGCCTTCGCCACTCATGCCGACATTGAAGTCGCCGTCGGTGCAGAGGATCACGCGGTTGACCCCTTCGGGGTCGAGGTTCTCGCGCGCCATCGAGTAGGCGAGCGCAATGCCCTGGCCGCCGTTGGTCGAGCCGCCGGCTTCGAGGCGCTCCATCGCTTGGAGGATGGCGCCCCGCGAGTTGCCGGACGTGGGGGGCAGGATCCTGCCCGCCGCGCCGGCGTAGACCGCGATCGCGACGTGGTCGGTGCCCTCGAGCTGGTCGACGAGTAGTCGCAGGCTCTTCTTCACCAGCGGTAGTTTGTTGTGCGAGTTCATCGAACCCGACACGTCGAGCAGGAAGACGAGGTTCGTCGGACGACGCGCTTCGAAGGCGATGTCCTTGCCGCGCAGGCCTATGCGCACCAGGCGGTTCGTCTCACTCCACGGCGCGCTCGTCACTTCGACGTCGACCGAGAAGGGATCGCCTCCAGTCGGCGCGGGATAGTCGTAGCTGAAGTAGTTGATCAGCTCTTCGATCCGCACCGCGTCGGCGGGCGGGAGCTGTCCGCTCGTCAGGAAGCGACGAACGTTGGCGTAGGAGGCCGTGTCGACGTCGATCGAGAAGGTCGAGAGCGGCTCGTTGGCGACGCTCCGAAACCTGTTCTCTTCGATGTAGGCGTAGGCTTCGGTGTTGCCTTTCCGCTCGTCATTCCGGCCTTCCCCCGGCAAGGTAAACACACCTACGGCACCTGAGTCGCGGGCCAGGGCAGGCTCCACCGCTGTGGTGCTGTAGCCGAGAGCACTCATCTGAGATGTATACTCGGAGTCATCGCCCAAGTAGCCGAGACCTTCGAGTTCCTCAATCTCACGGAACATATCGGGCGGGTAGGAGGATCGAGTTTGGCCCTCGGTGCCTAGTAGGGGCCCTTGCGGGCTACGAAAAAGCTTTGCCGCTGAACCCTCTTGGCCTCGCAGAAAGAACTGGATCCCCGCGAAGATGATCATCAAGGTCGATGCAGCATAGGTCAGGAGCAGCGCCGCTCGCTTGAAAGAAAAACGGGGCTGAGCTTGGGCTTCTGTTCCAGCACGATTGCGCTGCTCGTTCACGATCGCCGCGCGCTGCACGCTCGACAGCTCCATCTCCGGCTCGGCGCCGAGCGCCTGACCCAACGCTTCTGCCATCGCGCGCGTCTCGTCGAGCTCCGCGCGCATCTCCGGCGAACCCTCCAGCTCCTTGGCCAGGTTCGCCATCTCCGCCTCGCTCAGCTCGCCGAGCGCATAGCTCGTCAGGTCCACGTTCTCGCCGCTCATGTTCTTCTTCTCGTCCGCACTCATGACTGCACCTCTGGCTTCAAACCGCTCGTCCGCATCGCTTCTCCGCTAATCGTTCCCATTCGCTCGCGCAACGTCTTGAGCCCGACGTGAATCAGGAACCCGATGTTGCCCACGGAGAGCTCCGTCACTTCGGCGATCTCGCGATAGCTGAAGCCGTTCTGAAACTTCAGCCGGAGGACCTCGCGTTGATTGGCCGGCAAGCTCTCGAGCTCGCGAACGATCCGCGCCGCCGTGTCCTCCTCTTCCACTCTCCGAGCCGGATCCTGCCGGCTGCTCGTCTGCTCCGTATGCGAATCGGCTATGGGCGTCATGCGACCGTCCTTCTTTCCCAGGTCGAGCGCACGATTGCGAACGACGGTGAACAACCAACGGTTCAAGTGTGGCTCGACCTTTTCGCGCGGCTCGGAGCACAGGCGCATGAAGGCCTCCTGTACAACGTCCCGAGCGCGGTCGATGTCGCCGAGTAGGCGAGTGGCGTAACGAACGAGCGGGCGCTCGTACTGGTTCAGGACCTCGCGGATCCAATCGGTTTCGGTCACGCTCACAACTTGTCTTCGGTTCCCGCCGAGGAGGGCCTTCGAACGCTCGAAGGTACTGCTCCCATCGGCTACGGGGGGAGAACGATTGGCGACGGAAAGGCTTGGGTGGAAGTTGGGCGTTACCGAACCAGGTTTAAAACCACCAACCTGGCCGCAAAACCGCTGCTGAAGGTCAGCGGTTCTTCTGCCAGGTTGGTGGTTTTAAACCTGGTTCGGTAACGCCGTCAGCGGCAGGATGTCGCCCATCGGGGCCCTTAGCTCAGTCGGTAAGAGCAGTCGACTCATAATCGATTGGTCGTAGGTTCGAGTCCTACAGGGCCCACCACTCCCGCCCCGGGGGAGGTGCGCTCAGCGCGAGACGTAGATGCCGTCGTTCTCCACGGCCAGACGCTGCATGAGGTAGGCGTCCTGGGAGCCGGAGATGCCGATCGTGTGGATCGCGATTCCCGCGGAGGCGTTGCGCTCGCGGACGTAGGTCAGGATCTTGTCGGCGTTCGTGGAGAGGCCGACCGAGGGCTGGCCGTCGGAGAGGAAGTAGATCGTGTCGACCTCGGGCTCCTTCCACTCGTCGATGCTCCGAGCACCGGCCATGTCGAGGGCGGCTCGCAGAGCGCCGTAGACGTTCGTTCCGCCCACGGCGGTGAGGCCGTCGACCATGGCGCGTGCCGCTTCGACGGAGGCGTCGGTCGTCGTCGTCGGCTTGGACTTCCAGCTCCAGACGTGCGAGGCGTAGAAGATTATGTTGAAGGTTCCGCCTCGCTTCATTCCGCCGATCGCGGCTTTGAGCGCGATCTTGGCTTCTTGAAGTCGCGAACGCTCACCCTCGAGGGGTCGCGCTTGTCCGCCGTAGCGTGAGATCATCGACTCGTTCATCGAACCGGAGAGGTCGATCACGAAGAGGATGCGCTCGCTGGCGGTCTCGATGCCGAAGAAGCCCGACTCGCTCCGCCGGGAGTCGTCGCGGGCGGTCAGCTTCTTCTTGGCTTCCTCAGCCGTGGGGAGCACGAAGGCTTCACCGTTGTCCTTCCACCAACGCTCCCAGAGGCTCTGCTTACCACTGAACTGGAGGCCGGTGAGGGAGCGCATCGCGGCACGCATCTCGTCCTTGGTGCGCCCGACTTCGCCGGCCCAGACCTCGATCAGCCTCGGGATGGCGGCCTTCGTGCGCAGTCTGGCGAGAGCGCGAGCCGCACAGCCCTTGACCAGCCAGCTCTTGTGCACGAGCGCCTTCTCCATGAGGAAGGTCTCGAGGTCTGCATTCTCGCTTTCCGCCTTGGGGTCGGCGAGCGCATCGATCATGTAGGTGCTGACCAGCGGATCCTTCTCGGCGTTGAGCAGCTCGAACAGCGCGGTACGGACGTCGGGCAGGCGCGAGTGGCCGAGCATCCTCAGGGTGAAGCGGCGCACTCCGTCCTTGCCCTTCTTCTGCGCGCGCAACAGCGCCTTCACGGAGCTCTCGCGCTCCTCCGGCGTCTCGCGACGGAGCGCTTCCGCTCCGGCTTCGATGACCGCCTCGCACAGGCTGGCGATCTCGTTGATGCGATCCTGGATGCCGCGCGCCTCCTCGCTCACGCGGTCGTACTGACGACCCGACGCTGACATTCCACCGGTCCGCACAGCCTCGTCTTGGAGGCGCTTCTCCAGGTTGATGACGGCACCGATCTCCTTCGCGAGTCTCCGCTCGAGACCGACGCGCTCCTTGACGAAGCCCACGATGAACTTCTGCAGGTCCACGACCGTTCCGGGGCTACCGATGCTTCCGAGCACGCTGATGCATGCGATTTGTTCTTTGGGCTCCTTCGCCTGGTTCGCCTGCTTCCAGAGCTCCTTCTCCGCCTTGCTCCAGGCTCCGCTCCCGAGCGTGGTCGTATAGCGAACCAGCTCGGACTTGAGGTGACTCAACCAGGGCTCGAGGTTGGCGAGGTCGAGCCTCGTGTTCTTCAGTTTGCCCTCGAGCGATTTGAGCTCCTTCTTCCGCGCGCCGAGTACATCCTCGAAGCTCGCATCGTTCTGCACTCGCACCTCGAGATCGCTGACACGTCTCTGCGCTTGAAGGACATCGGACTCCAGACGCGCGTTTTCCGACCGGTAACCGTTGGCCTTGGTCAGGACCTCGCGCAGCTCGGCGGCCAGAATGCCGACGACCTCCGGCTCGCCGATCTGAATGAAAGTCTCGAGAGCCGCGCTGCGCTCTTCGAGAGATCCGTAGTTGACGGAGCGTCGAAACTCGGCGGCCGCCTGATCGAACTCGTCGTCGAGGACGGTGCTACTCGTCGGCGCGGCGAGAGAGAAGCTGAGTGCGATCGTCGAGACGACGAGAATGGAAAGTTCGCGGAGGGAGCTGAACATGGAGAGCGAGGGATGGGGGATGGGCGTGGGATCCTAGGCTCATCCACGCTCGAAGTGGGATCGGGCTCGGGAGAATCGGTCCGCTCGTCTTCAGACTTGGAACAGGTCGGTCCGGTTCCAACAATTCGGGGGGCAAATACCTCAGCGCGCTCGACCGTGGGGAGCCGGAGCCACACCGCCCGCTGCTAGACTCCGGGAGATGAAGCGCTCGCACGTTTTGATCCTGGGAACAGCCCTCCTTGCGGGGGCAGTGATCTTCGCGAGCCTGACGCTCGAGGCGGAGCCGGTAGAGGTCGCGGCCGTCGAGAAGGAGTTCGAACCCGAGGCTCCTCCAGCGGCGGACCTCGCCGTTCGAGAGCCGACTCCCGATGAGGAGAAGCGCGAGTTCGTTCCGGCGGAACCGGTCGAGCCGAAGCCGATGACCGCGAAGGAGAAGATCGCGCGGCGCAGGGAGGCCAGGCGTGAGGCGAGAATGAGCGGTCCGGCAAGCGTTCGCGTGATCGTCCGCAATGCCGACAACCAAGCGCCGCTAGCCGGAGTCGTCGTCGAGCTCTTCGAACTCGGAACGGCGAGCACTCCGAGTACATCGCGCACGGACTCGGAGGGCAGCCTGCGCTTCGCAGTGGAGCATGGTCGCGACTACGAGGTGCGTACGACGATTCCGGGCACAGCGAATCGATTCCGCGAGCGGGTAGTGGAAGACGCCGATGGCCAGTTTGCTCCGGTCTTTCTCGAGGTCTCGATCTTTCGCACGCAGCTCATTCGAGGCCAGGTCATCGCGGCCCACGATGGTGGTCCGATTGGCGGTGCGGAGGTCATGGTCTTCTCGACCGAGCAAAGGCTCGAGCCGATCTCGCTCTTCGCGCACTCCGATGGGCGATTCGAAGTCGAGCTTCCGCTCTTCCTCGAGGCCGCGGTCAGCGCGAGTGCGGCGGGATTCGCGCGTGGCGGCGAGCTGGTCTCGGGCGCCGAGCTCGAGAGCGAGGTTCTCATCGAACTCGAACAGACCGCCGCTCTCGATGTGCGCGTCGTGGATATCGGGGGGCAGCCGGTTTCCGGCATGACCGTCACGGTTCGTGGTGAACAGGCGAGCAACTCCATCTCGACCGTGCTCGCCGGGGGCAGGTTGAAACACACGGGAGTCACCGGCTCGAACGGCGAGGTGTCCTTCGAAGGTCTGCCTCCCGGCTTGGTCTTCGACGTGAAGGTGGTCCCCGAGCTCGAGGAAGGGCGGCGCTCTGTTCTCCCGAAGCCATTGGATTTCGGTCCGCGCGGGGGGGTGAACCTGGTGAGCCTCGAGCCCGGCGAACGCCGCTCTTTGGAGCTCTTCCATGGTGGTGGTATCCGGATCACGGGCTCGATCGTCGATGCCGAGGGAGTGGGGATTCCCGATCACCCGGTCGGCTTGTATGCCGCGATCGGGGACTCGTCCTTCGAGAGGATCGCTTCGCTCGGTTCTGCGAAGAGCAAGGCGATCTCGGATGGACGCGGGCGCTTCCAGTTCGAAGACATACAAGCGGGAAATTGGTGGCTCCGGGCGTCTACGGGGGATGCCAACGCGGAGCCGGTGTACGTCCAGACCTCTGCAGACCGGAGCTCGACGGAGATCACCATCGTCCTTCATCGCGGCCTGTTCATTTCCGGCACGGTCGTCGATCCGACTGGACGCGGAGTCAAGGCGGATGTGTTTGCCTTTGCGCTGGGCGAGTACGTGCAGTCCAAGTCAGACGCGGATGGAAGCTTCAGCCTGGGACCACTTCGCGCCGGCACCTACGAGATCGGCACGCAGGATCCGCATGAGTTTGCCACTGCGATGGTGCAAGAGGTGACGGCGGGTACCTCCGGTGTCACGATCGCGCTGCGAGAAGGTGGGCAGCTCTGGATCCGAGTCGTCGATGAAGGTGGCGTTGCGCTCAACGGGGTGTGTTGGGTCTCTGGAGGAACGGGGGACGAGCGCATTTGGGATCTCGTGAAGAAGGACCAGCTCCGCGGCGGAGAGGCTCGCTTCAAGCAGCTGATCCCCGGCGCGCCCTACTCCGTGTTCGTTCGCTCGGAGGAGCGAGTCGCCATGCTCGGCGAAGTTCGGACGGAGGCGAGCCCGCCCTCGAAGCCGCTCCTGTTGGTCGCCGAGCGCGGAGCGATCCTGGAGCTCACCAACCCGTCGGCGACGGCGCTGCGCTTCGGCATGCTTCACTCGGACCAGATGAGCGTTGGCGTCTTTCGCCTCGCTCCCGGTCAGACCGAGAGGATGGCTGTCCCGGCCGGCGAGATCACCGTGGAGGAGTTCGATTTGCTGGACGGTGAGTTCGCCACGGTGGGAGATTGGCGTGTGGAGTGCGAGGTCGGAGAGGTCTCCGAGCTTCGCCTCGAGTAGCTCCTGCATCGCGCCCTATAATTAAAGGATCGCCATGTTCACCAGAGTCACCGTCGAGCACTGCGAGAAGTGCGAAGAGCTCACGCCTCACTCGCGCCGTGGGCTCCCGGTCGGCTCCGTGCTTCTCGGCTTGACGATCCTCGCGGTGCTGGTTGCGGCAGCGATGAACTCGATTGCGCAGCAGCGCGAGACACTCATGTTGGTCGGCCTGGCTGCAGGGGGCGTGGCCGCGTTCAGTCTCCTGCGTCAGCACTGGGTACTCGTGCGCATACGCTGCGAGCGCTGTCGACACAAAGAGGCGGTTCGGCGACGACGCCTGCGGCCCAAGCTCGGTGGGAGCAGCGAGATCTCGTTCTGATAGTAGAACGCGGCGCTGGCTTCGCTCGCGCGGAGACTACTGGCCGTCTCCAGCTCGCTCGGGCAGGTTCGGCGGAACGAGCTCGGCGCTCCACCAGGCCTGAAGCTCGTCGAGTGAGAGGACGGAGGCCTCCCTCCCGCCGTCGAGCAGCTGCCAGCCGGCAGCCGAGGCGCGCTTCGTCTCCGGGTCGAAGTCCACGAGCGCCACGAAGGGTTCCCCGCCGCTCGGCGCGCAGGCGACCCAGTAGAGTCCGGCCGAATCAGGCGGAGTGGGTAGCCACTCGCCGCCCCGCGCCGGAGTGTTCGTCGGCGTGAAGTGGAAGTAGGTCCTGCGGGCGGCTTCGCTCATGGGAGGTAGGGGGCGGTGTCCGCCCTCGTGAATCTTAGCAGGTCTCGAACGAGCCCCAATAGTTCGGGCGTCTCGCGGGGATTCTCGCCAGCTCTCTGGACTCGACCGAGTGCGATCGGAAGAATCCAGTCTTACGTGAGTTCCCCGACAACCATGAGCGAGAAGATCGAAAGCGACCCACTGGAGGACGCGGACTACGAGAGTACGCCTCTCACGCGTTCGGAGTACATCGCGGCGATGGTGCACCTGTACCGCGGCGAACTCTATCGCTCGAACTCCTGGCGCTTGCGCCTCGACAACACGACCAACTGGGCGGTGATCACGACCGCTGGTCTGTTGACCTTCTCCTTCGGCGACGCGGAACACTCGCACTGGACGCTGCTCTTCGGGCTCGCACTGATCACGGTCTTCCTCGGTTTCGAAGCGCGCCGGTTCCGCTTCGCACACATGTGGCGCTCGCGCGTTCGCATGATCGAGGAGAACTTCTACGGACCGATCCTGCGCCGTGACCTGAAGAGCCCCGAGCAGCGCTGGGGCTCGCTCGTCGCCGACGACCTGTTCCGACCGCGTTTCAAGATCGGTCGCATGGCCGCGCTTCGAACGCGGATCGTTCGGAACTACTGGACCATCTATACGGTGATTCTCCTGGCCTGGGTCGTGAAGGTGATCACCTCTCCGACCACCGCGCACAGCTTCAGCGAGATCCAGGAACGACTCTCGATCAATCCGCTGCCCTGGTGGTCCGCGCTGGTCTACGTCGGCGTGTTCCTGTTGGCGGCCATGGCGCTCGTCGTTTTCGGGCCACGCACTCCGCGCAACGAGCTGCAGTACTGGACCGAGGACTACGAGGATCCCGACGCGCACGCCTTGGTCGATATTTAGCGAGCGGCGGGACGAGAACCCCTCGGGCAGAGCGAATCCGGCTTCGACGAGGCCCTCTCACCGGAAGCCGCCTGAGCGCGCTTCAAAACCCCGGGAGAGCGGAGGACTGAAAAAGTTGGCCCCAAAATGATCCTGGAACTAGGTGGCTCGGGGCATTTGCCGTCAGACTGTCCGGCCGAAATTGAAACCGGCTCGGTCGCTTGGATAGAGAGACGGACCACCCCGCGCCCATTGGCGCGCTGAACACCCCATGAAGATGATGGCTGGCATGAACGCAAGACCGCTTTTCCTCGCGCCCCTCTTGGTCGCTTTTGTTCCCCCGCTCGCGCTCGATGAGGAGATTCGTTTTGTGCCGAAAGACGATTCGGCCTATGAGCTCAGCTACACCCAGGACGTCGCGCTTTCCCTCCAGAGCGTTCAGATGACGGCGACCTTCAACGGCGAAGATCACGAGCAGGAAGTCACCGACGTCGACTTCGAGCTGAACCAGACGTTCACGGTCACGCTCAACGACGAAGTCCTCGCAGTAGCAGACGGAAGGATCACCAAGCTGCGCAGGAGTTTCTCGGAGCTCGAGCGCACGCGCGCGCAGTCCGGTGATGGGCCTGAGGGGCCGCAGTCCCACGAAGAGGGCGGTGAGAGTGAGCTCGATGGGGCAGCCGTCGTCTTCAGCTGGGATGAAGAGGAGGAGGGCTATTCGGTTGCCTTCGACGAAGACGAGGATGGAGACGAAGAGCTTCTGGAAGACCTCTACTTCGATGTCTATCTCACGGAGTTCCTGCCCGGAGGCGCAGTCTCCGTCGACGACACCTGGGAAGTTGATGTCAGCGCGTGGAACCAGCTGGACGACCCCAGTGGCGACCTGCAGATCGTCTTCGAGAGCGATAGCGAAGACGACGAAGAGAGCGACACGCGCCAGCAGTACATCGACAACCTGGATGGCGAGATCGTGTGTACGCTGAACGAGGTTATCGAAGAAGATGGCGTGCGCGTGGCGCTCATCGGCGTCACGATCGATGCTTCGACCACCAGCTCCAAAGGCGAGGACGTCGACGACCAAGGAGTCACCGGAACGATCAACGAAGACGTCGAAATCGCCTTCGTGTATGAGGGAACGATTCGCTGGAATCTCAGCGCTGGACACGCCATGGGCTTCGAACTCAGCGGAGAGATCACCTACGAGGTCGACTCGAGCAGAGATCTCGCACGTGATGACATGACCCTGGTCGAGAGCCGAATTCAGTACTTCGAAGGCGAGTACGAGGCGAGCTGCACGGTCTCCGCCGGAGGATCCGAAGAGTAGGACTCGACTCCCTGTTTGATTCCGATTCAGGTTCAGCTTGGATCACTTGTTCGTGAGTGCGCGGAGACGCGCAGCCCGACAGGTGTCTCGAGTCGGGCCTGAATTCGTTTTGGCCCTCGAACTCCCGCGCGATGCGTATTGCACTGGCAACCTGTAGCAACCTTCCGTCCTTCGAGGTGGATGACCGCCCTCTCATCGACGCCCTGGAGGCGCGCGGGGCGGAGGTTCATCGGCCTAGCTGGGACGACCGCGCTGTCGACTGGCGTGCGATGGATGCCTGCTTGATTCGCACGACCTGGGACTACATGGATCGTTGCGACGAGTTCGTGGCGTGGGCCGAGCGAGCGGCTTCGCTCACGAAGCTCTTCAACTCGAGTGCGGTCGTCCGATGGAATACGGACAAGCGCTACCTGCGAGAGCTGGAGGAGGATGGTGTGGCGTGTGTGCCCACGCTCTGGCTCGATCGGGGAACCGCGCCCGACGTGGGCGCCATGGCGCGCGAGCGCGGGTGGGACCGCGCCTTTCTCAAGCCAACGGTCGGAGCGAGTGCCAGCGGGACCTTTCGATTCGAGACCGATGCGGCCGGCGTCGGCGCGGCGACGGAGCACCTCGCCGAGCTGCTTCCCGAGCAGAGCTTCATGCTGCAGCCCTACCTCCACTCCGTCGAGACGGCCGGCGAGCTCTCCGCGGTGATTGTCGACGGGCAGCTGACTCACGGCGTGCGGAAGGTGCCGGTGAAGGGCGACTACCGGGTCCAGGACGACTATGGAGCCACGGACGAGCTCTTCGAGTTCGCGCCGGACGAGAGTGCGCTCTCACACCGGATCGTGGATCTGGCGAGTGAGCGCCTCGGCGAGCGGGGACTGCTCTACGCCCGCGTGGACTACCTGCGCTCGGAGGACGGCGAGCTCCTGCTCAACGAGCTCGAACTGGTCGAGCCCTCGATGTTCTTCCGGCATGCACCCGAGGCCGCTGCGGCTCTGGCGACGAGCCTGCTCGCTCGATTGGAGAGCTGAGGAGCGCAGGTCGCGCCGCTCCGCAGCCCCGCGGCACTACTCTGCTTCGCTCGGCGGATCGCTGGGCTTCTTGCGCCGACGTCGCGGCTGTTTCCGCTTGGGCTTGGCTTCGCCGGAGCTCTGCGGCGGGGGAGTGGTGGTCTGCTCGCCACTCTGGGCTCCCGCCTTCTTGCGCCTTCGTCCGCGCCGTCGCTTGCGCTTCGGCGCCTCTCCGTCGGTCGTCGTCTGCGCTTCGCCGCCGGTGCGCTTCTTCTTCGCGCCTCGCCGCGAGCCCGGCTTCTTGCGCGTCGTCTTCCCCGCCTTGCGCGATGACTTCCGCCGCACGGGCGCATCGGGCTCCGCGACCCCCTCGAAGTGAACCGGCCCCGCACCCTCGCGCGGCTCCATCTCTCTGTGCCGCCACTCGGTCGCGTTGACGCAGTTGTCGCACGCACCGCAGTTGCCGTGCGGCTCACGCAGGTCGAAGTAGCGTGCGAGCAGGACACGCCGGCACACCTTTCGGCTCTTCGCGAATCGCATCATTCGGTAGAGCGCCTTCAGGTCCATCTCGAGCTTCTTGCCGCTCTTCAGATACTCCGGGAGGTCGTCCGGATCCAGCGGCCGCACGAGGCGCAGGCTGTGGTCTCCGAGGCGGCCCTCGATCGCGCCGAGCATTCCGAGCCAGCGCATGCAGAGCGTCAGCCGCTGATCCGCTTTCGTCTCGAGCCCGACCTCTTGGCGCAGGTCGTCGAAGTCCTTCGTCTGCACGCGATCGCCCCAGCCCCGAATCGCCTCGTAGACCTTCATCAGGTAGGCCAGGTCGGGATTCTGCCACTCGATGAAGCTCTGCTGGATGGCGAGGTCTTCTTCGAGATAGAGCAGCTCGCACCAGGCGTTCTTCGAATCTCGTCCCGCTCGCCCGACTTCCTGCGCCCAGTTCTCGAGAGTGCCCGGCACCTGGGCATGGATGACAAATCGAATGTCCGCCTTGTCGACTCCCATGCCGAACGCGTTGGTCGCGAGGACGACGCCATCTTCGGCCTCCATGAAGGCCTCTTGCATACTCTTGCGCTCGGCGGACTGCAGCTTGCCGTGATAGACGAGCGAGGGCACGCCGAGCTCGACGAGTGCATCGCGCAGAGCCTCGAGGTCCTTGATGACCGCCGAGTAGACGATGCCGGGGCCACCGATCTCGGCGATGCGCGAGGCGATGGTCGGGACCTTCTCATCGACGGTGCGCACGCGCGTGCAGGCCATGAACAGGTTCTTGCGCTCGATGCCGGCTCGCAGGACGAGCGGCTTGTCCAGGTGGAGCGAGCGCGTGACATCGTTGATGACCTTCTTGGTGGCCGTGGCCGTCATCGCGATGACGGGCGGATTGCCGATGCGCTCCCGATACTCGCCGAGCTTCGAGTAGTCCGGCCTGAAGTCGTGGCCCCACTGGCTGATGCAGTGCGCCTCGTCGATCGCGAGGCGCGCGATCGGCAGCTGACTCTCGATCGCCTGGAACTTGGCCGTGCGAAAGCGTTCGGGCGTGATGTACAAGAGGTCGAGCTCGCCGGCGATGGCCGCCTTGACCGCGTCGTCTTGCTGCTTGACGGTCAGGCTCGAGTTCAGTGCCCGCGCGGCGATGCCCTTGGCCTGCAGCGCATCGACCTGGTCCTTCATCAGCGCGATCAGCGGGCTCACGACCAGCACGAGTCCATCGAGCGCGAGCGCGGGCAGCTGGTAGGTGAGCGACTTGCCCGAGCCGGTCGGGCTCATCAAGAGCACGTCGCGGCCTGCCATGACTGCGTTCACGGCTTCTCTTTGGCGACCGCGGAATTCAGTGTGCCCAAATCGCTCTCTGAGAATCTCTCTCAGCGGGGCTTCATCGAGCTTCTCCCGGCGGCGACCAGATCTCCTTCGCTTGCGTCGGACGGCCACTCTCACAGGAGGCTAACAGGAGAGCGCAACCTACTCCACGTTGCCGGCCCAGCTATTTCGCCAGCTATTCGGCCAGTTACTTGAAGAGCGCAACTGAATCCTTCGGTTGCCGTTTTCCCGTTGGTGACCAGGTCGGTTCATGCGTCTATTCTTCGCAGCCTCCCGGTCTCTCCTGGGGCGACTCGCCCGCACCCTCACCATGCTCAAGCGCTTCCTCGGTTCGATCACAACGGCTTGTCTCCTGACGGCTACAGCCTCGAGTGCCGTGGCGCAGGCCTACACGGACGAGCAGCTCGTCACCGTCTGGGAGCAGCTGACGAGGAGCGAGCGCGAGGAGGTCAGTGAGTGGTTTCGATTCGAGGCCGAGGGGCTCGCGACGGGCCAGAACGAGCTGATCCGGCTCGTCGCCAGTCAGGTCGAGATCGACCAGGGCTACTGGCCGACGGAGGGACCGAAGTCCTACTTCAACCCGGGCGGAATGCGGCAGCCCATCGCCGCGGATGCGAGCGAAGCGGTCGAGCTGAGAGAGCGGCTGGGGCTGGGGCCCGAGACGAGGCTCTGGACCTACGACTTCGGGTCGCGGCGCCTGATTCGCCACGGAGCGTTGCGCGATCCGGACCGAATCTTCAGGGACGCGCTCGCCGGGCACGCTCCGGGTCTGGAGTTCACGGTCGCCGAGCTCTGTAGGCGACTGGATGATGGGAGCCTGCTCAACGAACACGCCGCGCTCTCGCGGGCCTACTCGGACGCGAAGGGGCGGGTCTACCCCGAGGTCTCGCTGTTCGACTATCTGGCGGCGGACGTCGAGCACACGCTGTCGGAGACCGATGCTCGCTCGGTGCTGTTCTTCGTGGAGGATCGGGTCGCGGCGGACGAGCCGTCCGTGAACGAGACTGCGATCGCAGAAGTGCACCGGCGCGTCCGCGAGGTCTTCGATCGAGCGCGTGCGGCTCGCGAGACCATCGAGACCTTCGCAGCGGTCTACCTCTTTCCGAAGCCCGAGCTCGATGAACGCTACGGCGATGTGCTCGCATTGCATGCGCTGTGGCTCTCTGCAGACGTCAATCCGGAGCTCCTGCGCGACCGACTTCCCACTTCGCATGGGCTCGACGCATTCCTGGCCGAGTGGAACGAGACCTTTCGGCTCGAGCGGCTCCGGACGGACGCGACCTATCGCCAACGCGGACTCTCGGGGAGCGAGTACCACGTCCGCGCGTTACTGGAGAGCGTGCTGCAACAGTTCGGTGCGTTCGAACCGCGCGAGCCAGCGCCCGATCCCGAGCTGATCGCGGTAGCTCCGGAGCCGGCGAAGCCCTTGATCGAGCTCGAAGCGGGAGCGCGCGCGGTACTCTTCGAGAAGCTCGAGAAGCTGAATCGACGCGACCGTGCCAAGCTGATCGAAGCGTGTCGCGAGGCCGCTCTGAACTCCGGTGCACCTCAAGTGGAGCTGGTGCAGCTCTGGAGCGGCAGGATTCCGACTCCGGTCGACACCCTGAAAGGTCCCACCCGATTCGCGGCGCATGACGCGAAGGTCTACAAGGGCGGGCCGGTGCGCAGGGAGATCGGCCCCGGCGATCGCCTGTGGGACGGCTTCTCGAAGCGCATCGTTCGAGATGCGCCGCCCGAGCCACACTGGCGCTACGACTACGAGCCCGCCACTCGAAGGATCGTCGTGCTCGAGCCGGAGAGCGACAAGCTCTCGGAGCTAACCCAGTTGCTGCAAGGGGGCTTGCCCGACGAGGACCTCGCTCGCGCCGTCCTGCTCTCCCAGTTCGAGGTCGAGGGGACGCTCCTCGCCGAGACGGAGTTCTTTGCCCACGCCTACTCCGACCGAGATGGCAATGCCTACGAGGGGCTCAGCCTGGCCGAGGTCTGGTCGAGCTCGGTCGAGCTGGAGGTGCCGGATGTCGATGCGCTGGCCTACATCATGAAGGTGTGGCACGACCCGACGGTCAAGCCGCCTCTGTCGCAAGCGGATCACAACAAGTGGTACCCGCGCATGGGCGAGTCGCTCGCGCGAGTGCGGCATCGCAAGCAGCTGACCCGCGCTCTCGCAGAGGTCTGGTTCGACGGCCGGCCTGCGCTGAGGGATGGCTACGAAGCGAGCATCGACCTCATGCATGCCCTGATCGCCCGGAGCGGGGAGAACGCGACCCGGATCTCGGAGGGATTGGACAGAGATGAGCGTCTCTATCTGGACCGCGGGCTGAAGGCGATCGTCGGCCTGGGCGAGGCGGGCTGGAACGCCGGAAACGAGCGCCGGGATTCGCTCCTGGCCGGGCGCGAAGAAATCCGCCAGGCGGTCCTCGGAGTCTTGGCTGCTGAGGGTTGGATCACCGACTAGCCGAGTCCCCGACCCGGGACAATTCGGTGGGGCGTGCGGCGCAGGCAAGCTCTGCTCAGCTATGATTGTCCAGCCTGGTCGCCAAAGCGACCTGCACCACTTTGCTCATGACTGCCGAGAACAATGCCGGGTTGGATCAAGCGCTGCTAACCGAAGCAATCGCCCACGACCTCAACAATTTGTTGACGGCGGTCCTCGGCTGTTCCGATGAGCTGAGGACGGTGATCCCGCGCAAGGATCCTGCTCAAGAAGATGTGCGGGAGATTCGCAGCGCCGCACAAGACGCGAGCTTGCTCGTCAAGCTGCTCAGTCCGCGCAACATCCAATCGAGTGTGACGCTGGAGACGCTCGACCTCGAGGTGCTGCTCCGCATCGCCGTTCGCTTGGCGCGCAAGCTGCTGCCGCGCGCCGTCGATGTTCGCCTGGACCACGGCACGGCAGGGCTAACCGCGACCGGCGACGCAATTCGGGTCATTCGAATCCTGTTAGGCCTGTCTACCTCGATCGGCCATCGAGTGGGAGAGGACGGTGTCGTCTTGATCTCCGCCTCGAGCCGAAACTCGGAGACGACGCTGCGAGTGGTCGGGGCGCCCGCCTGTATCGATGAGGATGGCGACATGCCCGAGGACCTCGTGGACTTCGCGCATTCCATGCGTGGAACACTGCGTGGGCTACGCTGTCGCTGGGAGCTGATCCTCCCCGACGATTCCTCGCAGAACGAGAACGAAGACAAGAACCGAGTGGGATTGGACCGAGTTCTGGTTGCGGAGCCCGAAGATCTGCTGAGGTCGTTCCTCGTCTCCACCCTCGGCGCCGAGAATCCGAGCGTGGCGACGGATGCGGCGAGCCTGTTTCGCTCGCTCGAGTTGGCGGAGACGGAGTTCGACCTGGCGCTGATCGCGATCGAATTGGTCGGGCTGGATCCGCTCGAAGACTACCTCAAGATTCGAGAAGCCAACCCCCAGCTCGTGCTCGCGTTCATCGGCGGCAACGGCTCTACTGCCAAGCAGCTCAACGCGCTCCTGAGAGAGGATCCCAAGGCCCATATGCTTTTCAAGCCCTTCGGCGTTTCTCAACTCATGACGGCGATTACGGATATGATGGGGAAACCCTGAACTGAACAGACTCATGAAAACTTTGACTCGAGGAGCGAAGATGGACGCCATTACCGTGCTGGTGGTCGACGACCACGCGATGGTGCGATCAGCGTTGGCTAAGGGGATCTCCAATGAACCCGGCTTGAGCGTCGTTGCGGAGGCGGCGGACGCTGAGGAAGCGTTGAACATCGTGCTCGCTCAGTGTCCTGACATCGTGATCATGGACATCGATATGCCGGGTCCGATTTGCTTCGAAGCCGCACGTCAGATGCGCGAGAAGTGCCCGGATATCAAAGTGATTTTCCTGTCGGCCTTCTATCACGATCACTACGTCGAGGAAGCGCTCGATGTCAAAGCACGGGGCTACCTGACCAAACGCGAGCCGCAAGAGGCTCTCGTCGAAGCGATCAAAGAGGTCGCTCGAGGCGGAGTGTGCTTCTCGGAAGAGGTCCGCAACCGACTCGTCGTGGACACGGATGGCGTGCGCCTTGTCGGCGAACACACCCGCGGCTCCAACCTCACGCGACGGGAAGTGGAGGTCTTGCGCTACCTCGCCCGAGGGATGTCCAAGAAGGAGATCGCGGCTGTCATTCACCGCAGCGTGAAGACCGTCGAGAACCACTGCTCCAACATCATGAACAAGCTCGACATCCACGATCGTGTCGGGCTGACGCTCTACGCGATCCGCGAGGGCCTCGCAGAGGCTTAGAGCGCTGCTCTATAAGCCCGTGAGTCCGCGGGTCTTGGGAGACTTCGCGGCAATCGGCAGCACGGGCTCGACGCTGGGCTCCGAAATGCACGGCTTGCAGTTTGGATCGATACCGGCGCGAATCGAGATCGTACGGCCCGGCCCCGAGATGACCACGTTCGGGAGGGTGATGACTCCGCGCGCGTCGGCGACGAGACAACCACACTCGACCGAAACGCCGTCGATCTTCGAGATGGTCCAGTTGTAGGTTCGCCCCGGAACGACATTGAAGGCCTGAGTGCGTCGCGGGGAGATGTCGACGACCTGGCGCGAGCCGTCGACGGACCGAATGGACATCTTCCATTCCGTCTGTGTGTCCTTGGGAGGTCCGTTCCAGGGATACCAGCTGGATGACCACTCGAGCGCGGCGCCGAAGCCCAGCCCCGGAACGATCTGGGTGTTGTAGAAGAAGATGCCGGGGGCGGGGACCGGAATGAGCCAGGACGCTCGGTTGGGGTTGAGGCGGATGCTCGGGACCGTCTCGGAGAGCACGGCGGTCAGACCGAAGAACGGTCCCTTTGACGGGATGTCCGCAAAGTTCGGTGAGAGTCCGAGGAACCAGAAGGGATTCAAGTGCGGGATAAAGTCCTCGACCAGTCCGCTCCACACATAATTGCCATTGTTGAGGCGCTCGTAGATCGGGCGCCCCTGGAACTTCCAGTTGACGATGTCGTCACTGCTGGAGTGATGGACGTTGATCGGCACGACCTCACCGGCCGGAGGGCTGCCTAGTCTCGTCAGGTGATCTTGCCAGTCGTAGACATGCGTGCCATCGAACTTGGCGAGGTGCTGCGCCCAAGAGGCGGGGCCATCGATGACGACCGGCTGCTCGTGTCCTTCGGGATTGGCGAACTCGCACACGCTCGGGTAGACGTGCTTGAAGGGATCTTGACCGACGCCTGGCGGACCCCACTTCAGGGCAACATCGTAGGCGAGCTCGAACTGGATGCCGAGCGGACAGTCCGGGCTCTGTGGAATCGGCGTACCACACGGAGTGTTCTTGTCGACGAGGTTGTAGAAACTGGTCACCGCGGCTGTGGCGTGCGCCGAAGCAAAGACCTTCGGATAGCGAAGGGCGAGTGCGATGGCGCCGCCACCTCCCATGGAGTGGCCGATGACGTAGACGCGTTCGGGATCGACCTTGCCTGCCCAGTAGTCGGTATCCCGACTGAGGTCGTAGACCATGCGCATGACGCGCGCTTCGGTGTAGTTCCGAATGGGCGGAGCGCTGACAGCCATCGCATTGATGGCGGCGCAAGGATCAGGGTACGCACGGTAGTCGAAGCTCTGGTCGGCGAAACCGAACCACCAGGTCGAGCCGACGTCGATCGGGCGAATCTCGATGGCGGGATAATCGTAGTTCTCTTCCAACTGGAAGTTCGAGACCGCAGCTGTGAACTTCGAACCACTGAGGATGTCCCGCAAGAACGGATGCAGCTTGAGGATGACGGGCAGCGGCGTGTCTTGCGGAGCCGGCGGCTCGAGAATCACATAAGAGAAAGCATAGGAGATCGCGTTGGCGATCTTGGGGTCGGACAGGTCCTGTCCGTAGTCCTGGTGAACTGCGTTGGGTGCTTGGAGCGTGGGGTTGAAGGTCCGGAGGTCCATGTACTGGACATAGACGTGTTGGAGAACTCCCGCCGGATTGACCGTCTGTCGCAGCTTGAGGGGCTGCGGGGACTCGATCGTCTCGATCGGAGTCATCGCGCGATTCGAATCGCCGAACAGGAGCCGGTTCTCCAGGCCATTCGCGTTGACCGTGGTCACCGCGTAGTGGTATTGGAACGTACCGCCAACGATGTCGTCCGGACCGATGGTCCAGACGAGCATGCCCTGGTCATAGTCGGCAGGAATGCCCTGGTCGCTTCGGCCTGTTGGAAGCGGCATGGTCGCGGAGAAACGGGGCTCCCAGCTTTCAGCCGGGATGGCGCAGCCGGTTGCGCACGGATAGTAGTCCGACCAGAAGGTCGAGCTGCCCTCGGGGACTTCGTAGAGCAGCTGCGCGCTGGACAGGTTCTTCGCGGTGATCTTCCGAGTGGAGCGATAGACGCGATAGTTCTCGCCCTGGATCTGATTGTTCTCGCGCCAGGTGACGAAGGTCTGGCCGCTGAAGAACATCGCTTTCACCTCCAGAGGTTGAGGAGGAGCGAAGCTGATGGGCCGACCTTCGGTGAACTGAGCCGAGGCCCGCGACGGCAAGCAAGCGAGCGTGAGCGCGAGAGCCAAGGCGACGCGTCCGATCGGCCGTAGGCGACGCGTGACGGTCGCGCGCGCGGAGTCGGCAGGACCGGCCAGCGTTCGCGTTCGTGGAATGCAATCCTGGGGAAGCAGAGGTCGCATATTCGTGGTTCGAGCCCTTCTGGGATCGGCGGGACTAGGTAGGACTCGGCGGATAACGGAAAAATCGCAACATGTGGACTAGGCGAGACGAGCGCGAGGTTACCTATAAACGAAGGGTACCACAGCGAATAGTTATTCAGCTTTACAGCTGGCGCCCGCTAATGGCCATAAGAGGGCTAAAGGCGTCCCTCCGCGCAGAATTGGGAAAATTCTTCGGGTCGAAATCGAGGATAGCGCGAGCTCGAGGAGAGTCGTCCGCTCGACGGGTCGGGTGGACGGTTGGAGCCCGCAGGAGTTCTGCCGGGAAAGCTGGGGCCAGAGGGCACGGATCCCGACCGCCTTCGTGTTCGGTTAGGGCGCGTCCGCCATGGACGGTGGGACGAGTCTCCGCTTCCCATCTTCGGTGCGCCTCGGCGGCGTGCCCGGCGGCTGATTCGGGTCGGGCGCGTCGAACTCGCGATCCCAGAGCTGGCAGGTGACCTGCTTGTGTTTCTGGTCGAGGCCTTCGCAGTAGTTGGTGAAGACGCAGCGGCGAATCTCCTCTCCACGACCGAGCTCCATCTTGAGGAACCAGTCCGGGTCGGCCAGCGACTGTCGAGCGGCGGCGACGATGTCACAGTCCCCACGCTGGAGTGCGGCTTCCGCGATGTCGAAGTCGTTCAGTCCACCGGCGGCGACCACGGGTGTCTCGAAGCCTCCGTCGCGGACACGCTTGCGAATCAGAGCGGTCGCCTCGAGGTTGCGACCGAAGGGGCCCGAGCCGTCGATGCGAACGCTGGGCATGCACTCGTGGCCGCTGGGACCAGTGTACGGGTAGGCGGCCTCGCCGAGCTTGGGCTGAGCGGCGTCGTCGAACTTGCCCCCGCGCGAGACCGAGAGAAAGTCCATGCCGTGTTCGGCGAATCGTTCGGCGTAGTAGGCGGCATCCTCGACTCGGCTTCCGCCCTCGATGATCTCGTCGGACAGGAACCGACAGCCGACCGTGTAGTCGCTCCCGACTGCCGCTCGGACTCTGTCGAAGACCTCGAGCGGAAGCCGAACCCTGTGTTCCGGAGAGCCGCCGTAGCCGTCGGTGCGGTCGTTCGTGCGCGAGAGGAAGGAGGCCATTGTGTAGGCGTGTGCGTAGTGCAGCTCGACCCCGTCGAAGCCAGCGGAACGCGCGCGCGTGGCGGCGCTCGCGAACAGCTCGGGCAGCGCAGTGGGCAGGTCGGCGATGTGCTGCAGGTGGACGTCGGTGACCCGCTCGCGATAGCCATGGTCGAGGTCCTCCAGCTCGCGCTTGGAGAGCACACTCCGAACCTGCTCGTCCTCGAGGAGCAGCAGCGCCTCGCGGACCTCCGCGTCCGTCGAGTCAGCGGAGAGCTCGGTCCACTCGGCCAGCCTCTCGCGATGACTCTCCGTGAGCTTCAAGAAACGCCGGAGAAACTTTTCGCGAGTCGTGCGCCGACGAATCGTCAGGAAGTCGAGGATCTGAATGAAGAGCCGCGTCTCTCCCTCGGAGCGCTCGCGCACGGTCTCGACCAGCTTCTGCAGTCCGGGAATGAAGCGATCGTCGCCGATGCGCAGCAGCGGACCACTGGGGATCTCGCGAATGCCGGTCGCCTCCACCACCAACACGCCGGGCTTGCCCTCGGCGAAGCGACCGTACCACTCGAGCACCTCGGGGGTGACGTCACCGTCCTCGTTGGACCGCCACGGAACCATCGCGGGAACCCAGGTGCGTCGCAGCGCGCGGACCGCGCCGACTCGAACGGGGCGGAAGAGCTGCGCCGCCCCGGCTTCCGGTTGGGACGGCCAGCGAGCATCGGGAATCTGGACCTTGGGCATGGCGGGGTGCCGCGCATGGTAGCGCGAGCCCGGCAAGGGTATCGGATCGTTCTGGCGCATGTCCCGCTCGCTCGCCAGACTCTCGGCATGAGTCGAACTGTGCTGGTGACGGGGGCGAGTCGGGGAATCGGGGCCGCGATTGCGCGAGAGCTCGCGGCCGGAGGCTGGAACGTCGTGGCGGCGGCTCGTACGGAATCGGCCACCGAGAGAGTCGCGAGAGAGCTCGAAGCGGAGACGGGTCAGCGCGCTCTGGCGGTCGCCATGGATGTCGCCGACCCGAACTCGATTCGGGCTGGCGTTGCGCGGGCTAGAGAGTTCGCGAATGAGGTCGGCCCGATCGAAGCCCTCGTCAACAACGCCGGCATCGCGGTGAGTGCTCCGCTACTCGGCGGGAGGAGCGAGGCGGGTGATCTCTACGACCTGCACATGCGCGTCAACTTCCACGGTGCTCGGCTCGTTGCCGAGGAGCTGCTGCCGGACATGCTCGAGCGCGGCGCGGGGTGCCTGGTCAACATTGCCTCATCGGCAGCGCTGCAGGGCTACGCCTACGTCGCCGCTTACTGCGCCTCGAAGCACGCCCTCCTGGGCTGGAGCCGCGCGGCCGCGGAAGAACTGCGCGCGAAGGGCGTTTCGGTGCACGCGATCTGCCCGCACTACGTGGACTCGCCGATGCTCTCCGACTCGGTGGCGAGGCTGGTCGAGAAGACCGGCAAGAGCGAGGAAGAGGCGCGCGGCTTCTTCGCCGCTCAGAACCCCGGTGGACGCTTGGTCACTCCGGAAGAGGTGGCCAGCTCCGTCTCCCGGGCTCTCGCGGGTGAGCTCACCGAACTCGTCTTGGAGCTCGACGGCAGCTCCAGTTGATCTTCTGGCGACCGCGAAACAGTGGCTTGCCCGATGCCGAATCGGGTCTCGAAGGTTAGGCTCGAACTCCACATGAAGGTTCTACATCCAGAGGGCTGGGACCCTCCCAAGGGCTACAGCAATGGCATCTCCGTGGAGGGCCCGGGGCGCACGCTCTACATCGCCGGACAGGTCGCCTGGAACCCCAATCAGGAGATCGTCGGAGGGGACAACTTCTCAGCGCAATTCGAGCAGGCGCTCGCCAATGTCGTCGCTGTCGTTGCTGCGGGCGGCGGGAATCCAGAGCACATCGTTCGCCTGACCATCTACGTCCTCGACACGCAGCCCTACAACGCGGAGCTGAAAGAGATCGGAGCCGCCTATCGCGCGCTCATCGGCAAGCACTATCCGGCGATGTCACTCGTCCGAGTGGCCGGCTTGCTCGAGGACGGTGCGCTGCTCGAGATCGAAGCGACGGCCTTCGTCCCGGCCTGATTGAACAAGAGCATGATGCAGAGATCTCGGCGAGAAATACTGAAGCTGGCAGGAGTTGGTGCACTCGGAGCTTCGCTCGATCCCGGCGCGTTGCTGCGCGCGTTCGATGGCGAAGGTCCGGATGACGAACGCCCGAACATCCTGTTCATCATGACGGACCAGCAGCGCTGGGACACCTTGTCCTGCGTGGGCAATTCGGTGATCTCGACTCCACATCTGGATCGGCTCGCGAAGAGCGGCGCTCTGTTCTCGGAGATGACCTGCACGAGTCCGGTGTGCGGACCGTCGCGCGCCGCCGTGCTGTCCGGACGAATCTTTCGAGGACACGGTTGCAACGGCAGCGTCAAGCAATTCGCCGAGAACAAGGACGGCTTGAAGGACAAGATCGAGACCTTCGACGAGACGCTTCACGCGGCCGGCTATCGCACGGAGTACATCGGCAAGTGGCACACGGGACCGGGGCATCAAGAGGTCTACGAGTCCGGGCTCAAGACGCACTTCTTGAAGCACTACGAAGCGGAGATGAGGGCGAAGTATCCGCTCTCTCAAGCCGATCGCCAGCTGCCGGTGGATGGCTACACGGGAATGCCTTATCACCCGTATCCGCTCAAAGGCATGATGGCGAAGGGGGACATGCGCCACCGCGGTCGCGAGAACCAACCCAAGATTCATCACGACCCGGAGGCGGGCTGGAGTGACATTGCCGAAGAAGACTCGCTGACCGCCTGGCTCTCGAAGCGCTCCATCGAGTTCTTGAAGCAGAAGCACGATCGACCCTTTGCGTTGACCTGCTCCATTCTGCATCCGCACGCGCCGCTGATCACGAACGGTCGCTACACCGACATGTTCGATCCGGCCGAGATGCCAATGCCGGAGAACGTGTTCGACGATGAGAGTCGGGGACAGTTCGGGGTTCCCAGCGTGGTCCCGGCCAAGCCGGCGGGGCTGGGGCGATTCATCGCGCAGTACATGGCTCTGATCGTCGAGATCGACGACTGGGTCGGCCGGCTTCTGGACACGCTGGAAGAGCAAGGCCTGCGCGAGAACACGATCGTGATCTTCACCTCCGACCATGGCGAGATGATGGGCAGCCACGGGCAGGTCGGTAAGAGTCGAAGCTTCGAGGAAGCGATTCGCATTCCGATGCTACTCTCCTTGCCCGGACGCATTGCGCCCGGATTGGTTCGCAACCAGCCGGTGTCGGGCATCGACATCGCGCCGACCCTGCTCGACTACTGCGGGGTGCCGACCAAGGAAGGACGCTTCGATGGGGTCTCGATGCGGTCGGCCATCGAAGAGCAGAGCTTCCCGCGCGAGCTGGCTCCGCTGGAGTTGAATCGGATGGGCATGCGCATGCGCGGCATCCGGAGCTCGGCCTGGAAGTTCTCGATCTCCGAGCGCTACGGTCAACGTCTCTACAATCTCGAAGAGGACCCCCTCGAGAAGCTGAATCTGATCGGTCCGGACTCGCCCGATCGTTCCAAGTACCTGACCGTCGCGCACGCTCGGCGCGACGAGGCGATGGAGTTCTTTGGGGACCACCGGGACTATTTGCTGCGGGAACTCCCCGCCTTGCATTAGTCCGGCCGCGCGCATGTTCGCAGGCGCTCTCCCCCGCTAGTCTGTGCCAATGAACCCGAAGCATTTCAGCTACGAAGAAGCGAACGGAGTCGCCACGATTCGGTTGAATCGGCCCGATCGCCTCAACGCCCTGACCTTCGATTCCTATGCGGAGCTGCGCGACTTCTTTCCCGCGCTCGGCGAGCGTGACTCGGTGCGCTCGATCGTGCTGACCGGGACGGGACGCGCCTTTTGTTCCGGCGGCGACGTGAAGGACATCATCGGCAAGCTCTTCGACGTGCCCGACAAAAACCTGTTCGCATTCACGCGAATGACCTGCGACCTGATAGAGAACATGCGCTTGGTCGAGAAGCCGATCGTCGCGGCGCTCAATGGCTTGGTGTGCGGTGCGGGAGCCGTCATGGCGGCGGCTGCGGACATTCGAGTTGCTTCCGAAGCTGCGAAGATCGCGTTCCTCTTCACCAAGGTCGGGCTCTCCGGAGCCGACATGGGAGCGGCGTGGCTGTTGCCGCGAATCGTCGGCTTGGGACACGCCTGTGAGCTCTTGATGTGTGGCGAGTTCATCGACGCCAAGCGGGCAGAAGAGATCGGGCTCTACAACCGAGTCGTTCCGGGGGATGAGCTTGCGGAGGTTGCCGGAACCTATGCCAAGCAGCTCGCCGATGGACCCGGCTACGGAATCGCGATCACCAAACGTATGTTGAATGCCGAGGCGAGCATGACGCTTCGCGAAGCGATGCAGGCCGAGGGGTGGATTCAGGGCGAGTGCATGAAGCACCCGGACTATCGCGAGGCATTCGAGGCAGGCCAAGAGAAACGCGCACCGGACTTTCGCCGCAGCGGGGCGGCAAGGGGGTGATCGATGCTCGACTGGTTGATCGATGAGGTACGCGAGTTCGCTTCGCAAGGAGCGGCGTCGCTGATTGGGCTGGATGAGGGTGCGGCGGCCCACGCCGCGCTCGCGCTCCTCGCCGATGAAGGCCTGCTTGCGTGGACTGTTCCGCATCGGGATGGCGGAGCGCAAGTGGGGGAGCTGTGTGCGCCCGAGCTGGTCTCGGTCCGCGCGCTCTCGCGAATTCGCGACGAGCTCGCCTACCACTCCGCCATGTTGGACGTCATGTTCGTCATGCAGGGGCTCGGATCCTTTCCGGTTGCGTTGGGTGGATCGAAAGAGCTCCGAGCAGAGCTGCTTCCGGCAGTCTCGCGCGGCGAGCTGATCGCGGCATTCGCACTGACGGAACCCGGCGCGGGCTCGAACGTCGCTCAGGTGGCGACTACGGCTCAGCGCACAGCGAATGGCTGGGTCCTGAACGGAAGCAAGACCTTCATCTCGAACGCGGGGATCGCGGACTTCTACAGCGTCCTCGCTCGCACCTCGGGCGACGTCGGTGATCCCGACGGCCTCTCCATGTTCGTCGTCCCGACGGGACTGTCCGGCCTGCGAACCGAGGGCTTCGAGGTGATCTCGCCACACCCGATCGGAGACCTCTTCTTCGAGGATGTCGAGATCTCGGAGGGCAATCTGCTCGGGGAAGAGGGCGGCGGACTCGACCTCGCTTTTGGAACCCTCTCGCGCTTCCGCACCTCGGTCGCCGCCGCCGCGAACGGCTTCTCGCGCCGAGCGCTCGACGAGTCCTGTGATCGCCTGAACGAGCGCGAGCAGTTCGGTCGACCGCTCTCGACCTTCCAGGCACTGCGCTTCGATCTCGCGGAGATGGACACCCGGCTGCGCGCGGCGCAGCTGCTCGTGGATGAAGCCGCCCGGCTCGTCGATCTCTCCGGGCCGAGCGAGCGGTCCGTGGCGCGAGCCAAGCTCTATGCGACCGAGACCGCCAGCTACATCTGCGATCGCGCCGTCCAGCACTTCGGCGGGCTCGGTGTGAAGCGCGGCTCCGTCGTCGAACACCTCTTCCGGGACGTTCGCGCGCTGCGCATCTACGAGGGAACGAGCGAGATCCAGAAGCTGATCATCGCGAAGGATGTCCTGAAAGGCCGGCAGTAGGAGATGGCGAAGTTCGAGAGACATGTCTTCGTGTGCGTCAACGAACGCGACCCGTCCGACGCGCGTGGGTGCTGCGCGTCCAAGCAGGGCAGTGCGGTAGCCAAGGCCCTGAAGAAGAAGCTCTACGCGCGGGGCTACAAGCGAATCGTCCGCGCCAACTCCTCGGGCTGCCTGGATCAGTGCGCGCACGGAGTCGCCATGGTCGTCTACCCGGAGGCCGTCTGGTACGGCGGCGTGACGGAGGCGGATGTCGACGAGATCATCGACTCGCATATCGTGCGCGGAGAGGTCGTCGAGCGACTCGTGATCGCGGACGACAAACTGACCGGCCGCGCGGGGCCGCCCTCCGTGCCGAGTTGAGAGGGCGGATCTCTGCGAAGGATCTGAAAAGTCCTGGGGTCGGGGGTAGCGGAATCCCGCACTCATGAACCAGAATCACGCGCTCATGACTACGAACAGAGAGCTAGACGAAGAGCCGCGCACATTTCTTCGTCGAATCATTGAAGCGCAGGCCTATCGCCAGTTGATGGCGATGAACATCCGGGGCCACTGCCTCAAGTTTCTGACCGACGTGGAGAGCAAGATCCGCGTCGCCGAGGAGCTGCAGCTCAACCTCGCGATCCTCCGCGAGGTCCGCGGCCTGTATCGCGAATACGGCTTCGAGGATGTGGAGTCCGCCGTGCGCGATCGCATGACGCGGATTCCGTATCCCGAGTCCCGCCTCGAGTTCAAAGTCTTCCGGCACGTCTGTGGATTTGCGCTGAAGGTCGCCATGGACAGCTACGTCGATTGCTCCAACAAGAGCTTGGCTGCGATCGCTCGCTCGTACATCGATGGCCGTCGCGGCGAGCTGGAGGATCCCGAGTTCGTCGAGTTCTGTTTGGACGGCTCGAACCGCCCGCACGCACAGCAGATGTTCAATCGCTGGTTCGCCATTGCCGTTCGCTCCTTCGGACGTCCCGGTACGCTCGGCGATGGTCGAGCCGTCGAGCTCGGGCTGAGGTCGAGGACCTCGGGCGAGATGCTCGAGCAGTTCGTGGAGGCCATGCGCGAGTTCACTTCTCGCGTTGGACTCGAGCTTCCCGAAGCGGACCAGTTCGGTCTCGAGTTGACGGAGAACGGTCCGAAGGCCTAGTTCGGTTCGCCTCTACCGGCGCGGAGCACTCGCCGCACCGCTCCTCACCAGTCGAAGGACTCCGCGCGCTCCAGGATTGCGCGACCGATCGCTTCGCCGAGCCACTCGGTGCCTGGGCGATTGAAGTGACACAGGTCGTAGTAGACGCGCTCTTCGACTTCCCGGAACAAGCCCGAGGCATCGAGGAAGGCCACGCCCGCTTCGCCGAGTCGAGGCGAAGCTGCCCGAAGGAGCGGATAGCCCTCTCGAGCGCCGCGCTCGATCGCGGGGTCGGCGGCGCCCTCTTCGCGCTCGAGTTCGGTGAGAGGCTTGGAGCCCTCATCGTGAAGAGTCGGTTGCAGGACGTGCAGGTAGAGCGCGCCTCGCGCCCGGCAGATCGCGTCGAGAGAGATCGATGAGTCGATCCAGCTCTCGACGATCATGTCGAGAGCCGTCTCCTCGCCGCCTTCGTAGGGAATGCCCCGCGAGACACCAGGCGTCGTGTCCGCCGTCTCGGTCGCCCCGAGCTTCGACATCTCCTCACGCCAGTGCGTCCGACAGCGCCGCACGTAGAGCTCGAGACAGGTCTTCAGGATCGCGCTCGCCTCGAACGGAAAGGAGTGGCTGAGCTCCGCCGCTCTGCGCACCTTATCCCGTTGTACGAAGGCCCGCTCCCAGACGGGCGCGTTGTCCAGGTAGGAAGACTGACGCGCGAGGAACTCCGACCACATCGGCTGGGCGGGGAACAGCGGGTTCTGACCAGCCGCGTGGTTGAACATGCCGATGCCGACCTCGTTGAAGCCGTCGAGGTTGATGACGACATCGGGACGGAGGCCGAGCGAGTAGAGGTAGGCGAGTAGCGTGACCTGTTGCGGCTGCTGGAACGCCTCGCGACCGTGTCCGAGCACGACGATCCGGCGACCGAGGTCGGGTAGGCCCGCCTCGAGCGTGGAGACCAGGGCTTCGACACCACCGTTCGCGACGGGGTCGGCGAAGATGCGAGCTTGGGAGCCGCCGAGGACCAGGATGGTCAAGGGGAGCGGGTCCGCGGCGCCCGGGTCGGAGCGCAGCTTGCGCGCGAACTCGGCCTGCCAGGTGATCGCTTCGTGGCCTTCGATCGTCTCGAAGCCGTAGAACGGATGCAGGAACTTCCGCTGCGAGAGGTCCGCCTTGGCTTCGCCGGGTTCGGAGCTCGCGCTGATCCCCATCTCGCGCAGAACGCCTTCGATGCTGTCGCGAGACGCAGCCTCGTCTCCCGGCTGTTCACCGACGAACTGAATCGTGCGCCAGCTCACTTCCGCGAGCAGCAATCCGATCAAGACCAGTCCGACTCGAATGAAGGCCTTCTTCATCCGAGTGGAGCGGCTAATCGCAGGCCGTCGTCATGGTCACGATGCGCATCCCCTCCGCTCCACCGCTGCCGCCGATGGGAGCTGCGTCCTCCGGCTTCCATTCGGGGTCGAAGATGAGCGAGAAGTGACATTTGTAGCCTGGCTTGGGTCGGAACAGGACGTTCTGTAGTCGCGGCCATCGGCGGACGAGTGCCCTGCGAGCCCACAATACGCGTCGCTTTGCACGGCGAGGCCAGTAGAAAGCGATCCAGTCCAAGTTGAAGTTGAAGTGTCGTTGATCGTATCTCCAGCGACACCACTTTTTAAGTACGTGGCCGAGAGGACTGAGCAGGCCGGGTTTGACCGAGGACACGTAGGCGATGAAGAAGTACCAGGCGATGGCTTGGCTTCGATCCTGATTGATCTTGAAGATCTTGTACGGCGCCCGGGAGTAGTAGCCGGCTTCTTCGGTCACATAGCGACCGAACTTCAGCATCTCATCGAGCGTTGTCGGCTGAACGAGCGTCCCTTCCGCAACGTGCTTCTTCCACAGCGGTGTGCCCGGTGAGGGCATGTAGAGGTGCCAGTACACGAGCATCTTCGGCTGGATGCGATAGAGCTTCTCCAGCACGTCGAAGGAGTTGATCTGAGATTCGGCCGTCTCGCCCGGAAGGCCGATGATGAAGTTGACGGTCAGGCCAATTCCCACTCGCTCGCAATGGCGCGCGACCTCGTACATGTCGTCGACGACAATGTTCTTCTTGATCCCATCGGCGATGGCCTGATCGCCGGTCTCGAGTCCGACGTTCAGATAGTTGCAGCCCGAGTCGCGCAGGTACTGGAACTCCTCTGCAGTGACATGGCTCAGGTGATCGACTCGCCCATTCGAGTGCCACTGCAAGTTCATGCCCGACTCGATCATGCGTCGCGCCAGGTCGAAGACTCGCTTCTTCGAAGTGAAGAAGTTGTCGTCGAAGAAGACGATGTACTTGATCCCGCGGCTGTGCAGGTCGCGGAGGTGTTCGATCACGATCTCGTTGTCCGTGGGATCGAAGGTCGGTAGGGAGACCGGGATGCTGCAGAACTCACAGCGGTGTGGGCAGCCCGAAGCCGAGATGTAGTTCGCGATCCCGACGCGCGTCATGTAGACGTTCCAGTCGATCAGGTCGTAGGGGAGCGCAGCGCGCGTGCTCGCGACCACCTTGGGACTGTCGGGATTGCTGTGAATGCCACCGTCCTCATCGCGCCAGGTCAGCCCGTCGATTCCGTCCAGGCTCCGCTCCGCTTCGAAGGCGCGCATGATCTGTCGAATGGCGACGTTGCCCTTGCCGCGCACGAAGATATCGATCCAGCGGGCAGCGCTCGGGTGTTCGTAGATCGACGGCTGGAGCGTCGGCCCCCAACCTCCCCAGACGACCGGGACTCCGGGCCAGACCTTGCGAACGGCATCCGCAATCTCCCGGCCTCCAATGATCTGTTCGCCGCCGTCGCAGCTGATTCCGACCATCGCCGGTTGAGGCATCGCGCGCATTCGATCGCGAAGATCGATCTGCACACTCTGATCGATGATCGTGGGATCGAAGCCCTCCTCGATCAGCTCCTGAGCGAGCGTGAGGACTCCGAGGGGAATCCCGAGCAACCGGTGGGGATCGGGTTGCTCCGGCTCACTCCTCGCGTTGACGAGCAAGACCCGTCGGTTGTCCGGTGCGGGTGCGGTCCAGGCTCCTGCGAGTTGAAGCATAAAGAGGGTTCCAGGGGTTCGAACAAGAGCTCAGTACCAGAGCCCCCGCTTTGAAGTTCGTCCTTCCATGGGAAGTGGAAGACGGGATCTGCACGACCGGACAATCATTGTCGCAGATCCCTAAGTGAATGGGGGAACTCAGGGGCTTGCCAACTGAATTTATCGAGGCGAATTTCACGCCCTGACGCGAGTGGAATCGCTCACGCATCCTTCGCACGCTCTCGAGTGGTCACGAGAACCACGTCCACCACCTGTAAGTCGGTTCGACTGAGTGGTTTGCAATTGTCGCAAGTCCCGTATCCTATTGGGCATGAGCGCTCAGCACGACCCGAATGCCTGGCGGGACAAGTTCCCGATCCTGGCCGAAAGCACCTATCTCGTGAACCACAGTCTCGGCGCGATGCCCGTGACCGTTTACGAGAAGCTTCAGGCCTACGCCGAACAGTGGGCGACCCGCGGAGTGCGCGCGTGGAGTGAAGGTTGGTGGTCGTCGCCGGTCGATGTCGGCAACGTAGTCGGACAGATCATGAATGCGCCGAAGGACTCGGTCGTCATGCACCAGAACGTCTCGGTGATGGAGAGCATCATCGCATCGGGACTCGACTTCTCCGGCAAGCGCAACAAGGTCGTCTACACCGACCAGAACTTTCCGACGGTCATGTATGTCTGGGAGGGTTGCCGAAAGCGCGGCGCGCGCATCGACTGCGTGGCGAGTGAGGGGGGCCTGGGCGTTCCCACCGAGAAGCTCCTCGACGCGATCGACGAGGAGACCCTGGTCGTTCCTATCAGCCACGTCTGTTTCCGAAACTCGTTCAAGCAGGACGCGGCCGCGATCTGCGCGCGTGCGCGCGAAGTCGGAGCGCTCGTTATCCTGGATACCTACCAGTCTCTGGGCACGGTGCCCGTCGATGTCCAGGCGCTCGGCGTCGATATCGTCTGCGGCGGCTCGGTGAAGTGGCTCTGCGGGGGGCCGGGTGCGGGCTACCTCTACATGCGCCCCGACTTGATGAGCACCTTCGAGCCCGGAATCACCGGTTGGGCAGCCCACGCGGACCCCTTTGCCTTCGAGCTCGGCGAACAGCGCTTGGCGGACGGCCCTCAGAGGATGCTGCACGGCTCACCCGCCGTGCCCTCGCTGCTCGCCGCAACCTGCGGCTACGACATCATCCTCGAGGTCGGCGTCGAGAATATCCGCGACTACTCGATCCAGCTGACGGAAGGCCTGCGCAAAGGCATGTTGGAGCGCGGCTTCGAGGTTCCGAGTGACAGCGATCCGGACAGGCGCGGCGGAACCCTGACGATCGGCCTCGCCGATGACGAGGACGGCAACGCCTTCGTCGCCGCGCTCGCCGAGCGCTCGATCATGGTGGATCACCGACCCGACGCCGGCATCCGCGTCAGCCCGCACTTCTACACGCGCGCGGACGAGCTCGAAGAGTTTGCCGATGCGATGGTCGAGGTTCGCGAGAAGGGGACCTGGCGCGAATTCGTGGGGAGCTCGAGGTACTAGAGCGTGAGTGACGGGTGCCCTGGCTTGCTGCTCGTGCACGATGCGCACGGTGTGGACGATTGGCTCTCCGACTTGGCGCAACGGTTCGTCGAGTTGGGCTTCGAGGTCTCCGCTCCGGAAGTTCTCGAGCCGGAGGAGGGCGGCGCGTTCGCGGCGGACCGCGTCGTCCAGACCCAGCTCGAGTCGGCTCTGAAGGAGTTGAGCTCTCGCGATTCCGTCGACAGTGAGCGGCTGGCCGTGATCGGCTTCGGCGACGGTGGAACGCATGCGTTCTTGCTCGGCTGCGCCAGCACCGAGCTCGCCGCGGTCGCCATCTTCGACAGCCCGCTCGTCTATGCCGAGCTCTCGCGCGAGCAACCGATCCAGCCGTTGGAGATGGCGCTCAATCTCTCGGCTCCGCTGCTCGCAGTCTTTTCGAGCTCGCCCAGCGCGGTCGAGGATGCTCACGTGGACCAGCTTCGCCAAGTCGGGTCGCAGTTCGCCAAGGACTTCGATATCGTGACGGGAGATGGCGGCGCCGAGGAGGCTTACCGCCATCTCGACAGCAAGAGCTCGAGCGACGCAAGAGCGGCCACGATCGGGGCAACGAGCTGGAAACGACTGATCTCGTTCCTGGCGGAGTGCCTCGAAGTTCCTGAGCTCGAGGCCAATTCATCCGGTGCCTGATCAAGAGCCGACCGAACGGGGAGACACGACATTGACACCTGAAAGCGCATACACGTACGGCTTCGCAGCGGGGCAGGTCATCCAGGAACGCTATGAGGTTGTGCGCGCAACGCGCCGCGGTGGCATGAGCGTCGCCTTCGAAGCGAAGGACCTGGAGCAGGAGGAGACGCTCGAGCTTCAGTACTTTCCCGCGGGGCTGTTCGAGAACACCGAGCAGGCCGAGGAGTTCGGTGACTCGCTGCGGGCCTGGACGCAGTTCAATACGCCGACGATCGCGACCGTGCGCGACGTCTTGGCGTTGGACGATGCCGGGCTCGTCTTGATCACGGAGTCGCCGCGCGGCGAGCCTCTGCGCGAGCGATTGAAGCGAGAGCCCAAGCTGGCACCCGCGGTCGCCGTGGGGTTGGTACGCGAGGTCCTGTCCGGACTCGTCGTACTCCACGAGTACGGCCTGGTTCACGGAGACATCAAGCCGAATACCATCTTCGTCAGTGACGGCGAACCGACGCTCAGCCCGCAGCTCGTGGACGGAGGCATTACGTCTGCACTCTGGATGGCGAAGGACCTCGGCGACAAGACCGCGCTGATCGGAACGCCCTACTATGCACCTGCCGAGCAGTTCGGCGGCGAGAGTCCGGACGTGAAGTCGGACCTGTACAACGTGGCGACCGTCCTCTTCGAGCTCATCGCGGGGCGGCTGCCCTGGGTCGGCCAAAACTTCCTCGAGGTCTTTCAGGCCAAGATCTCGAAGCAGGTCACCTCGCTGCGTGGCGCGGCCCGACCGGTCGAGATCACCGACGAGCTGGAGCGCGCCGTCACGGCGGGTATTCAAGCGGACCCGGCGAAGCGCTTTCCGACCGCCGAGGAGTTTTTGGCCGCTATCGAGGGGGCCGCGTGAACGACTTTCAATTCGACTTTCCAGAGCGCTTCAATCTGTGTGACTACTTCCTGGATCACAACCTTCGCGAAGGGCGTGCGGAGAAGCAGGCCCTCTTCTGTGGAGCAGAGTCCCGGACCTACGCGCAGATTGCGGAGGGAGCGAAGCGCGTAGCCGCTGCGCTCCGTCGTCGCGGGCACCGACCGGAGGAGCGCGTCTTGATCGTGCTCCCCGACTGCTTCGAGTTCGCCGAGACCTTCTTCGGCGTCCTGCGCGCGGGTGGCGTCTTCGCGATGGTCAATCCGCTCTTGAAGCGCGAGGACTTCGACTACTACCTGGCCTACTCGAAGGCACGCATCGTCATCACACACGAGGATGTCCTGGCCGAGCTGGAGCCCGCCGCCGAGGTTGCCGCGTTGTGTGAGAGCGTCCTGGTCGTGGGGGCAGAGATCGGCGGTTGCTCGAGCTATGCCGACGCACTCGCCGCCGAGGATCCGAACTCCGAGCTGGCCGAGCTGGCACCGACGGGCCCCGACGATCTGGCCGGTTGGCTCTTCACTTCTGGTTCGACCGGACACCCGAAGGCCTGCGTGCACATGCACCGCGACTTCGCGTACAGCACCGAGACCTACGCCAAGCAGGTTGTTGGCTACCGAGAGGACGACGTCTGTCTGGGCGTCCCCAAGCTCTTCTTCGGGTACGCGACGGGTACCAACCTGATGTTTCCGTTCGCCGTCGGCGCCTCGGCCGTCCTGTTTCAGGCACGCTCGACCGCCGACGAGCTCTTCGACCAGATCGAAGCCCACAAGCCGACCTTCCTCACCAACGTTCCGACTCTGATCAACAACATGCTGCGCTCGCCGCGCATGGACGAGGTCGATCTCTCCTCGCTGCGGCTCTCGCTCTCGGCGGGCGAAGCGCTTCCGCCCGCTCTCCTCGAGGAGTGGTCCAGGCGGACGAACGTGGAGATCCTCGACGGGATTGGCTCCGCGGAGATGTTCCACATCTACATTTCGAACTATCCGGGCGACGTGCGCCCGGCCAGCCTCGGACGAATCGTCCCCGGCTATGAAGCCCAAATCATCAGTGAGGATGGGACACCGCTCGCGGTCGGTGAGGTCGGGCACCTGCGTGTGCGCGGCGGCTCGACCGCGCTCTGCTACTGGGCGGACAAGCAGAAGTCGCAGGAGACTTTCCAGGCGGACTGGTGTACATCGGCGGACTGCTTTCGCGTGGACGACGAGGGCTACTACTACTACGAGGGACGCTCGGACGACCTGCTCAAGGTCAGCGGAATCTTCGTCTCACCGCTCGAGATCGAGAACGAGCTCCTGCGGCACGACAGCATCGACGAGGTCTGTGTGGTGGGGCGGAAGGAAGCAGACGGTCTCGTGAAGCCCTTCGCGTTCGTCGTCCTGAACGCGAGTGCGACCGGATCCGACGCACTGGCCACGGAGCTCAAAGCCTTCCTCAAGGGCTCGCTCGCGCCGTTCAAGTACCCGCGCTGGTTCGCGTGGCGAACGGAGCTTCCGAAGAACGACCGAGGCAAGGTCGCTCGGAAGATCCTGCGAGTCGAGGCCGAAGAGCCCTCGCTCGAGCTCTCGGTTCCCGAGTAGGTACGAAAGAAGCGAGCGCGGATCGAACCGCGCTCGCTTCCTCTTGTTCCCTGAAGCTCAGGGGCAGATCTGGAGTCGAACTCCCGGCGAGAACAGCGTGCCGCCGGGGGGCAGCGGGTCCTCCAGCAGGACCTGGAAGAAGATCTCGAGACCGGTGAAGGTCGGATCGTTCGGGATCGTGATGGTCCACGACTCGCCAGCTCGCACCGACTTGCGGGGGATGATCTGCTGGGTCAGGTCGACGAGCAGGACACCGCGCGGCAGCGAGACGAAGGCGTCGGAGAAGCTCGTGTAGATGAACGAGCGCTGAGAGCTGGGCGGCAGGTTGCCGGGAGTGAGCGCGACGACTCCGCCGGGGCCAGCACCACCGGTGGCGGTCAGGAACAAGCTGTTCTGCGGCGCGGTGGTGTCGCCGAAGATCGAGAGGCCACAAGTCGGTCCCCAGATCGAGTTCGCCGCTGCGTCTTGCAGGAAGGCGGCCGTGACTTGCGGGAGGCCGCCCGTAAACGGGATCCCCACGGGGCTGGACTGGTAGATCTGGGTGTAGATCACACAGGCGGTCAGGTAGCTGCCCGCCAGAGTCGGAGTAAAGCCATCGGCTTCATGAAGGGCGACAGCCGGATTCCGCTGGCGTGCGAATTGGAAGGCGCTACCCACCGGAGCCAGGTCGGCGCCGATTGCGGTCGCCACCTCCATGTAGGCCGTGGAGACCGTGTCCTGCATCGAGTCGAAGTCGAGGAAGGTCGGGCTGCACGCTTGAGGCACGCAGAACTGGCCGCCCGCATCGTGGCCCCAGGTCTCGAACAGGAGGATCCTGGTATTCGGGTCGTTGGCCTGAATCACGGCGCTCAGCGTGTTCGCCGCGGGGACCATGAAGTTGTCCTTGGCGAACGGAATCGTCGGTGTCGTGCCCTCTTCCTGAAGGACGACGTAGTCCCAGGACTGCGAGTTGATCAGGTTGAGAGAGACCGGGTCCGAGCTGTGCGGGTTGCCTGAGGCCTGTGGCGAGCCGAGGGTACTCCCCGTGGGGGCGTTGAATGAGGGGACGATCGAGCGTCCGGCTGCCAGAGACAGGCTTCGAAGGAGCGCGGGCATTCCGTTCGAGCGTGTCAAATCGTCACCGAGGAGGAGCACGGTCACGTCCTGAGCCGGGGGGGCGCCAGCTCCGGGCGCAGCGCTAGCGGCCTGGCTGGTGGACTTGGAGTTGCAGGCGGGAAGAGCCGCAACCACGGCGAGAAGGACCGCCGAGAGCCCGAGGGCTCTGGACGGGGAGAATGTGGCAAGAGAGAGTCGGGAATTCACGGGATCGGATGGATGGGTGTCTAGCTTTTGGTGGGTTTGCATGGCACTCGAGACTTCAAATCTTTGAGGGTTCGAGGACTTCACCAGGTTCGGTTTAAATCTGGTTTTGTACCGCAGAGTCGTTCAGGCGGGAAGAGGCGAGCGATCCCCATTCTCCGAAGCCGCCAACGTTGTCCTGCCCTTGGGGCACGCTATGTTGGTCCAACATGGTTGATCTCGGAAAACAGACCTGGCCCGAAGCGCGTGCTCAATTCGACGATTCCTTGATCGCCATCCTGCCCGTGGGGGCCACCGAGCCGCATGGGCCCCATCTACCGCTCGATACGGATGTAACGATCGCTCTGGCTCAATCGCGCCGCGCAGCCCAGCTCCTGGCGGAGGCCGGAGTGCGCGCGGTGGTCCTACCCCCGCTCGCTTTCGGAGTTACGCACTACACCGAAGGATTCGAGGGCCGGATAACTCTACGCCCCGGCACTCTTTGGGCGATTCTGGAGGACGTCGTCGAGTCGCTCCAGGAGCAGGGGGTGCGCCGCATCATCTTCTCCAATGCCCACCTCGAGCCGGCGCACGTGAAGATCTTGAAGGGAGTCGCCGGCGACTACCCGGAGGTCACGGATCGCGCGGCCCAGGTCCTCTATCCCGACAACACTCGCCGGAAGTGGGCGGAGACTCTCGGCGACGAGTTCAAGAGCGGCGACTGCCATGCCGGGCGCTACGAGTCGAGCATCGTGCTCGCCGCCGATCCGGATGCGGTTCGTGAGGAGGAGCGGATGAGCCTCGCTCCGCTGAAGATCGATCTGATCGACCAGATGAAGAAGGGCGTCATGACCTTCCAGGCCATGGGCGCCTCGCAGGCCTACTGCGGAGATCCGGCCTCGGCCACGGCAAACGAGGGCTCCGACTTGACCGATAGGCTCGCAACCATGATTGTCTCCTACGCGAGAGACGCGTGGCCCGAGCTATTCCAATGAAGCCCTTCCAGACTCAGATTGACGTTCGCTTCGGACACGTAGATCCGGCGGGGATCGCCTATTTCCCGCGCATCTTCGACTACATCCACGAAGCCTTTGAAGAGCTCTGGGACGTCCACGTCGGCAAGCGCTACTACCACCTCCTGGCCGAGGAGGGCATCGGCTTCCCGCTGGTTCACTCCGATGTCGACTTCAAGAACCCGATGCACTTCGGCGATCGCGTCATCGCGCGGATTACTTGCTTCAAGTTGGGGACCAGCTCCCTCGGGCTGCGGTACGTTTTCTCTATCGGAGACAGCATCTGCCTGGATGCTCGCATGACGACCGTCTGCGTCGAGCTGGACACTCTGAAGAGCTTCCCGATCCCCGAAGCCTACCGCGCCAAATTCGAAAGACTGCTGGAGTAATCCGTGAAGGTGACTGACGCGCACGGCCAAGGACGGCCGGTCTATAGCTTCGAATTCTTCCCGCCGAAGAGCGACGAGGCTGCCGAGGCTCTGATGGAGTCCGTGGACGACCTCAAGGGCATGCTGGCGCCCGACTTCGTGACGGTCACCTACGGTGCAGGAGGCTCCACGCGAGCGCGCACCTTGGAGTGCGTCACCCGCATTCAGTCCGAGCAGGGCATTCCGTCCATGGCGCACCTGACCTGCGTCGGCGCGACGGTGGAGGAGATTCGCTCCGTGGTGGACACGCTGGTCGAGCGCGGAATCGACAACGTCCTCGCGCTGCGCGGCGATCCGCCGAAGGGCGAGGAGGAGTTCGCAGCGACGGAGGGTGGCTTCGAGCACGCCGACCAACTGATTCAGTTCCTCTCGGACAACTACGACCTGTGCATCGGAGCCGCGTGCTATCCCGAGTCACATCCCGAGTCGGAGACCCTCGAGTCCTGCTTGAAGTGGACCAAGGCCAAGGTCGACGCCGGCGCCAGCTTTCTGACCACTCAGCTCTTCTTCGACAACCAGGACTACTTCGACTACGTCGATCGCGCGCGCGCCATCGGCATCGAGGTCCCGATCGTTCCGGGCATCATGCCGATCACGAACGTCGCGCAAGTGGAACGCTTCACCAAGATGTGCGGCGCGAAGATCCCGGAGAGCCTCCTCGATCGCTTGCGGAAGATCCAGGATGAGCCGGCGCTCGTCATGGCCACCGGTATCGAGCACGCCATCGAGCAGTGCCGCGACCTCTTGAAGCGCGGCGCTCCCGGCCTGCACTTCTACACGCTCAACAAGAGCCACGCGACGCGCTCGATCCTGGCGGCGGTCAAAGCTCACTCGAGCGCGGGTTCTTGACTCTCGAGTGAAGCCAATCGATTTTTAGCGGGCGTCCGCTCTAGAACGGCATGCCGACCGAGAAGTGCACGACGAAGTGGTCTTCGCCGGTGCGCGGGTTCGGGTTCCACCCGCCGTCTACACGGAGCGGCCCGATGGGGAGCATGTAGCGGATGCCGATTCCGATCGCGGACCGGATGTCGTTGAACTCGAGGTAGTCCTCGTAGTTTGGCGTGACGTTACCGGTGTCGACGAACAGGGCGCCGGAGAGGTTGCCCTGGAGCTGGTGGCGCAGCTCGAGGCTGAGCACGCTGAAGGCCTCGCCGCCGAGAGCTTCGCCCGTTGCATCCAGCGGACCCAGCTCGTTCTCGCGGAAGGAGCGCACGGTTCCCTCGCCGCCGTTGAAGAAGCGCTCCTGCAAGGGAATCTCCTTCGTGTCGTGGGTCGGGACGATGCCACCCGTGCGGACGGCGAGACCCAGAGTGTCGCGACTGCTGAGCGGAATGAAGTGCGTGAGCTGGAGCCGCGCGCGCAAGAAGTCGAGCTGACTACCGAGGACCTGGTCACCCCACTGCAGCGCGAACCTGGCTGTCTTGCCCTTGGTGGGGACCAGTGCGTTGTCCCGCGTGTCGTAGCGCAGGCTGACTTCGAGCGCCGAGATGGAGAGGTTGTCGAGAGCAGCGAGCGCCGCCGGATCGGTGATGTCCACATCCTCCGCGGTCGAGCGCCGGAACTGGTAGGCGAGCCCGGTCTCGAAGCCGCCTCCCCAACGCCGCGCGACGGTCGCGTCGATACCCGCCGACGTGCGCGTGAAGGAGGGCTCGACTCGTCGCAGGACGGTTCCCGACAGGTCCGCAAACACGTCGGCGCCGAAGAGGAACGGATCGTTGATGCCCAGCTCGAACTCGGTGTGCCGGATCGAGGCAATGCCTTCGGCACGGAAGCCGCGCCCGGTACCGAAGATGTTCTTGTTCCGATAGCCGGCCTTGAGCCGCGCCAGCTCGTAGGAGCCCCAGCCCGGCTCGACGAAGATCTCCTTCGCCGGGTTCTCGGTCACGCGAACGACGAGCGTCTTCTCCGTCGCCAGCTCATCGCCCTCGAGCTCGATGGTGATCGACGAGAACAGCCCGGTCATGAAGAGCTGCCGGAAGGTCTTGCGCTCTCGATCGGGAGTGAAGGGCTCATCGAGCTCGACTTCCAGGCGCGAGCGAATCAGAGACTCATTGGTGTGATCGTTGCCTTCGATGCGGATGTCCTTGACGACGATGTGCTGCCCCGCTCGAACCCGAATGGTGAGCGTAACGGCGCCGGTCTCATCGTCCGCGCGCCGAATCACCCGGACCGCCGCATCGTGGTAGCCGGCCGCACCCAGCGCTTCGACGAGCGACGACTGGAGGCGCCGATCGATCTGGGGCGAGTAGGGCGCTCCGATCTCGACGGGGATCGCCGCCGCGAGCTCCGCCTCGCCGAGCTTTGGATCTCCCTCGTACTCGATCGACTCGATCGTGAAGCGGACTCCTTCGCTGACCCGATAGCGCAGGTCCGCGATCTTGTTCGAGTCCCGAAACCCCACCTCTGGAGCCTCGACCTGAACCAGGAGATAGCCGGCCTCGAGGTAGAGCGAGGTCAGCTCGGAGACGGCGGCCTCGGCATCCGCTTGAACGAACCAGGTCCTGCCCTTGAAGAGCCCCTCTTCCGGTCGATCGAAGCGTTTGCGCAGGTCGCCGTGCTCGAACGCGTTCACACCCTCGAAGCTCACCCGCCCGAGAGCACAGCGCCTGCCTTCTTCCACGTGAATCGCCGCGATCAGGTCGTTCTCTCGCCGCTCGCTCACCGTGTAGGAGGCGCTGGCGAACGGCCAGCCCCTCCCGCGATAGTGGCTCTCGATCGCGAACGCCGCGTCGTCGAGGATCGAGTTCGCGAAGCCCGACTTCTCGAAGTCCGCCATGTAGTCGACGATTACATCCTCGAGCGCACTGTCCCCGATGTTCTTGTTGCCCTTGAACTCGAGCTCCCACTTCACGTCGACCGTGTCGCCGCTCGCCGGCGCAGCACTGCGACAGCCCGACACGACAAGGAGCAGTGTCGCCAGTGAGGCGAACACTCTGAGTGCTCCGCAAGTGGTGACGGGGCGCTTCATTGGAATCGAAACACGAAGCGAACCCCGAAGTTGACATGGGCGTAGATGTCCCGCTCTGTCGCGAGATACATCGTGTCTGTCCGCCCGAAGATCTCTTCGGCCATGCGATAGGTCATCTCGATCGTCTCGCCGCCGTCTTCGGTCGTGTCGCGTCCGAGGAAGAGCTCGAAGCGATCGAAGAAGGACTCGTCGGACTCGGTCGACTCGTCGCTGAAGAGTCGCGTCAGCAAGTCCTGCGCGATGTAGGCGCCGACGGCCTGCGCTCCGGAGATGCCCGTTCGCGAGGTGAGGCCTTCGCCCGGATCCTGTCCGGCCCAGACGAGCGCGGCCAAGTCCTCGGGGCCGAGCGGCGGCGCGGAAGAGAAGGTCACTTCCGGCTCGTCGTAGGGTCCGTTGACCGTGACGGAGACCTCGTAGCCGCGCAGGCGATTCTGGAGCAGGAGCTCGAGCTCGGGGACCATCGAGTTCTTGCGGTCGAACGCGATGGTGCCGGGACGCAAGAAGAGGTCGTTCGCGGGCAGTGAGACCTTGCCGCCATCGACGTAGAGCTTACCCACGAGCTCGGGAAACTCGCCGGAGCCGGTGAGCAAGAGGTCGGGGCGAATGCGCGCCTTGACGACGTTGTTGTCGATGCGGAATGGCTCGACGGAGGTGATGCGCACGTCGAAGCTCGTGTCGGAGAGCGGCTTGTCGCGGAAGGAGAAGAGCTGGATGGCTCGGTTGCCGCCGAGGCTTCCACCACCACCGCCGCCGAGTGCGAGGAAGTCGAAACGCTTGACGAAGCGACCGTCCGTCAGCCGGAGGTCTCCGGAGACCCGTGGTTCCGCAGGCGTGCCGGAGACGCGCAGCTCTGCATCGGAGCGCAGCTTGACTCCGGACGAGCGGTAGAACAGCAGGTTCTTTCCGCTCAGTGTCAGGTCGAGCTCGGGGGAGTCCGCGTCGAGCGACACAAACCCGGCCACCTCGAACGGCTCGCCACCCAACTGCCCGGCGAGGTGCGCGACATCGAAGCGCGTTCCATCGAGGCGCAAGACGCCGGCGACTCCCTCGATCGTCGGGAGCTCGGGACTCAGCTTGAGACTGCCGCCACTCAGCTCGAGCTGTCCTTTGGGATAGGGGTCCGCCAGAGTTCCCGTCAGCTCGAGGGTCGCGGCGAGCTGCCCGCCGAGGCGGCGGAAGAACACGCCGCCGAGTGCGCGGTGGAGGCGATCGATCCAGGCCGAGTCGTTGATGATGATCCCGCCATCGAAACGAATCGGTGTGTCGGGGGAGAGTGGCGCTTCTCCGCGGAGCAAGGCGCGCGTGTCGAGGGAGCCCGCGAGCTCGCCATCGCCACCGAGCGACAGCGCGTCGGGAACCTGGACGCGGATCTGGCTGAGCTCGATCGACTCCGCGAGGTGGACTCGCCCGCCGAGCCCTGCGCCGCGAATCAGATCCTCGTCTCCGTCGATGAGCCCGATTCGTCGGGCTTGAACGTCGATGGTTCCACGCGGCTCGCTCCAGCTGCCCCAGAGGTCGAGTGCGAGCTCGAGCTCACCGGTCGGCCAGGGTTTGTCGGCGGGGATGAGTGCGCGGAAGGCTCCGAGCTTGGGGAGCGTGAGCTCGCCCTCGATGCGCAGGTTGCCCTCACCGAGCGGGTCGTCGGAGAGAGGGCGAAGTGGCGCGAGGCCCGTGAGGGTCAGGTGGCTCGTCTCACCGCTCGTCGCCTCGAAGCTGGACACACTCAGGAGACCGCCCTTGAGGTTCGCGCTCCAACTCAGGTCCCACGGGTGATCGAACTCCGTCTCCGCGAGCTGGGCCAGCGGCAGCGCGAACTGCTCGACGCGCATCGTGCTCGTGAACGCGAGGTCGGTCTCGGTGAGGCTGACATCGAGCTCGCCGTCCATGAGCTGGACGCCGTAGCCGGCCGGCAGGAAGGGCTCGAGCAGGGCCATCGGTCGGAGCTCACCGGCCCTCAGACCGAAGCGTTGCACGAGCTCCGAGTCCGGCTGGTTGGAGTCGCTCCGCTCCGATCGACTGTAGAGCCGGAGCGAGCCGGCGCTGCCCGCGAGGTCGAGGTTCCGAACGCTCGGCCAGGCCTCCTCGAACGAGATGTTCGTCGGCTGAACGAGCTTCAAGTCTTCCTCGCCGCGCGAGATGCTGAATTCGGTGAGGTCGAAGGAGCGAGCGTTCCAGGTCGAATCGAGCTGGAGGTCCCCAGCGAGCTTGGCGCGGCCCCCTCGGCTGAACGTGCTCAGCTCCAAGATGCGCAGGCGTTCGCCCTCGAGAGTGCCGCGACCTTCGAAGCGATCGATCACGTGATTCGCGACGCGCAGGTCCTGCGCGAAGAGGGACCAGTTGCCCGCGAGCTTCCCGACCGATCCGCCGGCTTGACCACGAATGTGCAGCTTGCCCGATGCGTCGAGGCCCGGGAGCATGCGCTCGAGCTCGTTGATGTCGAGGTCGAAGCGCAGGTCCTCCACGCGCGTCTCGTCGCCGCGCATAACGATCGCGCCCGAGAGCGTGAGCTCATTGCCTTCGCTCG